>JAABUO010000207.1_pt1 | contig 152359 bp, 137 predicted proteins | sample 5559291 | NCBI WGS metagenome assembly JAABUO01 (sample SAMN10711878, study PRJNA513372) | rock metagenome | isolation source: Antarctica rocks | place: Antarctica: Victoria Land, Finger Mt sud
GTCTTCCCTCTTGCTCCTCGGAGCAAGGTAAGGTCCCAGGCAGACCACCTGGTAGATAGACCGCACGCGGACCTCTGGTAACAGACGCAGCGAAGCGGCCCTAATGACCCAACGGCTTCTTTCTATATAAGTATCGTATCTTAAAGATGGGTCAAGCGATGATATGCTAGTGTCCTCTGCTTTATACTCTTGTAGTACAAGTAAGGGCGTTCGGCAAAATTGAGGTAGTTATCCTTTTCAGTAATGTGCAATCAGAAAAGTGGAAAGATTACAATTGTAATCTTTCCACTTTTCTTTATGTATGCCAGTCTTGTACAGTTTTTATCCACGCTATTTTTCTATTGATAGCGCAGTGCTTCAGCTGGCGCAATCTTCCCGGCCTGCCATGAAGGTAAGATAGCTCCTAGAAATGACGCTAAGAGCGCAACACCAACAATAATACCTAGCTGATCCCAGGGTATGGTAAAAGTCAGGCCAGTTTGATATTGCTCAAAGAAGTTCGCGGCGAAGATGTTATGGGCTAGCAGCACACCAAGTATAATACCAAGAATACTTCCGACCGCTCCAACGAGAAATGACTCAAGCAAGAACGAGCCCTGAACGAGATTACGTTTACAACCAAGCGCACGCAGCATACCTATCTGCTGACGCCGCTCAATGACTGCTCTTGTACCTGTAATCGCAAGTGCCGCAACTCCCAGCAGAAGCGTCATACCGACTACGCCCAGTAAAACATCGCTGAGCAGGATACGCGGCCCACGTATCTGCCAGATGGCATCCTCCAACACGGTTGTCTCTAAACCATTATCGAGAAACGCGGAGCCAAGAGCTAACGAGATTGCCCGTTTATCTTGCCCCGGTGCAACTTTGAAGTAGTAACTCTGTGCGTTGGGCCTGTTCAATCCCGGCGTGTTTGAGCCGTTAGCGTTTACATTGATAGCACCATTCCCATTTACATCTGCCGCGATACTAGCATTGCTATATGACGATTGCGGAATGTAAAGACCGAAATGTGCGCTGTCGCTGTTATCAATAACACCGATAATTGTTTCTTTGACCGACTCTTTGACCGACAGACCTGTAATCCACACGGGAACGGCTGCAAAGTTTGTATCACCTTGATATAGACCATCTACTGCATAGGTGTAACTCGGATCGAAACCTGGAGGTGTCGCGGGCGCACCAGCAGCACCTGCTGAAGGCGAAGAGGGATCGTAGACACCTGCATTACTGACTCCATTCGGATTGTAAGGGAGCGCACTACTATCGATCAGGGCATAGTTGGGATGCGTTTGTAATGCCTTCCATACGGCGTCATCACTCGCAAAACCCTTTGCGCGTCCGGTAAGATGGAGTCCGTAGCCCTGTAAAAAGCTTCCACTCACAACTTGCGCCGGATAAATTGACCAGCGCGGAGCTTCTGCACTAGTTTGTAGCACACCTACGACTGTGGTATTCCGTTCGCCAATAGCAGAAAACATGTTTTTGTTGATACCGCGTTGTGCTAGTGCTGTATTGATATCGTTTAACGGTTTGAAGTACGCCGTTGCTTGAATATCGTAGCCACCTGTCTGCGTGTTGATATCGACATACGAGTTCTGCATTGCATTGGTGATGATCGCCATAACCGTCATTGCAAAGACCACAAGGCTAAACATAATCACGTTCAGCCCTGTTCGCAAACGCCGATGTAGTGGATAGGCTGCGGCCAGTCGAGTCATAGCATAGATGCTGGGGAGCCGTGAGCAGAGTGCTAACAACGGTCCTACGATAAATTCGGCGTTGATGACAACCGCCCAGACGGTCCCTGCCACCATCATAATACCTGCGACAAAAAAGACCTCGATTCCACCCTGAAAGCGCGGCAAACCAATCTGTCCTAATACATCGAATGGAAGTGCCCAGTAACCTACGATAGCTAGCGCAATACATGTAGAGAATAGACGATTGAGAAAACGCGAAACATCGCCAATACGTTGGGAACGCTGTAGCATAGCCTCGGTCTGCTTTTGAGGAATAGCGATCCGTGGTGCTGTCAATCCAAGCACAAAACGATAAAGTTGTAATAAGATATTTTTGAGGAGCAAGCCGCCGCCAATAGCAATGAGCGAGAGGCCGAGCGAAAATGGAATAATCAATGTGTCTTCTAGCCCGATTTGTACAAGCCAGTAGCCCGCGAGAAGCGGAATAAAGCCTACTAAGACGAGCGAACGTACAAAGCCGATCAGGGTATCGGGGATATGTTCTAGCAGTATACGTCTTGCGCGACGAAGATTAACCGTAGGGTGCCGTGATAGCGATTGCGCCAATTGTTTGAGCAAATCGAGAAATCTTATCCCCGACTCTCCTAGCGAGAGGGCATAATGACCCGGCTCTGGCAGGTCGCGCATCGCTTCTACTACTGTCATGCGGCTGACAAGCCAGGATGAGATCGCAACAGAGCAGAAGGTAAAGATGACGCCAAGACAATAGGCGATAATCAAACTGTGTGGCTGAAAGGTGAGCTTGAGCGGAAAGTTGAAGCGTGTAAGTATCGGTCCCAGGAAGAGTACAAGTAAGGCACCTATACCAATACCAGCAGCAAGTCCTATAAGCGACGAAAGTACATCGTAGATCGCACCTTCAAAGAGAAACATGAGAATCAGATGCCGCCGCTGTACACCAATCGCACGTGCCATACCCATCTCTGCGCGTCGCTCGGCAGCTAACAAAATGAAGATCAGAAAGATGAGCAACAGACCAATAGCTAGCGCGAACAGGCTGAAGAGACCGAAGATACGCGAGAAGATATCCTCAGCTTTTTGTGAGTTCGTCACGCCTTGCTGTTTGATCTGAAGCACATGAACATGACCCCTCAATTGCCGATTGACGAACGCGGTCACACTATTTGAAAGTCCGACACCATTAACACCACCTCGATTAGCGATATAGACTTGATTGATAATATCGTCGTTGCCCTCGATATTCCGAAAGGTCTGTGCTGTACTTAAAAGATAAGGATTGTCACCAACAAGACCTCCGTTTTGTACAATCGCTACGATATGCATTGTGTAGCGTTTGCCTACCCAACGTTGCGAATAGAGATAGAGCGTATCGCCAGCTTTCGCATTAAGCAGTTGCGCGGCGGTCTGATTGAGGTACACCTGACTGGTGGCAAGGCTCTTGATGGTGAGAAGTTTTTTCGTTTGGACATCCTGCATTCCGCCAAAGCCCTGTTCGCTGCCAGGGATGATACCAAGTGCGGTGACATTTGAGCGTACCTGCCGCGATGTCTGGTCGGCTACGAGCAGGTTCTGTTCACGAAGTGCTGCCCCCAATGCTACAATATCGGGATTGTGCTTTCCATCGTACAGTAGCGAGTAGTAGACACCATCGGAATAGCTTCCGAGAGAGCCATCCCCTCCTTCGATAACCTCATCGATACTACCGTAATTGTAGATTGCGACACTTTGAACCGCCGCCGTAATCACATCGCCTGTTGCCAGTACGCTAGAGAGTAGCGTGGTTGAGAGCATCAGTGCGAAAACGATCAATACCATTTGCAGGCGGCGACGTGGAATATTGCGTACACCAATCTTAAAAAAAATGCGATTTGTCAGTGCCAGGAGCAGCACCACGCCAATGATAACAATGGTGATAGTCACAAGAACATTTGTGAGTATATCGAGAGGAATACCAAAGATTTGCGTCATTTAGTGTTTTCCTGTAGAACCTGATAGAATATCGCCGCGATAGCTGCATAGCCGTAGACATTCGGATGAAAGCCATCATCACTGATATAATCGGGATGATTGGCTAAATCTTGCCAGCGAGCGTATAAATCGACAAGTAATACGTGATGTTGCTGTACGAGGGACGCAATAGCTGTGTTATATGCGCTGATGCGTGCGTGTAATTCATCTATATTTGCTGTCTGAAAACGTGGTAGCAAGGTAACATCAGGAACATTCGCAACTAGAATCCGTGTATGTGGTGTTAATACTTGCAATTGGGTGAGAATCCTGTCCATGTTACGCGTGTAATCGGCAAGCGGCACGTTATCAGCAAGATCGTTTACAGCAAGCCATACGGTAATCAGGTCTGGATGACTGTCCAACGCAATTGGGACTTCGACATGCAGTGCGCTATCAGCATGGACACTGGGAATGCCAAGATTGACAAGACGCACACCACTACCTAATTTGTTCGTAAGGTCCGCGGGCCAGCTTTGTGTCTGTGGATCATCCGTGCCGATGCCGTAGGTATCGGAAGCCCCTATCGCAACATAAGTCAAACGTGCTTTAGGTGCTTGCTGTACGCTCAAGTGTTGTGCTGAAGGGATAGTTGCTTGTCCACCTGGAAGGATACTACAGCCGGAGGCACAGAACGTCATTACACAAAGTACTGCGAAAAAAGTAGATACCTTGCATTGGCGGTTACACAACCATCTCCATAAAGAGCCAGCCCGTTTTCTGTCCGACAGCTTATCGAATTGCTGCACTGAGTATTGAGATGAGACAGAAAAGCACCACAAAGACGATAGTGGTATTGAAGATGAGGCGGTCTACGCCACGTCGCGTCTTGAACACCGAACCCGCGCTACTGCCACCAAAAGCACTACCGAGTCCTGCGCCTCGCGCCTGCAAGAGAATAAAAATGATAACGGCAATACACAGAATAATCTGCACAATTCTGATTGCCGGAAGATAGGTGCTTAATACCAAGAGTTTCCTCGCTTTCGTGTGTACACATCTATCTACACACATACACACAGCCTGTTTTCAAATCTCGTTGCGATTATATCATAGTACATCACGATTGTCACCCGACAAATTTACGCCTGTTGAAAATCAGGGAGACCGCAAGGGTCTCCCCTACACGTAAAAACCGATATGTAGGGGAGACCCTTGCGGTCTCCCTGGCTCATATCCGACGAATTTATCCTCTCAAATCCCTTGACTTTTCCCCTTTTGTTGACTATACTTATGACTAAATAAGCTTATTCAGTCATAAGGTCAAAAAGAAAGCGAGCATGAGATTGCCAACGCAAAGTTATGAGGAACGAGGAGAACGCATCTTGGAGGCTGCTGCCGCTCTGATTACGCGTTGGGGCTATAAAAAGACCACCATTGACGATATCGCGAAACAGGCCGGCGTAGCCAAAGGCACCATCTATCTGCATTGGAAGACGCGTGAAGAGCTATTCAAAGCTGTTCTCATCCATGAAGAGATGGAGCTAGTGGAAGATTTGAAGCAGCGCATAGCTGAAGACCCGGAGGGTGCGACTTTGCACGGTATGGTAAAGCAGGCTACATTCGCAGCGATGAAGCGTCCAATTTGGAAGGCAATGATGTTACGCGATGTAGATATGCTAGGTGAATTGGTACAAAATGACGCTAGTGGGGATGTGGTGCAACGCAGCATGGAAAGTTTCAAAGTATACTTCGATGTGTTACGTGAGCAAGGCTTGATCCGTACCGATCTGGGTATGAAACAGTTTCTTTACCTCATCAATACCATCGCTGTAGGCTTTCTGATTATCGACCCATTTTTACCAGATGAATATAAAGTTTCGGACGAAGAGGCGGCGGACCTGCTTGCGGACACCATAAAACGCACGTTTGCATCAAGTGCCCCTGCTACATCTGAGAAGCAACAAGAACTGACGCACGCCTTCAACGAGTATCTTGAGGGCGGTATAGACCTGTTGAAAGAACAGGAACGTAAGGAGGCAGAGGTATGAAAACACCTCTCGCAACAGTCATTGAGATCGATCAACTCTACAAGTCATATGGCAAAGTTCAAGCGGTCAAGAATGTTTCGATGCGTGTCGAGCAAGGCGAAATCTTCGGCTTCCTCGGTCCCAACGGTGCGGGCAAAACAACAACGATTCGCTGTATGCTCGATGTCATCCGTCCCACGTCAGGCACGATTCGCGTACTTGGTCTCGACACGCAACATGACCGACAGGCTCTGCATCAGCGTATTGGTTACCTCCCCGGCGATGTACGCTTACCCGGAGAGATGACGGGCAAGCAGATTATCGACTACTTCTCACATATTCAAGGACTACAGCCTGTGCTGCTCAAAGAGCTTGTGGCACGTTTCGATGTCGAGATGAAGCGACCCTTGAAGGGCTATTCCAAAGGTATGCGCCAGAAAATTGGCATTGTACTAGCGTTCATGTGTGACCCCGACCTGCTTATCCTGGACGAACCGACCTCTGGCCTCGACCCGTTGTTGCAAAAAACCTTCAATGAGTTTTTGCTAGAGGAGCAGGCACGCGGCAAAACCATCTTCATGAGTTCGCACATCATGAGCGATGTTGAGAAGGTGTGCCAACGTGTCGCAGTCATTCGTCGCGGCGAACTTGTCACAGTAGAGCGCGTGGAGACCTTACGCGAAAAAGCTGGACAACGCATCATCGTCGAATTTGGCGATGTTGGGACCGTCTCGCTAGAGGAGCTGCAGCGTATTCCGGGAATGAGCGATGTTAGTGCTAATGATGGCGTTTATCATATGAGTATGAGCGGCACGATGGACCCATTGATCAAAGCCCTGAGCCGTCACGAAGTCCTACGTCTACAAGTGGAAGAGGCACCACTTGAAGAGGTGTTCCTGAAATTCTATGAAGACGTGCCTGCTGCGAACGTTGTGGCATCATCAGCCGCGACGCGCTAAAGGAGGAATCTGTTATGGCTATCCTTGCAAAAACTGTTGCCCCACCCCAAAAGCGTATGCGCGGCTTCCCCGTAATGACGGCAGCTCTTAGAAATGGACGCATTCCATTGTCGGCAGGTGCATTTTACGCGATGTTTATCGCTCTGATTGTGGGTCTGTTGTATCCTACAATCTCTTCATTCAACATTCTTAACGAGTATCTGACATCGAGTACAATACAAGGTATTGTAGGAACTGGCGTTAGACTACAACACGTTTCCGGTTTCTCTGCGTTCCTCGGCTTGGAACTCTACGGAGCATTCTACGGTCTGCTCTTTGGTGGTATCCTCTCCTACGTCGCTGGCTCGTCTCTGCCGCTCACCATCGAGAATGGCACGCTCGATCTCGCGCTATCGCGTCCTATCAGCCGCACACGCTACTACCTTGAACTATGGCTCAGTGCTATTATAGGTGGCATCATTCTCAGTGCCCTCACCATCTTTGCCGTGTGGCTCAGCACACTGTTTGTCAAAGACGCGAATGTAGACTGGCAATGGCTCACAATTACGCAAATCATACAGTTTGCCTTCCTATTCTTTGCCGCTGGCATGGGTATGTTGTTCGGCTCCTTCATCAACGCCAGTCGTAGTGCAGGTGGTGCCGCGGTTGGCATCATCTTCCTCGCTTATGCAATGAACATACTAGGAAGTCTCTCAGATAAGTTCAACTGGCTCCTCAAAATCGAACCCTTCTACTATACTCCTGCTATCCAATCCCTCTTAGAGCATGATTTCACACGCTGGTACCCCTGGATACTTGTCGGTGCTGGTTTATTCTGCGGCCTTGTTGGTCTAGTAATTTTCAATCGAAGAGACCTACCAACTGTGTAGCTACCATGCTAATGGAGAGATACAAAAGATGAGTATGCAATCGCTGATTGCATGCTCATCTTTTGTATCTCTCCATTGAGTAGAGTGGCAACGCGGAGTCCCCCGACGGAGGGAATATTACTCAATCTACTACTTCTTATCTTTCTCTTGCCTACTTTCTATGATAATCTTCTGATACTCTTTTAGAAAGGGAGATTGAGATGTTTCAAGGTTTAACTCAAATCGCTTTCTGCTACTCTCAGAGTGTGAGGGTATTTCTGTGAATCCGATCTCTCGGCACAGCTTTATTCCGTCAGGAGTTGAACTGGCTGCATACAGATGCCTGACGATGCTCCCTTGTTTGGCAAAGGTTTCTAAAACTTCTAGTCCTCCTCGAATGAGACGTAACCCGTATACTTCACTTTTGGGAACACCTTTTCGGATGCCAATATCAAGGAACAAATTGTCTATTGGTTGTCCTGGAGCGAATGGCAGAATATTTTCCGCAACTCCATTCGTTGGTTGATACGACTCAGACATCAGAGCATCAAGCATTTCTTGCTTAAATGGAGTTAGACCTAAGAAGCCAACAACAATATCCTCTTTTTTGACAACATAGTAGATATAAGGATTTCGACGATATCGTGCTAACCGTTCTTCATAACTTGGATTTCTGTTCCAGAGACTTGCTGTCACATCATAGATACCCTGTATATCGTCTTCTGTCGCTCTGCTAAACGTAGACGTATCTTTAGCGTAGGTCAAAATGAAAAGCTCATGTTCTCTTGCCATCTTGTCAACCTCGTCTTGCAAATAGTAGCCCTCTTTCTTGTTAGGGGGAACGACCCTCGTAATTTTCCCCATGTCTGCAAGGTGATACAACGTAGAACTTGCAATACCTAGTTTTTTCATCACCTGAGTTGCTGTATAAAATCCTTTAGGAGCTTTGCCTGTTTTTACCACAAGAACATACCTCAATCCAAACTGAATAATCATAATTATAGCACGTTTGCTTGGAGTCTTACAAAGTATACGAACTTTGGCAACATTGTACCCTTGACATTTACGCTTTTTTCGTGTACAGTTTTCATTGGAAGGATTGGAAACTTAGAATGTAGGAAAACTTAGCCATGCGGTTTGCTAATCCTTACCTCTATTGTTGTTGTAGCATACACCAGTTAGTGTGTATAAGACACTAACTGGTAAGAAGAGTCTTGTAGTCTTTCACTGAACCTCGACTCTCAACTGCATGATATGGGGCAGAGAGTCACTTGTCAAGCATGTTGAATGAAGAAAGGAACATGTCTCATGGCACAATCACGACAGTTGTTCAAACTTGGCGCAACCACTGTTCTGACTCATAGCAATGCTTTTGCTGATGGGTACGGCAATGGCTTTGTCGCTTATCCACAAACCGCACAGCAACCATTAACCGATACCATGCTCTATGACCTGATTGTCACCAACATTCTCGATACCGATGCTTCTCATGAATGGAATGCTGGTTTTGTTCTTGGTGCTATCGAAGGTCTCCGCAAAGGACGCCCTGCCCCAACACCTGACACGTCTATCATACAATGTGGTACGGTCATGCTTCGTCTCAATAACTGGCGATTTCGAGAAGGGTTCTTGCTCGGACAAGAAGACCGACAGGCCGACCTTGCCGAAGAGGAAGTAACGCCTACCACCCTCTCCGCGCGTGACCTGCTTTCCTACATTGCTCATCGAGACCCTGAAACGGGATGCTACTTTTTAGATGAAAAAGTCCTCCACACGTTTGAGGAAACGCTTGGGCAAGTCGTTGGCTATGTGTGTACTGCGCTCTTCTCGACCTTGCAAGCCACTGAGCAAGAAGAGAGCGTACCGACTCGTTCTCAGGTTACTGAACCATTGTCAACGACTGTTCCACAAGAAGTTTGAGGAAGAGACGAGCGTTCACAGTACATATTGTCTGTGAACGCTCGTCTTGTGCGCCGTGCAACGAAACAAGGGACATTTAGTATGCAACAAATCATCAACGCCAAACTCAAACTCATAACGACACCAGAGCAGTTTGCTCAGTTACGACAAACGCAACTAGCGTATCGTGACGCATTGAACGCAGTAAGTCGCTATGCCTTCGAGCATGGCAAAACGTCGAGTGCTGATAAGTTGCAGAAAGGCATGTACAACGAGATTCGTATACGGTACAAGTTGCCTTCTCAAATGGCATGCAATGTTCCTCGTCAAGTCGGGGCAACCTATAAAGGACTGTGGACGAAGCTCAAGCAGAACCTTGAACATTGCCGTATGAAGCGTACCAAGAAACGCTTCAAAGGCTTAGACCAAGCACCCAAGTATGTCTCACCAACCCTCACGTATAACTACGGGCGTGACTATGGGTTTAAGGCAGGACAACAGGTGAGTGTTCTCACGCTACAGGGACGTATTCTCCTTGACTACAAAGGCTATGACCCACATGTTGTCCTCATTCAACACTGTGCAACAATTGGGGCGGCAAAGCTCTGGTACGACAAACCACACAAGCAGTTTTACCTCTTAGTCTCATTAGAGGTTGAAGTAGCAGACCCAACTCCAACGGTTCAACAGCACGTCGTCGGCGTGGATGTGGGACAACGCTATCTTGCCACTGTTGCTACCCTAGACAATCAAAGCACCTTCTTTTCAGGCAAAGTGGTTCGAGCAAAGGCAGACCATTATGCTCGAATACGCAAACGACTTCAGCACAAAGGCACTCGTTCGGCAAAGAGACGCATGCTTGCGCTTTCAGGACGAGAGAGACGGTTCACGCTGAATACTAACCATGTCATCGCAAAAACTATCGTCAACGCACACCCTAACACCCTTCTTGGACTGGAAGACCTTTCAGGCATTCGTGACCGCACCAAGCGACCCAAACGACGACGCAAGGGGAAAGAGATACTTCCCTTGACCGTCAAACAACGTCGTGCCAATCACCACGCTTCTAAGTGGGCATTTGCCGAATTGCACACGTTCATTGCCTACAAAGCGGCATTGTCGAAAACGTCGTTTGCGGTCAAGGTCGATGCCGACTATACCAGTAAGGCATGTCCGATGTGTGGTCACACCGACAAGCACAATCGCCCAAACAACGGCTTGATGTTTGAGTGTCAAAACAAGGAGTGTGGGTATCGAGTGCGTACAGGTCGTGTGTATCGACTGCATGCGGACTTAGTAGGTGCGCGAAACATTGCGATGCGAACGTTTCTCATCCGACAGGATTGGGTGAGAACGGGGCAGTTGTCAGTTGTACCCGATGTGTCGGACAGCGAAGCCAAAGCTGCACGCCTGAAAAGGTATGCAGAAGTGCGGTGGAGTCCTGATACAAGCTTCCTGCGTGAGCAGTGAGGTGACACGACTGGCGCGTTCGTTTCACGCATCCATAGTTGAAGGAGTCCTGATACAAGCTTCCTGCGTGAGCAGTGAGGTGTCTGACCTGGATGCTCAAAATCGACTTCACGCGCTGGTACCCCTGGGTACTAGTCGGTGCTGGCCTACTCTGTGGTCTCGTTGGTCTGGTGATCTTCAATAGAAGAGACCTGCCAACCGTATAGCTGCTATGTTAATATATGCATGCAAATGATGAGAATGCCATCGGCGATGGCATTCTCATCATTTGCATGCATATATTAGAAAATATTTTTCGTGATACAATAACAAACAATTCTCTTCTAACAATATGTAACATGTTAAGGACATACTATGGTAGCCTCATACCCCCAGGACACGTCTACTAACACCTATGCACAGAACTATTTACCACGCTTACAAGCTTATCAAGATGAGATGCTCGCACGACTTGAGACGCTCGTCAATATTGACTCCGGCACAGGCCAGGTCGCGGGCATCAACCAGATCATCTCTTATCTGCAAGGCTGGCTGAGCGAACTCGGCTTCGAGGTCGTGCTACACCCAACCGAGCTATTTGGTAACAACCTCGTCGCGCAGCTTCACGGCAAGGGTAGTACGCGCATATTGCTGGTGGGGCATATCGACACTGTGTATACACAGGGGGCAGCACAAACCCAGCCATTTAGAATTGAGGATGGTATTATCTATGGTCCCGGCGTGATTGATATGAAATCGGGCGTGATAATGTGTATCTATGCCTTGCGAGCCTTGTTGGAAGAAGGCTTTGACCAGTTCGGTGAGCTATATGTCGTGTTCAATAACGATGAAGAAACTGGTTCAACCGGAAGTGCGCCGCTACTACGCGACATCGCACAACGCGTCGATGTCGGGCTGGTGCTAGAGTCGTCGCGCTCTCCCAACATCATCACCAAAGCTCGCAAAGGTGCCGACAAATACATACTTGAGGTAACAGGCATCTCCGCGCATTCAGGTGCAGAGCCACATAAAGGACGTTCCGCCGTCGTCGAACTGGCACACAAAATTATCGCCATCAACAATATCAATACGCTCTTCCACGGTGTTACCTGCAACGTCACACGTATTAGTAGTAGCGAACAACTAAATATGGTACCCGATACGGCATCGTGTCATATCTCTATACGAGCCTTCAACGAGAGTGGCCTTGATTTGGCAGCCGATGCCCTGCAACAGATCGTGGCTGGCCGTAGTGTTCCCGATACGCAGACGCGCCTGCGCCGTTTCCCCGGCAGACGACCGTATCAGGCAACACCTGCTCTGCTCGAATTACTGAACATGGCGCAGATTGAGGGGAGCGCACTCGGCCTGACAATTGTCGCCGAGGGCAAGGGCGGTGTCTCCGACGCGAACACCCTGATGGCGGCTGGCATTCCCACACTCGATAGCCTGGGACCGATTGGTGGTGGTATGCACAATCTCGACCGCGAACACCTACGCGCCGATTCGATAGCCCTGCGTGGCGCATTGCTCGCTGGCCTGCTCCAACGCATCAGCCTGTCAAAATCTACAGGTGCCGAACTCTTGCCATAGCCAGTGTGATATATGCAAAAATTAGGTATGCTATATAGAAGGAAGTAATTATATGAATAATTTGTTATCAATCTTGATATAACCAAGCTTTGTGGGAACGAAAGAATGTGTATGAACAAAAGAATGTGGGCATTGATCGGGTGTAGGGGCCATAATTCATTACGCCCTCGTTCCTGTCGATTCCGTTTCCCATCATTGAACACATTCCTCAATCCTCGCCCACATTGTTTATCGCTCACAGGGCGTAATGAATTATGGCCCCTACATCCGATCAATTTATTAAACCACATCGTTGTGCGAAATCCTTGTTGAGCTTTATAATCAGCATAAGCCTATTTTGCGTGATAAATCACGCAGAGGACGCGATAAATCTGGTCCCTACGAAATGTGAAATATACAATACAAATAAATTTTTTATGATTGTTGCATTGTAAATGCTCAGAAATGGGTATTGTAATAGAGGAGTATATACATGGGTTTTCATGGCATGGGCGGTGGTGGTATGGCCTCATATGCGGAAGAACAAAAGCGCAGGGGGCGTAAAACCGATGCGCGCACAGTACGACGCATCGCGCAGGCATTCAGCCCCTACAAAGTACAGGTTGTCCTGGTCTTAATCGCCATTCTCTTAACGACGGTGTTAGGACTGGTCAACCCTCTCTTGATTAAATTCATCTTTGACGACGCAATTACACCGAAAAGGCTGGACCTGCTTTTGCTCTTCGTCGGTATAATGATTGTGACGCCTGTCGTTACGGGGTTGATTGGCGTAGGACAGACCTATCTCAATAACGTGGTCGGGCAGAACGTCATGCGCGATTTCCGTAACAGGCTCTATGAGCATCTACAAAGCATGTCGCTACGTTTCTTTACCGGGACCCGCACTGGCGAGATTCAGTCGCGCCTCTCGAACGATGTAGGCGGTGTGCAATCGGTTGTTACCGATACCGCGACAAGTATTGTTTCCAACGTTTCGACATTCGTCAGCACGCTGATCGCTATGCTGATTATCAGTCCGTTGCTAACACTTGTCTCGCTTGGTGTTCTACCAATCTTCTTGTTGATTACGTACAAGGTCGGTAATGTCAGGCGTTCGACGAGTAAGGACACGCAAAAAAGCCTTGCCTCGCTGACCGCTATCATGCAAGAAACGCTCTCCGTCAGTGGTATTCTGCTCATGAAGACCTTCGGGCGGCAAGCATTTGTGCAAAATCAGTTCAAGGAAGAGAATCAGAGGCTGACGAATTTAGAGGTACGGCAGCAGATGATTGGACGGTGGTTCTTCATGCTGATCGGCACCTTCTTCTCAATCACGCCTGCCCTCATCTACCTGATCGCGGGCTGGCAGTCTATTCACAACATCCCCGGCTACTCGCTCGGTACCATCGTCGCATTCACCACTCTACAGAGCAGAATCTTCTTCCCCATCGGGCAACTGTTGACGACACAGGTAGAGGTACAGGGTGCGCTAGCCTTATTCGACCGCATCTTCGAGTATCTCGATCTGCCTATCGACATCAAAGATAAACCGGATGCTATCGCACTGGACCCCAATACGACACGCGGTGAAGTGGCCTTCAAAAATGTCACGTTCACCTATAAACGTGACGAGCCAAGCATCTTGAAGGGCTTGGTCAATAGCGAAGAGAAACGCCCAGTATCGCCGGAACCTGTTGTTCCTGCTCAATCGCAAGTAGAGAACGAGGAGCCACGTATCACGCTCAACGATGTCTCATTCGACATTCAACCCGGACAACTGGCTGCCCTTGTCGGACCAAGCGGCGCAGGCAAAACGACAATAACTTATATGGTGCCGCGTCTGTATGATGTCGATAGTGGTGCAGTCGAGATCGACGGACACAACGTGAAGGATGTGACGCTCGAATCGCTGGCGAACGTGATTGGTGTTGTCACTCAAGAGACCTACTTGTTTCACTCCTCGGTACGCGAGAACCTGCTGTACGCTCGCGTCGATGCCACTGATGAAGAGATGATCGCGGCAGCGAAGGCGGCTGCCATTCATGATCGCATCATGGAACTCGATGATGGCTATGATACCATTGTTGGTGAGCGTGGCTACAAGCTCTCCGGCGGCGAGAAGCAGCGTATCGCCATCGCGCGTGTCATTCTCAAAAATCCGCGCATCCTCATCCTGGACGAAGCTACCAGTGCCCTCGACACCCATTCCGAGCGGTTGATTCAGGCGGCATTAGAGCCATTGATGAAGGGCCGCACGACGCTTGCCATCGCGCACCGCCTCTCCACCATCCTCTCCGCTGATGTCATCCTCGTGGTTGATCGAGGCGAAGTTGTAGAGCGCGGCACGCACCAGGAACTGCTCGAACGCAACGGCCTGTACGCTCAGTTGTACAACGAGCAGTTTTCAAAGGCTGTGTCACAGGAAGAGGCTGTCGCTTAAAGGAGGAAGCAAGCATGAGCAATACAAGCGTAATCTATCCTCTCATCGCCGCCCTGGTGAAGGCCGAGGATATCCTGGGTCCTGATAGACGGTGGCAAGCAGGCAACGCTACACAAAGCCTCTTCTTAGAAGAGTTTTTCGATCAGACGAGTCGCAAAGAGAGTCCGCATATACCGGAGATCGAGAGTATTGCCGATTGGGACGCCGAGGTCATCAATCGGTTTTTACGTGAGCGAGGGTTCGAGATTCAACTTGTGCCCTTTCGTGGGAATCCTGCTGAATCAGAATTTGGCGTGGCGAGCGTACTCGATTTGCTCGTGACGTGGCTTGAGCCAGGAAACGAAGTTCCTCTCAAATCAAATAACACGAATGCGACAGCCACAAAGAGTGACAAAGAGTATCCAGCCGTGCGGATGGGAAAAGGCGTCAGTTTTCATAATGCTTCACAGCATCCGCATGCTATTGCGAAACTGCAAACACAATCCGACGATGCCGTTTATCTGACCCGCCTTGATGCAGTCCCAACAGGTTTTGACCTGTTACACTACGCCAAACATCTCTCGGCGGCCCTGAACCCCAACTACGAGTACGCCGGAGTTGTGTTTCCGATGGTTGATTTGAAGCAGACCGTTGATATAAGTTGGCTTATCGGTATGCAGACGACCACTACCAATAACAAAATAGCCACAATTTCACAGGCATTGCAAGAGACACATTTCTCGATGGACACCAAAGGAGCGCATGCCAAGAGTGCTGTTGCGCTTGGCATACGCCTGACCGCCGCTGTACGCGCTCGACCCGACCTTATTATCGACGGTCCCATGCTTGTCTGGTGCGAACGTCCAACACTCAGTCAGCCACTCTTCGTCGCGCACGTCACGCAAGAGGATTGGAAAAAGCCAGAGGCATAAAGCAGATAAAAAGACTTCTGTAGTGCATGCGCTACAGAAGTCTTTTTATCTGCTCGTGCGGCAACACTGCATGCACGCCGAACACACCACCATTCACAAGTTGCGTCACGCGCATATCTACAATCAAACTGGCAAGCGCGAGTGCCTGTGTTCTCGGCATCTCATATTGTTCTTGCATCAAATCAAGCATTGCCTCCAGCGCAAGTAGCGACGCCTCGTGCAAATCGTGGTGGAAGCCGAGCGTGACCCAACCAGCATGTGTGTTGGCACGCGGAGTGCTAATATGCATATCCTCTCGCACATAAAACGTCAGGCTGACACGTTCCATCGGACATTCGAGAGCCACACCCGATACCTCGCCGTCGCCTTGTATGCCATGTCCATCGCCCGTCGAGAAGAGCGCATCCTGCACTGCTATTGGCAGATAGAGCACGCTACCAGCTACCAGTTCCTTACAATCCATGTTGCCCCCACAGAAGCGCGGCGGAATCGTCGAGTGTACCCCCGGCTCGTCTGGTGCCATCCCCATAACACCCATAAAAGGACGCAGTTTCAATACATGCCCATACTGATTCCGTCCAGTCATCGTATCAGCATCAAGCGTCCAGTGCAGCATATCCCTTTGTTCGGCAACATCCATCCGCGTATTGATAGCAGTGGACCAACCACCACCGCGTGTCCATCCCCATGTAGCAGGGCGTACCTCGTTGATACATACCTCAAGGGTTATTCCTGGTTGCGCCCCTCGTACCGCAATAGGACCACAGAGAGCGTGTCCATTGTCCCGTTCAGAATCATAAAGCTCAAATTTCTGTCCATGCTCATTTGGAGCTATTGGTGGTGCAATACTCCAACCAGCATCCAGTGTGCGGAAATGCACAGTATCACCAGAGTCAATTGTGAGTATTGGTGCATACTCGCGTGAGAAGGTGCCACGTAGGTTTTGACGTGTTGGCTCAATGCTGTATGTAGTCATTGTGTTGCTCCCTTTTATATCATTATATGCAAAAAAGCATGGGCAGTGTTGCTTGCCCATGCTTTTTTGCATATTTATCCACCTAGCTCGGCGCGTCGTACCTGCAATTTGCCAATACGCTCCTCCTGCGTCGCGAGCTTCTCGCGCTCTTTCTCGACCACCTCCGGCTTAGCTTTGGCGACAAAGTTCTGGTTCGCGAGCTTACCATGCAAGCGCACCATCTCTTGCTGCGCTTGCGCGATCTCTTTGTCGAGCCGCTCGATCTCTTTGCCGATATCGAGTAGACCCGATAATGGCAGGTAGATTTCGATTGGTCCAGCGAGTAGACTCATGGCCTGCTCCGGCTTCTGTGGCAACGTCTCGTATAGGTGAGGCTTCTCGGTTCGTGCCAGAAACTCAATCAGTGGCGATTGTGCCGTGAACATGGATGTCTGAGAGCCGACAACCATCATGACGGGAATACGGCGTGCTGGCTCGACATTGGCCTGATTGCGTGCATCACGAATGCGTGTAATCACCTCCTGTACCAGCCCGAACTGCTGTTCCGCCTCGTCGTCGATGGCCTTGATATTCGCTTGCGGCCACGGAGCGACAATTAGTGCTGATGCAGGCCACTCCTCATGGTTCGGTTCGCTTGTCTGATAGAGATACTGCCATACCTCTTCCGTCAGGAAGGGCATGAATGGATGCAGCAGGCGCAAACTCTGATCAAGCACCGCACGCAGAATACCCGCCGTTGCCTGCCGTTCCTGTTCGCTGCCCTGCATCTGCACCTTCGCAATCTCCACATACCAATCGCAGTAGTCGGACCAGAAGAACTCGTTGATCTGGCGACCAGCCTCACCTAGCTGAAACTCGTTAATCAGTCGCGTCACGTTCTGCGTGAGCCGTGCCAGACGATCCAGTATCCAGCGGTCCGCTAGCGTATGAGGCTGCACCTGTGCGATATCGGGTACACCATGTCCAATCTCAGCGGTGGTCATCAGCACGAAGCGTGAGGCGTTCCAGATTTTATTGGCGAAGTTGCGATTGCCGATAATGCGTTCGGGCACCAGCTTACTATCATTGCCAGGAGTGCTACTCGTCGCCAGTGTGAAACGCAATGCATCGGTCCCGTACTGATCCATCACCTCGATTGGGTCGATCACATTGTTCTTGGACTTACTCATCTTCTCGCCCTTCGCATCGCGTACCAGTCCATGCAGGTAAATCGTGTCAAACGGCACCACACCTAGGAAATGGATGCCCGACATCACCATACGTGACACCCAGAAGAAGATGATGTCATAGCCCGTTTCCATCACTGATGTTGGATAGAAGCGCAGCAGGTCGTCGGTGACTTCGGGCCAGCCCAGCGTGCTGAACGGCCACAGCCACGAACTAAACCACGTATCCAGCACATCCTCATCCTGGTGAATATCGCTGCTCTCGCAATCTGGGCAGGTGGTGACATCTTCGCGGCTCACAATCATTTGTCCGCAACTATCGCAGTACCACACGGGAATGCGATGGCCCCACCACAGTTGACGCGAGATGCACCAGTCATGAATGTTTTCCAGCCAGTTCATGTACGTCTTATTGAAGCGTTCGGGAATGATCTTGAGTTGTCCGTACTTGACCGCGCCAATCGCCGGAGTCGCCAGTGGTGTCATCTTGACGAACCACTGTTTCGAGATCAACGGCTCGACAACGGTATCGCTACGTTGACACAGCCCCAGCGGAACCATGTAGTCCTCGATTTTTGTCACCACACCCTGCTGCTGCAACTCCTTGACCAGTTGCTTACGTGCCTCGAAACGATCAAGACCAGCGTAAGGACCAGCCTCCTCTGTCATGATGCCATCGAAGCCAATCACCTGAATGCGCGGCAAGTCGTGGCGCATGCCAATCTCGAAGTCAGTCGGATCGTGGGCAGGCGTCACCTTGACCGCACCAGTGCCGAATGCTGCATCAACGGCATCATCGGCCACAATCGGTATCTCTCGTCCGATAATGGGTAGTATCGCGAGCCGCCCCACAATATTACTATAGCGTGCGTCTTTCGGATTGACGGCAACGGCGGTATCGCCAAGAATCGTCTCAGGGCGCGTCGTGGCAACGCTGATATATTTCGTCTCCGTCTCGCCTTCAAGCGGCTTGAGCGGATAACGCACATAGGTCAGTGTCCCTTGCGTATCGACGTGGTTGACTTCAAGATCAGACAATGCGCTCATACACTGTGGACACCAGTTGATGATGCGCTCACCACGATAAATCAGTCCCTCTTCGTAGAGGCGCACAAAGACCTCACGTACAGCTTTGGAGAGACCTTCATCCAGCGTAAAACGTTCACGCGACCAATCGCACGATGCTCCTAGACGACGGTGCTGGTCCTGAATGCGGCTCTTATATTGATGAACCCACTGCCACACGCGCTCGACAAAGGCTTCGCGCCCCAACTTATGACGGTCGGTACCTTCTCGTGCCAGCAAACGTTCGACAACGGTCTGTGTTGCGATCCCGGCGTGATCTTCGCCAGGGACCCATAGCGTATCGTCACCAAGCATACGGTGATAGCGGATAAGAATATCTTCTGTGGTTGCTGTAATCGCGTGTCCCAGATGAAGCGCACCCGTGACGTTGGGCGGCGGCATACAAATTACAAATGGCTTGCGTGCATTGTTTGGGCGTGGTTTGAAGTAGCCACCCTCTTCCCAGAAGCGGTACCATTTGCCCTCAACCGCCTGTGGCTCATAGGTTTTTGGTAGAGCATTCGCCGTTTCACGCGGCGTATTTTGTTCGATCATAGTTCCCTCCGAATGGGACGACATGCGTAATTTGTGCATAAAAAAGCCCTTTCTCATTCCACAAGGACGAGAAAGAGCATTGCTCGTGGTACCACCTTATTTCGGTCAATTCATCATACTGAAAGACCCTCAATAGATGCGATAACGGGCATATCCGTAGAAACTAGCACGATTTGTTCGTGCTTTATTTCCAGACTCCCAGGCGACCTTCGGTATCGCTCTGCCGAGGAAGACTTGCAGCCAATGGCCCTCCCTCTCTCGCGGTCTACGATTCCTACTCCTCCTGCTCATAGTCAGAACATTAGAGTTGTTGCTCTATTAAGTGTAGCACAAATGTCAAGCTCAAACAGTGGATTCATGAAATGCCTTATTTACTTAAAATATATCTTTGTGAATGTTTTATTATATGGCACCCTCATCCCCATCGACCACGTTTCCATTTATTGGAATATCCCGCAATCTATCCGTGTCAATCTGGTTATGATGTAAGTGATGTTTAACTATCATAAAACACAACAGAAAAGAGACAATTATGACAACACAAATACAAGCAATACAGGTTCATAACTATGGAAACGCAGATCAGCTTCAACTCGAACAGATTGCCCAACCGGAGCCAAAGGAAGGTGAAGTTCTTGTGCGCGTACATGCTGCGGGCGTCAATCCTGTGGACTGGAAAATTCGCTCGGGGGCGATGAAAGATTTTATGAAGCTATCGTTTCCCTACATTCCTGGTGCCGATTTTGCAGGCGTTATCGAGAAGGTTGGTGCCGGTGTAAGCGCATTTCAGGCTGGACAGGAAGTATTTGGTCGTAGCTCTCAGGGCACCTATACACAATTCGCTATAGCTTCTGCAAACACCACAGCATTGAAACCCAAATCGTTGAGCTTTGACGAGGCGGCCACCATTCCCATCGGTGCAACCACCGCATGGCAGGGTCTCTTCGATCATGGCAACCTTCAGAAAGGTCAGCGTGTATTGATACTCAGCGGCTCTGGTGGCGTTGGCATCTTTGCTGTTCAGTTTGCCCACCGGAAGGGCGCACACGTCATCAGCACCACCTCGACACCTAACGTTGAATTTGTGCGCTCGCTCGGTGCGGAAACCGTCATCGATTATACTAAGACTCAGGTTGGGGACGAGGTACACGACGTAGACCTCGTATTCGACACAATCGGTGGTGAGGCACTCGCAACCGCATGGCCCACGCTCAAACGCGGTGGCACGCTGATTACTATCGCGGGTCAGCCCGACGAGGCGAAGGCAAGCCAACTAGGTGTACGCACAGGCCGCTTCTCCGCTCAGATCTCCAGCGAACTGCTCACCCAATTCGCGCAACTGATCGACGAAGGTCAGGTCAAAGCTGTCGTCGGCAAAACCTTCCCTCTAGGTGAGGCCGCACAAGCCCAGGAACTAAGTCAAAAAGGTCATGGACGTGGCCGCATCGTCCTGCATGTCGCATAATAACAAAGAGAATAATAGCAATGCGCCCAAATTGTGCCTCCAATTTGGGCGCATTGCTATTATTTAATCCATTGGGAAGTCATTCCCACGACCTTACTACCATCCAGGTCGCTCAACTTGAGACCCGCGAACGCCTGCGATGAGGGAGATGTTTGATAACGAAAACGTGGGTTCTCTTCGGTCGCCACGCGCACGATAACCTGAGCAACCTCTATCGGCTCCTGGGCAGACGAAAACGAGCCGCCTACAACATTGAGATACTTTTGCCATAGAGCCTGGTAAGGGTCGTTGCTGGTATTCGAGCGAGCCTGTACTGAGGGAGCAGCATTCGCGATGAACGCGCTTGCTACTGCTCCGGGTTCGATAATGGCAATATGCACACCGAAGCTTTGAGCAACGGGCGCGAGACTCTCCAACAACCCTTCAACGGCGAATTTAGCCGAGCAGTACACATCGTTGAATGGCTGACCAACAACGCCACCAACACTTGTAATGCTCAGAATGCGACCTGCGCGACGTTCGCGCATGTGCGGTAGCACCAATTTCGTCATGCGTGCTGTACCGAGAAAATCAACCTCGAACACCTCGCGTATCTCGTCAAGCGAAACCTGTTCCAGTGTGCCTACAAAGCCAGTGCCAGCGTTGTTTACCAGCACGTCGATTGTGCCATGCGCCGCCAACACGTCCGAAATACATTGTGTTGCCTCAGTGTCAGAGGTAATATCGAGTTTGCGGATATCGACTTCTACCTGTGCCTCTTGCGCCTTCGCGCGTAGAGCCTCCGCCCGTTCAAGGTTTCGCATAGTCGCGACAACGGTAAAGTTGGCTTTAGCGAGTGTAATTGCCGTTTCTAGCCCGATACCAGACGAGGTACCAGTGACAACTGCGACGCCTGAATGTGTATGTTGCATAGGAAAATGATCCTTTCTTGCTTGCATGTAATGCGTATCATATCTCACTATACAACACGGCGACTGAGCTTCTCTTTATTGCTTGAACGATAAATTGCGCTCTCAAAGAGGTGATGATATATAACCCATCTATAAAATGCAACATGTGTATTACACAACGGAGACAAAACGATGTTGAAGAATGCGTATAACACACTGTATACTCGAAATAGGCATACATCGAAGTTCTGTACAGAAGGGGACATGTACCATGATCGAATATAGGTCAATTGAACATCCACCTGAAGCCTTTCAGGTTGGAGTACCTTTTGCACAACTTGTGGTTCTGTGTAGGCACGCTTTTGGACGACACTCCCGGTTACAGGCTATTCGAGAAATCGGTGGCGGCCAATTCAATACGACGTACTTAGTGCAGATGCAGGGATACGAGCCTGTCGTCCTTCGCGTTGCACCGCCCTCCGGCCACTGCTACTTCTGGCATGAGATAAACCTGATGCATCGTGAACTCGACATGTATTCCCATCTCTCGCGCCTCGACTCGCTTCTCCCCCGTATCCTCATGGTCGATTTCAGCCATCGCTTGCTTGACCGCGACTATCTCTTCCAATCCTTCATGCATGGTGTATCCTGGTCAAAACTCCCCGACGACCTTCTGCCTCATGAGCATGACGTACTGTGGCGTGAGTTTGCATGTCTGGTGAAAACCATCTCCGCGATTCAGGGTGACACGTTCGGGCTTGTGGGCGCGGGACCCCGATTCCCTACCTGGAGCCTTACGGTCCTGACCTGGCTCGAACGCACCCTGAGCGACGCCATACATAGCAATATCGACGTTACCGCCCTACGCCGACTCCTCGCCATTGTGCAGCGTAACACGCCATTGCTAGACATTATCACACAACCACGCCTGCTACACGGCGACCTATGGTGGTTCAACCTGCTCATCGAGCGTACCACAACAGGTTCGCATATCGTCGCCTTACTAGACCCTGATCGCGGCTCATGGGGCGACCCACTTGCCGACTGGACCTTCTTTTTATTACCCAAACGCGCTTCAGCAAGCGCACAGGCACTGTTCTGGCAGGAGTATGGTTCACCTCTACAGGACGTGGCATCATACTTCCGAGCCAACGTCTACGAGGGCTTACATCAAGGCAAAATTCTCTCCGTCGCCAAACGTGACCGCAAAGACAAGATCGTTTCCAGGGCCAACATTGCTCTACAACAAGTGGTGGTCACGCTACAACAGTTACTGGCAGGCGAAAATATATACGCGCTGTAATAACGAATTCTTATCATTCTATAATAAAAGTAATTCCGATCATTAGAAGAAAAATATGAAGATTTCCTTTGGAATTCTTTGTCTTCTTTTTTATAAAACAGGAGGTTCTCACAATATAAAAATATTTCAGTATATATGAAACTATTTTGTACCGTGAGACGTGTTTCTCTTGATACTGAGAAATGTTCTCACTATGCGGGCCTCACCGCATTGTGAGAAAAAGTACATCTAACGATATATACAATTAAGGATATATACAATGACTCTTCACCTCTCTATTGTTGCTGACGTGTTTACAAACGAAGCTCAGGCAAAACATGCGCTCGAAGCACTCAGGAACGCAGGCTTTGGCTATGACCAGATTGGCATTGCGATGCAGGGACACGAAGGAATCGACCTGCTGAGCGACTTTCAGAACCTGGGAGTTTCTCACGAGCAGGCGAGCTATTACGCGCAAGAAGTCAAAGTTGGGCATATAGTGGTGTCGGTCCGACCAGATGGTCGTGAGCAGGAAGCGCACGAGATCATGCGTCGGAGCGGAGCCTTCACCGATGCCGATGGTGTAGCATCTCAAACATCCAGTATTGACAAACAAAAAGCCGTGTGGCAGCAAGCAGTAGCCTCTCATCAGGCATACCTCGCTGAACAGATGGCCTCGAAGTCGCAAGAGGACTTTCATCGGCCCCGTTCGCTCAAGCCACGCGCAGAACTTCTGCCCACGACCACACAGCAGGTGCAGGCAAATGAAGCCGCTCTAGTCACTGAGCAGAAGTCGAGTGTCACTCCTCTGATGCAGCAAGACGAAGTGACCGAGCGGAAGTTAAGTGTCGCTCCTGCCATACAGAACGATATTGTGCATGAGCAACTCTCTCTTGCAGAAGAACAGAAACCCAACGATGCTCCGGTTGTACAGAACGACCAGGCAAGGGAGCAGTTCCCCCTCGCAGCCGAAGAGCAACCTGAGACAACACTCAGCGACGGCGAGGAGACGACGAAGCGTCTAAGGAAATCCGCACAGGAGAGCGCAGAAGTGTTTCTGTTACAGGCACAACTAGAAGTGCCTGAAAACAGGCATCAAGTGAGAAATGGAGTGCTTTTAGGTGGGTTGTTGCTCGGCTTAGGTACAGCAGTGTTCGTTGTTCTGCTCCAAAGGGAGCAGATACGCCAGCTCATCCTTTCAACCACACAAAAGATGAATTTGCATATGTAGTTAAGAACAGGAGACCCTAATACTGTTCAAATAACAAAAGGAGTATGCATCTACTCACAACGGAAGCCCGCAAGGGGCTTCCCTACTATACAAAATATGCGTAGCACGCAATAAAGTATAGTAGGGAAGCCCCTTGTGGGCTTCCGTCAGCTTTTTATCTTATTTTTCGGCCTCAACGAAGGCAAGAAGCGCAATATATAGCCCGTTTCTAAGATCGAGAGGATGTCGATGCCGAGGGCACGAGTCTTGAAGCGTGTACGCGAGAGCAGGGTTCGCACTGGCCGCATCTCCTGGTCCCATACGCCGTTGTCGAGAGCCTTTTGCAGGTGCTGGCGGCTCTGCGTGACAATCTCCTCGCTGGTATCGTTATTGTAAAAACTTGCATACAACATCTCGTAAGGGCAATAATAAGGGTATGACTCTAACAGTGGCAGGAGCATACTCATCTCACCGCGTGTGAACTGCTGCTGCCCCTTGAGGCGCGGAATACCATCGCTGGCAGACAGATACGAGAAGGTGCCCAGTGTTATGTTCAGGGCGAACATATGACCCTCTGGCAAGGCATCTTGTAGCGAGAAATGCAAAATTGTGTCATTATCGTACTCTCGCTCAACGATGACAGGGGGTTCTACACGATAGACCATATGTTGCATAACATCACTCCTTGCGCTAGCTCGTTCTTTTCTGTACAGGTCTGATTTGTACGGGCCTGATTTATCACGCCCTCTAATTTTCCTATACTAAGTATGCCAGAAAATATGTACATAGAGAAGAACTTATGTTATCATTACGTTTAACAGATTTATCATTTTCTCGATTACACTCCGAGAAAGGGTGATGACGGATGGCAATTCAACACGAAACGCATAACACACCGCGCTCCCTTCTCGTCGAAGCACGCACACACAAGGGCTGGTCCCAGCGAGAAGTCGCCGAACGCGTTGGCACAACCTATGTCAATATCAGTCGCTGGGAACGCAACCAGACGCGGCCAAGTCCCTATTTCCGCCACAAACTTTGTGTACTCTTTGGCAAAAGCGAGGAAGAGCTGGACCTCGGCCTATCGCATGAGGAGGTATCATCACTTCCCGATATCGCCGCTATCACGTCCAACGTACCCATCCTTGACCCGCTCATCCCACAACGTTCAATCGCGCAACTCATCGGACGCAACGACGTGCTTGCACAACTCAAGATGCGCCTCTGCTCCGACACCTTACCCAATCTTGCTCTGACCGCCCTCAACGGACTCCCCGGTGTCGGCAAGACAACGCTATCGATAGCCCTTGCACACGATGACGAGATTCGCGCACATTTCTACGATGGTATCCTGTGGGCTGGTCTCGGTCCTGATCCCAACCTGCCACAGCTATTGAGCCACTGGTGTACACTGCTGGGCGTAGCGAACAACGAGGCGGGACAGGATACTCGCGCGTCGGCACAGGCATTGACGGCGGCCATCGGCAATCGTGCCATGCTGCTAGTGCTTGACGATGCATGGACGATTGAGGGTGCCCTTGCCCTTAAAGTCGGTGGTCCCAACTGTGCCTATCTCGTCACCACACGCTTTCCTACTATCGCCTATCAGATTGCCCCTGACGGTGCGGTTCTGCTCCAGGAACTCAGCGCGGCAGATGGAATGGATCTGCTCCAACACCTTGCCCCACGCGTCGTCAACCAGGAGCATGAGCGAGCGGCCCAACTCGTCCAGGCCGTTGGCGGCCTACCTCTCGCCCTCACCCTGATGGGCAAATTCCTGCATGTGCAGTCCAACACCAATCAGCCGCGCCGCATTCGTGCCACATTGGAACGCCTGAACGATGTGGAGCAGCGCATGCAACTCACAGAACTGCGCGGTCCCAACGAGCAGCACACCAGCCTGCCCAGCGAGAACAGCCTTTCGCTACAATCGGTCATCGCTGTCACCGAACAGATGCTTGATGCGATGGAACGTAATGTCCTCTATGCCCTTTCCATCTTTCCAGCCAAGCCTGATAGCTTCTCGGAAGAGGCCGCACTTGCCATCATGAGTGCCCCCGTCGAGATACTTGACACGTTGGGCGATAGGGGACTGCTAGAGACAAGCGCGGCGGGCCGCTACACCTTGCACCAGACCATCGCCGACTACGCACGTCTCCGCCTCACAAAGCAGCACGGCAACACCGCATATGACCGCTACCTTGCCTATATACTCGACTTTATCACTGCACACCGCAAAGACTACGAGCAGCTAGAGCAAGAGACCAACGTCATACTCGCCGCCCTCGATGCAGCATACGCACATCACAAAACGCAAGCCCTCATACAGAGTGTCATTGCCTTTGCCCCCTACCTGCTCATGCGCGGCTTCTACGTCATCGCCGAGCAGCACCTGCAACATGCTCTGATAGCGGCGAAAACACAACAAGATCAGCACGGCATCGCCAGCACCCTGCTCTACCTCGGCGAAATCGCGCAGAAGCAGGGCAACTACGCCCTTGCTGAATTGCGTTTCAAAGGGGGACTCGACCTCGCTCGCGCCATCAATCATCCTGAAAGTATCAGCACCCTGCTCAACGACCTCGGCTGGGTCACATGGAAGCAGGGCAACTACACCCTCGCCGAAACCTATTTACAAGATGGCCTGACCCTTGCCCGCAAAATTCACGACGACGAGCGCGTCTGTAGTATCCTCAAAACCCTCGGCTCCGTCGTAGGCAGTCAGGGCAACTACGCAAGGGAGAAAGAATACCTGCAGGAAGGACTCACCATAGCGCGTCGCCTGCAAGACGACGAACAAATCTGCATCCTGCTCATCAACTTAGGAGTATCAGAAGGTGAACAAGGGAATTTTGCAAAGGCTGAAGCCTATTTCTTGGAAGGACTAGATATTGCTCGTAAGATCGGGCATAAAGAGTGGATGAGTGCATTACTAAGTAACTTAGGAGAGGCTGCAAGCGAACAAGGTCATTATGTACAAGCCGAAAAATACTTTCAAGAGGGATTGGAATTAGCAAGACAACTTGGACATCGTGAATGGACTAGTCTCTTACTTAGTAATTTAGGATTAACTATTAGAAAGCAAAGAATTTATCCTTTAGCGGAAAAGTATCTAAATGAAAGTCTTTCATTAGCAAGACAAATTGATACACCTCAAATGATTGCTTATGCTCTCTACGAATATGGAAATCTTTATCTTGACTTGCAACAATTGGATAATGCCGAGATAGCATTCCGTGAAATGCTTTCTTCTGTACCTAAAGGGAGTCAAGATCTTTTAGCTTTGGCACAATATGGATTAGCACGTACTATTGCGAACAAGGGTGATGTACGTGAAGCAGTAGAATTTGGAGAAGCAAGTGTTGCCAAATTGGAAGAGATGGGACATCGTAGAGCGCAAGAGGTAAAGATTTGGCTAAGTACGCTGAGCAATTGAAATAGGATGGGGGCGCGAGTAGTGGTGAAAGCATTATTACTACCTGACCCTCATCCTTATTTTTATATGCTAAGGACGCCAGAATGCATTAGGTGTCGCATCCTGACCTTGCAAGTGTATAGGGTGGCTGTTGCTTTGATGAGGGGCAGCGGCGTGGCTGCTCAGGATTGGTGAGAAGAGTAGCGTGAGTGCGATAAGCGTGAGTGCGAGCATTGCCACGAACCAACGAGCGATCTGCTTCAACATAAGGATATTCCTTTCATTCCATTGCTTTTCTTGCCTTGCGGCTTTTTGCCGTTCCACAAAAAACATCTTTTTCTTGTGCCTTCTTGCTTGTTTGTCTTATGCATCAGATTGAAAATGCCGTATAAGACAAAATGGACACAAGGGAGGACTATATAAGACTTTTTTGTGTCCTGCATGTTTGCAAGTACTTTTGGAAAAAGGTACTATCGAGTTGAAGGAAATAGTGACAAAAACACAGAGGGGATAGCGCGTTCGCTATCCCCTCTGTGTTTTTGTCACTATTTTTTCTTTACCATCGTCCGGCCAGTAGATGGATGAATTGCCGCACAATCACAATGGCAACCGTCCACACAACAATGGCGATGAGCGTGGTCACGTCGATGCTGAAACCGTTCCAAGGGATGGCAGGTGCAAGATTCTCGAAGGGATAGACAAGAGGGGCAGTAAGCAGGTGAATCCAGTCCGTGAATACGCTGGTCGTGATCTCGAAAAAGTTCAGCAGAAAGCGCGTACCGAGCAGCAACAAAAGTACCACCAGTCCCAGCCCAATAAGCTGATTGAGCTTGCGAAAGACGGCGGCGAAAAAGTTCTTGACGCCACGCTGAAAACGCTGTCCCCGCGTCTCGCGTATCACGAACGGTGCGGCTATCGGTGCCATGACACTTCTCATCATTGGATCGGTGTTCTGATTATGCACGCTACTGCTCTGTACTAGCGCATTGTTGTTTCGATACTGTTGCTGGCTCATTGCTCATGACTCACTCTCTTACACATAATAAGAAAGACATCCACATTACTATTATTATAAAGAACGCTTACTTATTATACTATGTTTGCCATACGATTGCATCCATCTAAAATCCAATTTGGATAGGGACCGATTATTGGTGCATCCGCTACAGAACAAAGGGACTTGCACATTGCTTCGCTCGTGCTTGAGTGTCATAAATGAGGCCCCTACGTTGCCTACGTACTTAGCGGATGCACCAATTATCACGCCCTCTTTAGGCTAGTGTCAACCTCGGCCTTTCTTGCCCTTCGACGATATATACCTGCGGCCAGCCCTCGTTAGGAATGTCGCGCAATGTTTGGCGCAGCAAGTTCTCTTGATACAAAATGACTTCTTCACCAACTATACGTATGCGACTCCGATCACGTTGAATACAAGTCGCGGCAGGAATCTTGAAAACGAGCAGACAGGCGTTATAGGAAGCATGTTGTGCCAGTTCAAGCAGCCTGCGTCGCGTGTGCGCTTGCAGTGCCGTACTATCCACGAGAGTAAAACGGCCTTGTAACATCCGCTTCTGCGTAATATAATAGAACAGATCGAAGGCATCGCGACTCGCCTGTTGATTGGTGTCGTCATCACAGATAAGCGCACGACAGTAGTCGGAGGAGACAATCGACGTTTCTCGTAAGCCCTGCTCGTAATGCTCTTCTATGAAAGTACGTGCAAAGGTACTCTTGCCCGCTCCCGCTATCCCACATAAAACGAGCAGTGTACGTTGTGGCAGAACAAGCTGTCCTACGCCATCCATTGCGGTACGCCCTTTCATTTGTTATAATGCCCATGCATGAATACGCCGAATGTCATATAGACATATGGCGTATAATAGAATCTATCGTTGTACATATATTACAACACTCACGAGAACGCTCATACTGTGTTCTCTTCCATATCCTAAAGACGTTTGACGATGCGGCATCCCCAAAACGAGTGGGCGCGTGCCAGAACGGTTTGATGCCCACATCGAGGAGGCAGTTGTGTCTGTAGATATTACCATTACAAGCGCCCAGGTGCGTGCCAAATATCTTGATTACTTTGCCAGCAAGGGCCATTATAAGATGCTCAGCTCTTCGCTAGTACCACATAATGATCCGACGGTCCTGCTCACGACTGCAGGTATGCAGCAGATGATTCCCTTTTTTCTGGGACGCGAGACACCACCCGCAATACTCATGACATCGGCGCAAAAGTGTTTCCGTACCACCGACATCGACAAGGTGGGCAACGAACGCACGCTGACCTTCTTCGAGATGCTGGGCAACTTCTCAGTCGGTGATTATTTTAAGCGCGAAGCCATCACCTACGCGTGGGAATTTCTGACAAGCGTTGTCGGGCTACCCGCCAGCCGCCTGCATCCAACGGTCCATCCAGAGGACGACGAAGCCCCTGTCTACTGGCGCGAGATCGCGGGCTTTCCCGATGAAGCGATTGTGCGCCTCGAAGATAACTGGTGGGGACCTCCCGGAGCCTCTGGCCCCTGTGGACCCGACTCCGAAATCTACTATGATCGCGGCATCGAACATGGCTGTGGCTTGCCTGATTGCGCTCCCGGTTGTGAGTGCGAACGCTTCCTGGAAATCTGGAATCTCGTCTTTATGCAATACTTCCAGGACCTTGAAGGCAACCGTACTCCCCTGCCACGTAAAAACATCGACACGGGCATGGGTCTGGAACGTCTCACGATGGTCATTCAAGGCAAGGAATCGGTCTTCGACACCGACATGTTCCGCACCGTCATCGATCATTTCGCCAGCCTTGCCCACACATTCTACGGCAAAGACGAAAAAACAGACACTTCGTTGCGTGTTATTGCCGATCATGCGCGTGCCCTCGTCTTCCTCGCCGCCGATGGTGTGTTACCGAGCAACGAGGGGCGTGGCTATATCTTCCGCCGTATCCTGCGCCGTGCCGTGCGACATGGCAAGTTGCTGGGACTGGACAAACCATTCCTCGCCGAGGCCGCTGATACCGTCATCGACCTGATGGGCGACCACTACACCGAGCTGCGTACTCAACGCGACCGCATCGTTGACATCCTCAACCTGGAAGAGCAGAAGTTCGGCCAGACCTTGACCACCGGACTACTGTTGCTGAACGAACTGCTGGATGGCCTGAAACACAAAGAACTATCGGTTATTCCTGGTGAAGAAGTCTTCAAGCTGTACGACACGCACGGTTTTCCAGTCGAGTTGACACAAGAAATCGCCGCCGAGCAAGGCTTCACCGTCGATATCTCCGGCTTCGAGCAAGCGATGCTAAAACAGCAGGAGCGTAGCCGTTCCGCCAGTAGCTTTGTGCAAGCTCAGGACGATAGCGCGTTGGCAAACCTGCTCGCACGGCTCGGTCCCACCAAGTTCACTGGCTATCAGGGTATCACTGGTAGTGCAAAGGTCGTGGGTCTCGTTGTCAACGGAGTGGAGGTCGAGAGCATCAGTGCACCACAACAGGCACTCGTCTTGCTCGACGAAACTCCCTTCTATGCCGAGAGCGGCGGCCAGATCGGTGATCGTGGTGCTATTGTGAGTACGACGGGCGTCTTCGATGTGCAGGACACGCGCCGTCCCCTCAAAGGCTTGATTGTCCAATACGGCTCACTGAATGAGGGGCATCTGCGTGTGGGCGATACCGTCCAGGCCGATGTAGTCGAGCAACGCCGTGAAGATACCATGCGTAATCACAGCGCGACACACCTGCTGCACAAAGCGTTACGTAATTTGATTGGCCCACAGGTCGAGCAACGTGGCTCACTGGTCGAACCGGAACGCCTCCGCTTCGACTTCACCTGTCCGCATCCTTTGAGTGACGCGGAACTGGCGCAGATAGACGAGCAGATCAATCGTTGGATACGGGCAGATTTTCCTGTGCAGACGACGATTATGCCTTTACAAGATGCTATGGAAACGGGCGCGATGGCACTTTTCGGTGAGAAGTACGAAGACTTTGTGCGTGTCGTGTCGATGGGTAGCAGCATCGAGCTATGCGGTGGCACTCACTGCATCGCAACAGGACAGATCGGCATCTACATCACTGTGCAAGAGACGAGCGTTGCGGCAGGCATTCGTCGTATCGAGGCTCTCACGGGACGTGTTGCCGAGGCATATCTGCGGAACCGTTCCGCGACCGTCGAACGTCTTGCTGCGAAGCTGCAAACACAACCCGACACGGTGGAGGCTCGCCTGGAACAGGTACAACAAGAGTTTGCCGCAGTGCGTCGCCAGATCACGCAATTCCAGCGTGATGCGGCCCTGCGGCAAGCAGACGCCATCGTCGAGCAGGCGTATGAGGTCGCAGGCGTTCCAGTGGTTGCGACAATGGTGGATGCGCCTGACGACAAAGTGCTGCGTGAAATGGGTGATATGGTACGTAGTAAACTTAGACATCCAGGTGTCGTCGTGCTGGCAAGCAACGCAGGTGAGCGTATCGGCGTACAGGTCAACATCGACGCCTCCCTGACAAAACGTGGCCTGCACGCTGGCAAGCTCGCAGGCGCGGTCGGCGAATTGCTTGGTGGCAAAGGTGGTGGTCGTCCAGAGTCCGCGCAAGGTGGTGGCAAGAACAAGGCTGCCCTCGGTGCCGCCCTCGACCTCGTACCAAATTTCGTCAAAGACAACATCAAGGCGTAAAAGCGGGGATGCAAGGGGCTGCTGCCCCTTGACTGGGGTCTGGGGCTGTGCCCCAGTTTCCCTTCCCACTCGCCACCTTCGGTGGCGAGTCTTCAAATGAAGTTTGTACGATCTGTGAATAGAAGGCATTGCAGCCCATAGAGCGTTTGTGTTATAACATACCTGACATGCATGAAATGTGCGAGATGGTATATGTGCATTCTTGCACGTAGACATACCTATTACAACTTTCTCTCTGCCAACTGTGGCACAACTCAAGTGAGATCGATCAAAAGGTTGTGGATCAACAAAGTTTGGATAAGTAAATGGTGAATCTCTTTCAACGTCTATTTGGCTTCCTGGCACGAAGACCGGAAGAGCAAGAATACGACGATGAGCTACAATATAATGAAGAAGAGTACGACGAGGAACCGCAGGCTCCGTTTGTAGGCGGTGGCAATGGCGGACGTCAACTCTTTACCGCACTTGACATTGGGACAGCCTATGCAAAGGCTATTATCGTCGAAGTGCAAGGCGATCACGCGCATGTGCTTGGAGTAGGCCGTCACGCACAAAGCTACTCACACATGTCCGATGGCATCGTCACAGACATTCCGGGTGTCATCTCGAATTGTAACGAAGCCTTGATCAAAGCAGAGCAGGCGGCTGGCGGTGTCATTGCGCCACAGGCCGTCATTGGTATCGCGGGCGAACTCGTCAAGGGTAGTTCGACCACCGTGAGTAGGCAGAGGCAATCTCCCTCGAAACCCATTGCCGCGGAAGAGCTAGAGGCTCTGATAACCAACGCGCAACAGAAACTTCTGAAGACCGCGAAAGAGCGCATCGCCGCCGAAACCGGTTATCAAAATATCGAGGTGCGTCTCACCAATGCCGCTGTTATCACCGCACGGATCGACGGCCAGATCGTCTCTAATCCCATTGGCTTTCGTGGTCGCCACTTCACGCTCACGCTCTTCAGTGCCTTCGCGCCTTTGATGCAACTAGGAGCTTTGGAGACCGTCGCGCAAGGGCTGGACCTGACACTCGTCACAATTGTTGCTGAGCCATACGCGCTAGCACGTTGCCTTAGCTCGAACGCAAGCGCGGACAGTGGTGCCATTTTCATTGATATCGGCGGCGGTACAACCGACATCGCCCTTGTACGACAGGGCGGTATCGAAGAGACTCGCATGTTCGCACTTGGTGGACGTACCTTCACACGACGTATAGCCACAAGTAAGGGTATCTCGATAAAAGATGCAGAGCGTATTAAAGTAGGTTATAGTAACGGAGATATCAAGGGGAGCAGTTTCGATGAAATACAGTCTATTCTGGCCCCCGAATGTCAGACATGGATGGATAGCGTCGAATTGCTGATCGAAGAACTTGCGAAGGGCGAACTATTGCCACCTGCCATCTACATGGTAGGAGGTGGTTCTGCCTTGCCTGACCTGCTCGACGGTATGGAGAGCTTTCCGTGGACCGAGCGGCTCCCATTCTCGCGTCAGCCGATCATTCGTACCGTCCAGCCCGAAATGGTGGGGTCTATCGCGGACCAGGAGGGCTTCCTGGTCAATGCACAGGATATCACCCCGATGGCCCTTGCATATCAGGCCATTGAACTACAAAACGAAAACAATGTTCTGGAAAGGGCACTCAACCGCGTTATCGACACAATGCATATCTAAGATTATTGTTATTAAAGAAGACGTACATGCGCTGTAGGGGGTAGAAAGCTTCTCATGGCTGATGAAATACAAATTTATATTAGTCCAGAAGATGATGTAACGACTGTACGCGAACGCCTGAAAAATACACCTAATCGGCAAGTCACGTTAGTCATACCTGTGCAGACGCAACTGCGAAGTCTGGTTGCGTGGCGCGTGCTACATGCCGATGCTCGCAGTATGGGCAAAGATGTGCTGGTGGTGAGTACAGACCCGCAAATCCGTTCGCTAGCACTAGCGGGCAAATTCCGCGTTTCCCATTCGCAAACATCGTCGATTACCAACAAATCACGCCCTCCCACACGGCCAGGGCGTACCAACGCAACTAAAGGGCGGCTCACAGCTTCTCAAGCCCGTATGCAGGCGACTAAGAAGCCGCCTTCTGTACAGTTGCCTCCTGATGCCGACGATGAAAGCATCATCGATGCTACACCCGCCAAAAATACAACATCGCGCAAGGATGCCACGTTCAATCCGCGGCACGACCAACATCCACAAGAACAGGCTGCGCCCTCTGCACAGAGGAATACTGAATATCCCTTTGAACCGAACACGACAGGCAAATTTCGTGAGAAGAGGAGCTTTTCGTCTCCCCTTGAGCAACAGCAGCCAGGTCAAATCTTTGATCTGCGCCCTGAGAATCGCTCCTCTATGTATCACCCATCACCCGATCTGCAAGATGAAGAGTCAACGGGATGGGCCGATAGTGCCGATTACAGACAGGCCGAGGACATTCGGAACGCGGCTCAATACAGCGATATGAGTGTACCTCCACCTGTTGTACCTCTGGCACCGCGCACTCCACAGCAAGGTGAGCAAACGCCACTTGCTTCAGTCTATGGGGGACCTTATAAAACAACTCCCTTACCAACGCAGCCCAATGATGAAGAAGATGTTCCTAACGACTTCTATCAAATGATGGATGACCAGATTCCTCAATCACCTCTGGCGGAGCAGCACGGCTCGGCTCACGTCAATACCCTGGATTCGGCTGAGCATGACGTGTACTATAGCAATGGCGAGCCACACGACGCTGACATACGCGCCAGTGACATTCAGGTCGAGGACCTTGGCGATGACCCCGGCTCCAACGTAAATTTGTTCGATGTACCGCCCATCAGCGAAGACATGTCCCCCCATTCCTGGAGCGAGCCATTAGAACAGGAGCAGCCGGAAAGCTCCGGTCCATCGCATCCCTATAAGGCGAACGCGCCGCGTAGCAGTCGGCGCGAAAACAGAGGGAATGTACCTCCTGCTACACGCCTCGATGATCCAGCCGCTCTGCCACCAATTCCAGATCAACCAACGGTAATCATGCCGCCGGAAGAGTTCGTACAGCAGACTCGTAGCACTGCACGCCCGGCAGCTAAAGCTAGAAGTGCCCCGCTCGTTAACCTACCGGAGACACCTGCCGTCGAGAAGAGGCCGAACAGTAAGCGTGCGTCTCAGCAAATATTGGGGGCACCTCCACGCACTCCGACAGGCAGTGTACGTCCAAAAGCAAATGTACCTCAACGTGCTGGTACCAGCGCAGGCCAACGCCGCACAGCTACACCACGCGCGGCTGCACCGACAAGAAAATTACCAGAGCACTCTTCACGTCGGTCCAGTGGCATCATTGCAGGTCTCGTAATCTTGCTGCTTTTAGCTGTCGGCTTAATTGCGTTTTTAGTACCAACCGCTGATGTCACCTTGAAATTACCTGCGAAAGATTATTCTCATGCGATTACATTGCAAGCCGTTGCCAATGGTGTACAGGGTAACGCTACGAATACCATCCCTGCTGATCCACTGAGCAATAATTTCGAGGCGACCGGGGCGGGCAAGGCAACCAGTAGCGCAAAGATCGGTACTGCCCCCGCAACGGGCGAAGTCACCTTCACCAATAACGCAAATGTCCTCGTGACGATTCCATCAGGTACGATTGTCACCACGAATAGCGGCACCGCCTTCTCGACACAGGCCGAAGCGGTTGTGAATACGTCTAGTAGTAACGTCGGATCATCTATCCAAGTGCCGATCAAGGCACAGACGGCTGGTACCAGTGGCAATGTTGCAGCAGGGAGCATCAACTCTATTCCACCTGATAGTCTGAACGCCATTGTGATGTACAACAAAATGAATAGTTCGGACCTCAAGCTGACGGTCACGAATGAGCAGGCAACGGCCAGTGGTGGCGTTGGCAATACACCCGCCATTGCCCAGCAAGACATAGATGCAGTAAAAGCCTCACTGCATACAACCTTGCAGAGCCAGTTCAACACGTGGCTGACGCAAAAGCTTGCCCCCGGCGATCAAGCTGGTACGGTGACGACCACCGAAACATTAGAAAATGCTCCCACCATCGGGCAGACTACGACGGATGGCACCTTTACGGCGAAGCTCAAATTGAGCATCACTGTACTCATAGTACGCGCCGCCACCATACAGCGTGCCTCAATCGCGCAACTCAACACCTTTGTTCGTGCAGACAAAGCCTTCATGGGCTATACGGTGGTAGATGATGCGAAACAGCCTGTTCAGGTGCAGAAACTCAAAACAACCAGCAATGGTGATGCAACATTGACGCTGGCATATATAGCTGCTGCAAAGGTTGTGCATGCTCTCGATGTACAGCATGTACGCGGCCTGATTAGCGGCAAAAATGTAAAGGATGCACGTAATACCCTCATGAGTATTCCTGGGGTGCAGCATGTAGATATCAGCACCGGACCAACGATGAATGGTTGGACCCCCAGTTGGATCGCTTTTTGGACCGGGCACATCACCATTCACCAGATACCAGAGGATACCGTAACGACCCCTCAGAGAAAATAATGTGTCAAAGCAGTTTCCAGAAAATCTCCTTACGCATGGATTTTCCGGAAACTGCTTTGTCACATGACCTGATATAGCCAGATTGGTTAGAAAACAACGCGGTGAAACGTTCTACGTATAGAAGGCAAAGCATATTAAAGCAGGGGTTGGGCAAAATACTATGGCGCGATTGATGGCACTGGACGTTGGAGAGGCGCGAATCGGCGTGGCTGTCTGTGATGCAACGGGGTTTCTCGCCTCGCCATATACAACCTTGCACGTCACACGCGACGAAGAGCAGACATGGACATCTATCCAGCGCCTCATAGGAGAAACCGAGGCTGAGGGGCTTGTGGTAGGACTTCCAATTAGTATGGATGGACACATTCATAGCCAGGGAGAATGGGTGCAGGCATTTGTGGAGCGGCTGAAACTCCACATTTCTCTTCCCCTCACGTTTTGGGATGAACGTCTTTCAACCGTCGAGGCACAGCGCCTCCTTGCACAAAGAGATCAACCTTTGGAGGGGAAGTGGAGTGAAAACGCTGGTCGTACAAGACAAAGACGTCCTACTCGACGACGCAACCAGACAAAACGTCGGCAGCACGATCAAGAGATCGATGCCTATGCCGCCGCCGTCATCCTCCAGGACTATCTGGACTCTCAGAGCAGGAAAATAGAGGGAACAATATGAAACGAGGACCTCGTTTAGCAATTATAGCGGTACTTCTTGTCGGCGCAATCATCTTCGCCGTGACATACTATGCCTGGAATACTGCCACTGATATCTTTCAGCCCGTGACTTCGGCTGGCAATGGCAAATCTATTCCCATTGAGATTTCTCAGGGCGAAAGCACGAACCAGATCGCCACCGATTTGCAGAACAAAGGCTTGATCCGCAACGCAACGGCCTTCCGTGTCTGGGCACGCATCAAGGGACTGGATACGCACCTGGAGGCGGGCATCTATAAAAAGCTGAACACTAGTATGACGATCAGCGACATTATAGATCAGTTGCTCAATGCTCAACCTGATGCGGTACGCATCCTTATTCTCGAAGGCTGGCGACTGGAACAGCTCGCACGCCAATTTTCAGGTGCTGGTCTCGTGAAATTCAAGTCCAATGACTTCCTGGAATACACGAAGCATATCGACAAGTTTCCTGACGCCGCAAAGTTTCCTATTCTGAAAAATGTGCCACAGGGCAGTAGTATGGAAGGTTTACTCTTCCCCTCAAGCTATGAGGTGCCTGTAGATGCGACCGCCACCAATGTCATTGACCTGATGCTACAAACCATGACGAATACGGTGAAGCAGTATCACCTTGACACCTCCGCGCAACAGCATAACCTCTCGCTCTACCAGATGTTGACACTCGCTTCCATCGTCGAGCGTGAGGCTGGCCGCCAAAACGATGTTACTGAGCGGAGTGGCATTGCAAGTGTGTACTGGAATCGCGTCTACAAGCCCAACGACGAAACGGTGGGACTCTTGCAGGCTGACCCGACGGTGCAATATGCACGCGATACTGCATCACCGCCAACAAAATATTGGACACCGCTGGCTGACTCTGGCGGGAAAATAGTTCCCAATAGTCCGTGGAACACCTACGTTGTCAAGGGCTTTCCCCCGACACCCATTTGTAGTCCCGGCCTTGCCAGTTTGCAAGCTGCCGCAGCACCATCGAATACACAGTATTACTTCTTTCTAACGAAGAAGGATGGTCATGCAGTCTTCGCAAAAACAAATGCTGAATTTCAGCAAGACGAGCAAAAATATCTATCATAAGAGAGCATTATATTCATGAGCTTACTGACTATCGCAAGTATCGTGGCTACTCCGCAGCCGCATCAACCAAATATCATTCAGATTCTGTTCCTGGCTTTGTTACAGGGCGTAACAGAGCTATTTCCTATCAGCAGTCTCGGTCACACTGTAATCTTCCCCGGTTTGTTTGGCTGGGGCAATATCCAGAATGGCACCGCCTGTGGTGGCGATAGCTGTTTTCTCCCACTCATCACCGCCTTACACTTTGGTACAAGCGTCGCCTTGATTATCTACTTCTGGCGCGACTGGGTGCAGGTGGGTCAAACCATTGTCACCAGTGTAAAAGAGGGTGAGGTAAAGCCTGGAACAGAGAGTTGGGTAAGCTGGCTTATCATTATCGGCTGTATTCCAGCAGGCTTGATTGGTGTCTTCCTACAGAAGCCACTCGGACAACTCTTTGCATCGCCCTTGCTTGCCGCCGCTTTTCTCGTTGTCAATGGCTCTGTTCTCTTTGTCGGAGAACTGATGCGCCGCCGCAGCGAGAAAAACATGGCAACCATGAATGTAAAAGAGCGTGAGGCACGTTTTCGCCCTCTCGCATCGCTCTCCTGGAAAGAGGCCATACTTGTCGGCCTGGCACAGGCACTCGCCTTAATTCCCGGCTTCTCACGATCAGGTATGACGATTGTGGCAGGGCTAGGCGTGCGTCTCTCCCACGAAGATGCAGCACGTTACTCGTTCTTGCTCGGCACACCTATTATTCTTGCCGCTTCACTGATCGAGATACCGTTACTTTTCGGCCAGCCCACCTCACAACTCCTGTTTATTCTGCTTGGCATGGTTCTATCGGGCATTGCCGCCTATCTCAGCACAAAGTTTCTCATGAAGTACTTTGAAACAGGCCGCCTCGACCCCTTCGCCTACTATTGCTGGGGCGCTGGCCTTGCAGCTCTAATCCTGTTTCTCGCCGTTCCCGCACTCAACATAGGGGCACCGCAAGCATTTTTACCCTAACGAATACCCAAAAGTGCTAATTTGTCCCCCTATACATTGCAGAAATCATTAGAAGCGTTTATTATAGTGAAGGAGTTTTGGAAACACCAAAACATCTACAAAATATTTATTCATTAAGAAGAGGAAAATCATCGTGAAGAACCCAGCCGTTTATTATGCAGCCATTGCACTCGGAGTTGTTATTGCACTTGTTGGTATTTATATGCTCGTCGGTATGCACTTCCACGGCAAGGCATATGCCGCCATCGTCGTTGGTGTCGTCGTCCTTATCGCCGGTATCGCTGGCTTGTTCGTTATGAAGCCAGCCACCGCTAAATAAATTCATACTTATGCTCTAAGAGAGAACGATGGGGCGAATTAGGGCATGCCCCTAATTTGCCCCATCGTTCTCTCTTTGTTACGTATCCCACACATAGCTCGTTCATTACCTATGAACAACATAGAACAATACATTCTTCTGTATTCGTTCTCTTGATAATCAAAAAGTGTATGGGAGGGGATCCTACTCCTTATGCATCCTAACAACGAACTTCGTTCTTCTTTTAAACATTCAGGAACGATGCTTCGCATCTAGCTTCGCTCACCTGAATGAGAGGAGTGCGCTTCGCTTAGTCAAGGTGCAAGGAAGCTTGCGGGTGCCCTGGAAGCTTTTAATAACCCTTTGTAAACAATTTGTATTCGTTTCAACCGCTATAAGTAAAGAAGGAAGGTTTATTCGTTCATGAGCAAGACCACAATCTTTTATGCAGGCATCGCCATCGCCGTTGTCGCTCTCCTTATTGCCATCTATTATGTCATCCCTGGCGTCTACCATGTCCTTGCTAGCCCGCCGATGGTAGCGCACTACAAACACGCCGCTGCCTTCGCCGCTCTCGCAGTCATTGCCGCTCTCGCAGCCGTAATCAACCGTCCACGCACTGCCACCCCACGCTACTAAATTTGAAAGAGCAGGGGTCAAGGGGACAGCCGTCCCCTTGCGAGGTGTGCGGGACTGGCAATGATTGATGCCGAGTGCGGCAATACGCCGTCAAGGGGACAGCCGTCCCCTTGCGAGGTGTGCGGGTCCGCAGACCCTAAGTGTCCCCACGCCTCCTTTTTATTTCATGGCAACAAGCATATTGTTGGGGATGTGTTGGCTTAATACATTAAGCCAACACATCCCCAACAATATGCCCATAGCCACGCAGAAATTCTTCTGCGCTCATAGCCTTCTTTCCCTCTAATTGCACCTGCTTGACGAGAAGAAAACCTGAACCCGTCACCACTGCCATCACCTGATGTCCAGCCTCTTCACGTGTCGTAACCAGACCCACTTGCACCTGCTGCGTCGGCTGCTCTAGTGTGTCTACCTCGACCGACAACGGCTGAGCCTCAAGAATTTTGAGAAGTTTGCCGCGCCAATGTGTATAGCCAGCGGGCCACGGCGTATAGGCACGTATCTGGCGTGCGAGGACAGCGGCAGGTTTGTCCCATTGCAAATGCCCATCCTCTTTTCGTAACATACGCGTATGCGAAGCATGTAACTCGTCCTGTGGCTGTGGCGTAAGAGTGCCGGCGATCCATTGTGGCAATGCCGCGAGCAGTGCCTGTGTTCCCAGCTCGGCGAGTTTCGGTGTCAGGCTCTTCGTCGTTTCAGCAGCAGCTAATGGAATAGCGCGACTGAGCAGTGTTGGTCCCGTGTCGGTACCTGCATCGAGTAACATGATGGTGACGCCCGTCTCGCTCTCACCTTGTAGAATCGCCCCCGCTATGGGGTTCGCCCCACGATACTTAGGCAGCAGCGAGGCATGAATGTTGAGCGTACCATAGCGCGGCTGATCCAAAACTATCTGTGGCAAAATTTGCCCAAATGCCGCCACGATATACAAATCCGCACCATATTCCGCCAGTGCCACGCTATTCTCCGCCTTCTTGAACGAGCCGGGTTGCCACACCGGAATAGCATGCGCCAGAGCCGTTTGCTTCACAGGTGAGTAGACGATCTCACGTCCACGACCCGCAGGCTTATCCGGTCGCGTCACCACCGTCACAATCTCTAACCCCTCCGGCACAATCTTCCCCGGAGCCGCACCCGCTATCAGAGCCTCCAGCGTGGGCACAGCGAAGTATGGCGTCCCCATATAAACGATACGTAACATATATGTTCCCTCTCTACATTTGCTTGATGGCTGTTCTATCGTAGGGGCCTCATTGATGACGCCCTCATTCCATCGACCATGCGTGCAGACATTGACGGACGTGTAGGGGCCATTATTCATAACGCCCACGTCCCCATCGACCACGTTGGCAAGCATTGAAGACCGTCTTCACCCTCTTTCCCATTAGAAACGCCAAAGAGGGTTGAACCATTGCTCTATGCCCTCCACATGAGTTGGTTGCTCACAGGGCGTAATGAATTATGGCCCCTACAACTACTTATCTAAAAAGAATAGCTCTTGCTGAATTCTTCATACGACTTGACCTCCTGTCGAATGTATGGTACATTTGTACGAAAGGGGAAGCAAGTACACACTCCCATTGTAAAAAGTTCAGTTGGATACAAGTTGTCTTGACCGGATGAGAAACGAGGTCATCCTATCGGCATCTTTCGTGTTTTGCATAGCGAACAGGCGGCGGCACAGCAACTTTCATACTCCCTGAACTTGAACTACGAGCAACTCTTCAAGCTACAACGGGTGCGAAACCCCTTTGTGCTGCGAGCTGTCAGCTACTCGACTCTTGCATCCTATTTAGAGTGCCCCTGGTGTACTATCATGCAAAAGCGCAAAAAGGCACCAAAGGAACCTGCCCGATATCCCATTGTACAACAATCCTCTCTGTTTGGCCCCGGTTCACCTGATGCAAGAGCCATCGGTACCCTACTACACACGCTGATAAACTATTTGCACGCCTCCAATGGTCCACTACCAAAAGAAAAACAAGCACTGTTGCTTTCAAAGCCGGAGCTACTGGACCATTTTATTCGTCGTGAATTGCATTCCACTCTGCAACAGCAGGGGAAGATCAATCTCGCCCTTGTGCTGCACGACTTACATTATGATGCTCGCCTGCTCTCCAACTCGCTTATCGAGCCGATACTGCGCTACCAGCGGGAACTTGCCACCAATGAGGCCGTCGTTTTTGGTGTGGCCGAACGTTTCCAGGTCAAGCTGTCTTCAACGCGCAATACATTTGCGGGTCTACCCGGACGTGGCGGATATGTTGGGCTGATTGGTGAGTTCGACCAGATACGCCTCCACAAAGGACAGGGTAATCCAGTATCCAAAGGCATACCTGCGATTATCGAGTTCAAGAAAAGTCTGGGCTGGATGAGCAAAGAGACTGTGACATCCTCTACCATTGAGGACGACGACTATGCATCGCATGATGGATTGCCGACAGAATTTCATGCTATGCAACTGATGATCTATTGGCTGGCTTTTCAGACACTGTGGGATACAGAGGAATTTGTACGCAATCGGCGGGGAATGTTGCCGGAGATGCCTATGCTAATACAGCAATCGCTCGAAATGATTATCTATAATTTCTATGACGGAAGTCAATATCAGTTGCTACTGGGCGACTATAGGGCGGCATTGTTGGCATTGATTGAGTGTATATTTTATCTCGATTGGTCGCTAAAAAGTGGCTATGCCTTTCAGTCGCCCGAACATAGCTGCCAATATATTGCACCACTGACAGAGATGCCAGAACATGCGACTCAGGTGCAGGTCGGGGAAACTCTTTTGCCAGCAAAAGAGTGTTTCCTACTAGCCAGAGCCGCCTTTGACCGCTTCAAAGCCACGATCAGGTGGGAACGACTTCCTCATCCCGCGCAAAATCAGGGGTAATGCGCGTAGCATAATCCGTAACCTCCGTCACAACCGACATTGGCTCGCTAAAGTAGTCGGGGTGCGCGCGTCGGAGACATTCTTCAGCAAGATTATGAATAAGCTCTTCCTCAGCCCACGGATAGAGTTCGGGATGTTCGTAGAAGACAACCAGCATCGCGTCATCTTCCTCGAAGGCAAGAAATGTGTTCCACCATGTGCCAATCGCAATAGCTTTAGGGCTAAGCAGCGTCTCTGCCTTTGTGTGTTCGATCAAAAGACCACCGTGTTCGGCAGGTTGCACCCAGAACACGCCATCGCCGAGCAGTTCTACGCTCTGTGCAACGCCCCACGGAGTATACATTTCTTCGTCCATACTATGCCTACTTTCTCGCAATTTTTTCATACATAAAATAGAATGGCCCCTCTGTATATTCTTCCGTCGTACCAAATTTATGGTATTACATTGATTGTAGAACATAATTTCTAATATGTCAAGATGCGAAGGGCAATCCTCCCTACGAAGCATAAACATAGGAACATTACCATGTACCACACCTGTTTGTACGGGTCCTTTTTATCACACTCCATAATACTACGTCACGTCTCATCTCAACAGGATAGCATAGCCCAATTGGACTATTATATATTGTTCTTATAACGGTCGAGGTGTTATACTTGCCTCGGAATACGAGCTAGTCGTAAGATAGGGAGCCATTGCATGCAGTCCTTCGCCTTTGGGGTACATACAACACCGCCGTTCATGGACCCTGATGGAATTATGCAGAGAGCCGACGATGTACGTGCCATACAACATATGCTGACCGATACGCGGACGTGTACAGTGGTGCTTGTTGGCAATCCAGGTGTTGGCAAATCGACGTTGGCGGCCCTGATTTATCATCGTCTATTACTGGCAAAACAGGCTGGTATGCCCGCCCCACGCCATCTCGTATGGCTACGCTTGAATAGCTATACAACCTTGCCTGACCTGATTGCCGCCATCTTACACGGTATTGAGGCACAGGAGCCAAGCCTCTTTTTGCTGGCACCCGAACAACAAATCACTGTGTTGTGGCATGCCTTACAGCGTCAGCATGAGAACGCCCTTGTGATCCTCGATCAGTTCGAGTCGTTGCTCCATCCAGAGACGCAACAGGGCGTGGCGGGACGCGGCACGCTACCGCTCTTTCTGGCTCTGCTACAGGCCGACCTGGGTTCCAGCCGCATCCTGCTCACAAGTTATAATGCCCCTTTTACGCAAGAAACTATGGAGCAGACGTGTTTACGTTCCTATCTTGTCTCACGTATTAGTCTTCCAGAAGGCGCGGCACTGCTGCAACGTAGGGGCGTCAAGGGTACATCGACAGACCTCTCGCTGGTCTGGCAACGCTGTAGTGGACATGTCTTCGCACTACTGCTTTTCAGTGCGCTGGTCGAGCTAAGTGGTATTGCCCCTGGCTACCTCTCGCTGGCACCTGAACATCAGGTACTCTGGAATGGCGAAGTTGCCTACAATATGCTCTCGATGATCTATCACCATCTCAATCCTATACAAAAACAGGTGCTACGCACCTTGAGTCTGTTTAGCGAACCCGTACCGCTACAGGCCATTACTATGACAATGAACGCTGGCGAGGCTCCGCTGACATTCGATACTGAACAATTCAATAGCCAGTTTGAACGTGAACTACAGACATTAACACGTCTCTCTGTGGTGCAGGTCACGCGTGATGTGAACGGCGTCTATTTTTCGTTACATGTGATGCTACGGCAATATATGTTGGCGCACTACCTTGACAAGACGGAGCAACGCCCTGATAGTGGCAGTAAAGCCTCTCTGAGTCTGAGCGGGCTATTCAAACTCGAACATAGTAGCCCGGAGGAGCAACAGGTCGCCGTAGCGGTTGGGCATACGCACGTTGCCAACTATTATTACAACCTTGTACAGCCGTACAATGTACCTATAGAGCAGCCTAAACAGGTGGAGGAACTTGAGCCACTGGTTGCGACTATTCGCCATCTCAGCCTCGGCTGGCAATGGCAACAGGCATGTGATCTTCTGTTCAGAGAAGGTCTGCACGAACATCTGGTACATCTGGGAGCATGGAACGTCCTGATAGGCTTATATACCGCCCTTTTACCCCCCTTTGGTGTAGTGACACGACGCGATGAAGGGCGCATTGTCAGCCATCTCGCCATGCTCTATGGACGTATCGGCGAGTTTCAACAGAGCCAGGCATACTTCGAGCAAGCTTTGGCCCTGCAACATGAGGTGCAAGACACACACGGAGCGGCAGTGACATTCGCCAATCAAGGCGAGCTATGCCGCATGCGTGGAGACCGCACACAGGCACATCTCAATTTTGAGAAGGCCATCATGCTCAGTCGGCAACAACAGGACCAGCAGAGTCAGCAGCAGGTATACCTCCAATCCATTGTCTTGCACAACATGGGTCTGCTCTACCACAGCGCGAAAGACTACACTTCCGCGCTGAATTGCTACATCCATGCATTGCGTCTGGTCTACAAACTGCAAAAACAGTACGACAAGGGCACCATCCTCACTAATCTCGGCATGCTCCTCTACGAGCAAGGCCAGCAGCGCGAAGGCATGGCCCTTTTGCTCGCCGCCTTGCAACTGCGCCAGGTGTTGCAAGACCCCGGCGTCGCCCTGCTCGAACGCTTCCTCATCGCCCTCGAACAATACATGGGTTCCAATGCCTACAACGCTCTCTGCCAGTCCGCCCTCGGCACTCAACAACGTGTCTTTGCAAACCTGATGCAGGTCCCTGCGTAAAACATGGTCAATCTTCATATCGCAGCATTTCGTAGGGGCCATTATTCATAACGCCCATGTTCCCATCGACCACGTTTCCAACCATTATGTACATCCCTCAATCCTCGCCAATAGACCATGTTGGCGGCAAGGGCGTTATGAATAATAGCCCCTACATTCGACGATGATCTTGTTCGCATCCATTATCATACCCATAAAAAGAACCATCTCAGAGAGGCATATTTCTTGCCATTTCAACACCAATCAGGTATATTTGTCCCTGCAATTGAAAAAATACAAAAATGCATGTATATTGTCTACTATATGATGCAGGGGTGACCAATCCTTACTCATTCTTCCAATCATAAAATTAGAGAAGAGGCACAATGAAACCCGAAGAGCTAGCACGGCAGGATATCGACAGGGTGTTACAGGATGCAGGATGGATCGTGCAAGATCGGAAACGGCTAAACCTCGGTCCAGGTTATGGAGTCGCTATACGTGAATTCTCACTGACAACCGGAGCCACCGACTACCTGCTCTTTGTAGACCGTCAAGCGGTGGGTGTGATCGAGGCTAAAAAGGTTGGACATGCCCTCACAGGTGTCGAGGAGCAGAGCAACAAATATCGGCATGGTCTGCCCGACGACCTCCCCGCCGAACGTCTCCCCTTGCCATTTGCATTCGAGACCAATAGCATTGAGACACACTTTACCAGCTATCTCGATCCTGTGCCGCGTAGTCGTTCGACCTTCGCCTTCTTTCGCCCTCAGACACTCAAACACTGGCTCACGCAGGCACCCGAAAATGTTCCTGAAGAGCGCAACGAGACGCTACGTGCAAAACTTCGTCATCTTCCACAATTGCACTGGTTGCGCCTGCGGAAATGTCAGATCGAAGCCATCACCAATCTTGAACGCTCGCTGGCCGAGAACCGTCCACGCGCCCTGATTCAGATGGCGACGGGTAGCGGCAAAACATACACCGCTGTCAGCAGCATCTATCGTCTCATCAAGTTCGCGGGCGCGAAACGCATCCTCTTTCTTCAAGCCGCTAGAGGTTCTGCTTTTCATGCGCTCGGTCAAGAGTCGTGGCCTCTTCGAGCAGATGAAGGGGCGCGGCAGCCGTGTCATCAACGATAGCGAGTTTCACAACGTCACCGCCACCTATGAGAGCAAGACACGCTTTATTATCGTCGATGCCGTTGGCGTCTGTGAACAGATCAAGACCGACGAGCCACCACTTGAACGCAAATCCTCCATTCCGCTCAAGAAAATCCTTGACGACGTTGCCGTTGGCCGATGGCGCAAGGACGACGACCTGCTACCCACGCTCGTTGGTCGCCTCGGTCGTCTCGCCAAACACGCGAAACCAGCCGAACAAGTCGCCATCACTGACCTATCAGGTGGACGCAGCATTCACCAACTCGCAGCGGACATCCTGCAGGCACTCGACGTAGACAGGCAACTCGAATTGACGCAGCAGGAGACGGGTCAGACCTATCTCAACCCGAATGATCCACTTGTGCTACAAACGGCGCATCGTCTCATGCAGCAAGCACTGCTACCCTTCGACGACCCAGACCTGCGCGATGCTCTGCTCAAGACGCAGGAGCGCGACGAACTGACCATCGACATCGTGAGCCAGGACCATGTACTCGTCTCCGATTGGGACATCCAGGCCGAGGACAAGGCACGCGCCATGATAACCACCTTCCGCGACTTCATCGAGCAGCACCGCGACGAAATCGCCGCCCTGCAAGTCTTCTACAGCCGCCCCAGCCATGCGCGTCTAAAATACGAAGACATACAGCAACTCGCCGACGCCATCGAGCGCGCCCGCCTCGGTCTCACTACCGACAAACTCTGGCAAGCCTACGAATTGCTCGACAACGGGCGTGTACAGGACGGAAATGATGAGAAGGGGAAAGGCAAAGGCAACAAGCGCAAAAAGACCCAGCGCATGCTCACCGACCTGATTGCCCTCGTCCGTTATACGCTAATACATGACACTGACACCACCGCCACGCTCGAACCATACAGCGTCATGGTACAACGCCGCTTCACGACTGGCTCACCGAGCAAGAAACGCTCAAAGGACGCAGCTTCACAGTGGAACAGAGACAATGGCTCGACCTCATCCGCGACGCCATCGTCGCCTCCGTCACCATCGAAGTCTCCGACTTCGACAGCAGCCCCTTCGTCCAGAAAGGCGGCCTCGGCAAAGCGCACCAAATATTCGGCCCAGAACTCAACACACTACTAGAAGAATTGAACGAAAGGCTAGCTGCATAACAAACACCAAAAAGAATTGTATGCTAGGTGGGAAACGAAAAGAACACAACGGGCGACCACACGGTATAGTAGGGTGCGACCCTTGTGGTCGCCCGTTCCTAAATGAAAAAGTCTGACCGCACTACCTCTAACTTGGAATCCACCATAACAACAAATTTCCTGTTGTTGCATCAAAAACTTCCACGCCCACAGCAGCAGGCTTTAAGGTTGTTCCTGGTGGTACACTTGCGTTTACTGGATTAAAGGGACCTTTCCACTGTACGTAATACACCATCATATTGTCACTCAAACCGATGGACTCTCCCATGAGCCTTTGACTTGCCTCTCTGCTCGTAATCAAATCGACTGCTGTGAGTACTGGTGTGGCACCAGCAACGGCTGGCCCGGCAGGAAATGGATGTCCTTTTAAGAACGCTACTACATCTGACTTCTTAACGCGAGGAGTTGTAGCTACGGAACTTTGCACTGCAATGGCAGGGATGCCAACAGAGTTATTCCGGGCTGTGATTGGTGCAGTTGCTGCGCCAAGTGGTGTAGTACCTGCTGAATCAGGGTGAGCTTGAGCCGTCATATTTGCACTCGCCAGCATAACAGCTACACCGACAAGAACTACGAGTCCAGCGATCCAAGCATGTTTCAGTCTCATCATAAACCTTCCTTTGTATAGAGAACACTTATTTGCTAGAGATGTTCTCATCTTGCTTGTTGTTGTGATAGTGAAGCATGTTAGCAATTAGAATTGAGACAGGTACTCCATTGTCCGCCATTATTACCAGGAGGATATTTGATCCATCCAGAAGAGATAGGCCCAGTTTGATCATAGTGTGACGGTGTATTCGCTTGAAAGTGCCAACCACCATTGCTATTGCTATACCAACGGTTATTGACAAATCCATTTCTTGGCGCAGTTGCACCATATGAACCAGCTAATTCCATTCCAATATTCTGACGGTTAGGAGAGTAACAGTTACTTGTTGATTGACCTGTCAAGTAGTCTACAGGCAATCCTGTTGCAGAAACATCCCAGGTACAACTATTGGGTGAATCTCTAATAATCTGAAGGTATACATACTTTCCAAAATCTTGAGGGGACAATGCATAGCCAAAATGGTTCGCATATCCTCCTCCATTAGGCCGCTGGTCGGCCCAAAAGAGAATTTCGTGACCGAAAGTAGTATACTTATCTGCCTTCGTTCCAACTTCCACCCAGTATTGAGCCGTATTGACACCATTGATGGTGGCATCCTGTTGTAACCACATCTCGTTGTTGACAAAAATATCTCCGGGTTTCATCTCATTCGTAAAAACTTCCGTGTACGATCCATCTATGTTTCCCCACCAACTGGCGAAACCATAACAATGATTCGAGTTTGCATCCCCGCACGAGTACGATGGCATTGCCTTCGCGCGTGAGGCGGCTTGTACGGGAGTGGCAGAGAACAGCAGGAGTTGACAGCATACAGCGAAGATGATGGTACAAAAAACAAGCGAAAAGCGAGCTAGAGGATCGTTGCCTCTCTTTACGAAAGAGGTAAACCGTGAGGATGCGTGCGTTTTTGACATAAGTACTCCTTCTCCTGACAAAAAGTCAGTCGTCTAGGCCAACAAACGTCTACAGAGGAAGTATACCTAGAAACAAAATGATACACCATGACATTTACCTGACATTTCTCTAAAACACTCTCTCCTTGAGAAAACTCATACACCAGAACAGGCAAATAGTATCATGATGAAATAGCGATATAATATCGAGACCGCGCCAGCAATTGAACACCTGTAGGGGCCATAATTCATTACGCCCTGTTAGCAACTATCACATCGGCAAGAGACTTAAAACACTATAAGACCTTGTAGGAAGTTGGCAAGCATGAGTACCCACACACAGCACATTGTCCAGAAACTCTGGAATTATTGTAATATTCTCCGTGACGACGGCATGTCCTATGGCGACTACGTAGAGCAATTGACCTACCTGCTCTTCCTCAAAATGGCCTACGAACGCACACAGCCGCCCTATAACCACACACCGCGCATTCCACTCGCCCTCGATTGGAGTAGCCTGCTAGAGTTAGAGGGGGACGCACTAGAGACACACTACCGCCATATTCTTGAGGAATTGAGCAAAGAAGCAGGGCATGCTTGGCATTATTTTCCGTAAAGCCCTCAACAAAATTCAGAATCCTGCCCACCTGCGCCGCCTCATCGTAGACCTGATCGACCGCGAAACCTGGACCATGCTCGACGCCGACGTAAAGGGCGATGCCTACGAAGGACTGCTGCAAAAGAACGCCGAAGACACCAAAAGCGGTGCAGGTCAGTATTTTACGCCGCGTCCGCTCATTCAGGCCATCGTCGAGGTCATGCAGCCCGAACCGGAAAAAAGCATCTGCGACCCCGCCTGTGGTACAGGTGGCTTCTTGCTCTCCGCACACGACTACATCACGAAACACAACCCACACATGCCACGCCAGCAGCGCAACTTCCTACAGTTCGATGCCCTGCGCGGCTGGGAGATCGTAGACAATACCGCGCGCCTCAGTTTGATGAACCTTTTCCTGCACGGCATCGGTAGTGACGAAGGCGACAAAACGCCCATTCGCGTCAATGACAGTCTGCTCAGTCCACCCAGCGAACATTTTGACATGGTGCTGACTAATCCTCCCTTTAGACGCAAGAGCAGCACCACCGTTGTCAACCAGATGGGACGCGAGGAACGTTCCTCCAATGTTGCCATTCGCCAGGACTTCTGGGCCAGCACCAGCAACAAACAACTCAACTTCGTGCAACACATCGTTTCCCTGCTCGCTGAGAGTGGCCGCGCCGCCGTCGTCGTACCCGATAGCGTCCTCTTCGAGGGTGGCGCGGGCGAGACCATCCGCCGTAAACTCCTGCAAACCTGCAACGTTCACACCCTATTACGCCTGCCGACGGGCATTTTCTACGCCAATGGCGTCAAAGCGAACGTCCTCTTTTTCGACAAGAAACCGCCACAAGACCATCCCTGGACCGAGCAATTATGGGTCTACGACCTTCGCACAAACCAGAACTTCACCGTACCAATCCCTTGACGCTCAACCACCTCGAAGATTTCATCACATGCTATAACGTCGAAAACCGTCACGAACGCCAGGAAACTGAGCGTTTTCACTGCTTCAACTACGCCGATCTACTCAAACGCGACAAACTGAGCCTTGACCTCTTCTGGCTACGTGACAAAAGCCTCGAAGACGCCGACGACTTGCCACCGCCCGACGTTCTCATTATGAGCATCATCGAAGACCTGCAAGCCACCATCGAGCAACTCACCTCCATCGTCGATGACCTCAACGTTAGCGGAAAATAGTATGCCCATGTAACAAACCTCTGTAGGGACCAGATGTATCGCGTCCGAGTGCGTGATTTATCACGTATAGTAGGGAAGCCCCTTGTGGGCTTCCGTCGAGATGTATATTCTTCTTGTTATTTGAATAGTATTGATCCTTGTGGTCGCCCGTTGGGAAATTACAAAACATTTCCACATGAACATTGACTTTTTATCACATGCCCTGCCTCTTTAGATACCGCACAATGCTTCGTACAAGCACAAAGATAGCGATAAGCACAATTGGCACGACCGTCGCAAAACGCAGAGGCTCACTACGGCGACGGCGTAGCGTCCGTATTCTGCCTCGCCCCTGTCGCATTGAGCGCACAAGCGGATTGGTAGCTCTTCGCACAAATTTGGGATGCTGCGGTGCTGGTACGTCGTTGTCATCATCCCACGGCAGACGCGGCGGTGGCTGTGGGCCGCGATGCGCTGGCGGCATGTTGACAGGAGTTGGTGGTTTTGGCTTACGTACCGATGGCATAAGAAAAGGTTCGCTTGGCTCCATTGGACGAAGTGATGGCAAATCCTCGTCCTCTTCAAATAGAAACGATAACGGCGTTTCTTGCAAATCTCCACTCGGAAAGGGGGGCGCTGGTTGAGCAATATCTACATCTTCGTGTGCAAAGAAAAAGTTTATGCCTTCCCCTTCATCTGTTTTCCTCTTGGAGATCAAAGGCGGCGCAAAACGCGGCGTTGGTCGCGTATATGTCGGCTTTGCGTGTGACAGTTCGTCAAGCGTCTTTGCCGCTTTGAAGCGCACACTCCGCGCGATTGAGCGAATATAGGCACTATTGCTGATGACCTGAACCTTCTTGTCATACTTTCGCGCATGTAGGTACAACGTATGCCATGTGCCAGAAGTTTTGAGCTGATTTTGTGATGGAATAACGAGAATAATCTCCCTGGCGGCGATACTCTCTATTCTTGCACAAATCGTTACAAGGTCATCTTCTGGACTGATATATATCGGTACCTGGCTACTATTCGTTTGTCCCATCGTTACATCTTTCTTTGTGTGTATGCAACAGCGTTTTTGATGCCTCGATAGCGTATATTGCGTCTCGCATTATAACGCTAGATATGCGACAATGGCAATAGGAATACACCATCTCTCTATGTCAATAATGGAAAGCGAGTCTTTGATATATGTCCACTACTAGCTCAGGTCCACGCGATACCTCACCGGTAGCAGAAAAGGCGATAACTCCCCCCTCTGGTCGCAGTTTTCAAGGCGCGTGGCTAATTGTCCTTGTCCTTGTCGCAGGTGCCGCCTCGCTTGCGGTTGAATTCGCCGCCTCACGCCTGCTCGCACCCTACTTCGGTACATCGCTCTTCGTGTGGGCGAATCTGATAGGTCTCATCTTGCTCTACCTGACCATTGGTTACTACATTGGTGGGCGGATCGCTGACCGCTATCCACGCCCAATTGTCCTCTATAGTTTGACTGCAGTCGCAGCCCTGCTTACAAGTCTCATTCCGGTCCTGTCTCGCCCCATTCTCACATGGTCACAATCTGCCTTTGCTACCTACTCTATCGGCGTATTTTATGGCTCACTCGTCTCGGTCATTCTGCTCTTCGCCCTTCCCATGATCCTGCTTGGCTGTGTCTCGCCCTTCGCCATACGTCTCTCTACCGAGCAGATTATCCGTTCCGGTCGCACGGCAGGACAACTCTACGCCATCTCGACCATCGGCAGTATCTTCGGCACCTTCTTTCCTGTGTTTGTCCTCATTCCCTACCTCGGTACCTACATGACCTTTTTTACCACCGCCGTCGCCCTGCTTCTCGTCTCGCTCGTTGGCATTCTCACAGTACAACATGGCAATGGGTCACGTGATGATGGCGAGCTTCAGAATGGTAAAGCACCGACAAAACGCAAGCCAGGAAAGAACCTGCTCTCTCTCCTGCTACTTATACCGATGGGGCTAACTTTGTTCGGCATTCAAGGTCCTATCAAGCCACCGAGTGGTAGCAATGGTGGTGGTGTTCTCGTCGCTGAAAAAGAATCGACCTACAACTACATTCAAGTTGTGCGCGTGGGGCATGAGATGCAACTGGTCCTCAACGAAGGGTTAGCCGTTCACTCGATCTACAATCCCGATCAGATTCTCACCTCTGGTCCCTGGGACTACTTCATGGTTGCTCCATTTTTCAACAAGCCACCCTTTACAACTCAACAGGTACGCAAGGTCTGCATTATCGGTCTGGGGGCAGGCACCATTCCGCACGAGTTCACGCAAGTCTACGGTCCCTCCGTCTCTATCGACGGTGTTGAAATCGACGGCGATATCGTCAATATGGGTCGCAAATACTTTGCCATGAACGAGCCAAACCTGCATGTGTCGGTACAGGATGGTCGCTATTTCATGCAAACCACCTCACAAAAATATGATGTTGTCGGCATCGACGCCTATCAGCAACCCTATGTGCCCTTCCAACTGACCACAAGCGAGTTCTTTCATGAGGTGAAAAGCCATCTTACCCCAACCGGTGTTGCTGTGATTAACGCAGGTCGCACTTCAACCGACTTTCGTCTCGTCAACGCTCTGTCGCAGACAATGCGTTCCGTCTTCTCCAACGTCTACATCATCGACACCGCACGCTTCTCGAATAGCATTATCATTGGCACCAACGCTCATACTGCACTCGACAATTTCCAGGCCAACACACGCACCATGACCAATGCACCGTTAGCGACCGTCATGAATACAAGCCTCAATGACGGCAAAATGCGCGAAGAGCATACGGCACATGTCTACTTCACCGACGACCGCGCCCCCGTCGAACAATTGATCGACTCGATTATCCTGAACGTCGCCGAAAGCGGAAAGGAATAAAGGGAAAGATGTATAAGCTGTGTCTGTTTATCGCACAAGCGATAAACAGACACAGCTTATACATCTTTCCGATAGGTGATATAGTTGCGGCGTTCCAACACCATAATCGTAACGCCGCCGATCAGCACACATACACCATAGGCGATGCCCATTGTGAACAGTGGATAGCGGTAGTTGATACTGTACAGTTGGCTGAAGCCGCTGGCCCCCACAAAGGCACCGATGAGGCCGATGGCACCATACACACCCTGCACCTGAGCACGGACACTGCTCGCCGAGGACGTAGCCACATGTGCATCGATGGCAGGCTGGATAAAAGCATACACAATGCCGTGTATCCCAAAGAAGACAGTCACCACAATCGCAGTTGTGGCGAACCCATAGATCAGGTAGAGCGGTACCTGAGCAAGGCCAAAAATTAGAATAGGCCACGCCCGGTAGCGTATACGGTCGGCGATGCGTCCACCCAGCGGCGACAATACCGCGTTCGGAATGGCCCACATCATATAGGTAATGCCAATAATCGTGACCGAGGCTCCGAGGTGATCGTGCATCCAGAGCGGCATCAGCGTCTGGTCAAAGCCGAAATAGAGACAATCACCAAAAGCGATAAGGTAGGCTGCCAGCAATGGCAGCGTAAAGAGTTCCTTGTATGAAAAACTTTTTTTCGTTGTATCGCTGTATAGCACGTTTGGTGGCGTGTTCCGTACCATCAGCACCACAATTCCAACCGCAATGATGCGAAAGAAGACCGAGCCGAGAAACGCAGCGGAATAGCCAAAGGCTGCGAGGAAACCACCGATGCCAGGCCCTAGTAAGAAACCAGCATTGAAAAACGCACCGAAGATGCCATATGCCTCACCCTGCTGCTCCTCTGGTACCGCGTCGATGATAAAAGCGCGAGCCGCTGGCAGTAGCGCAGCCGTTCCAATGCCCTCTATAAAACGTAGGGCAATAAACGTAACCGGATCAGTTATGACAAGATAGACCGCAGAAATAAGTGCCTGTGCAATCAGCCCCACCAGCATGACCTGTTTGCGTCCCCACCGATCTGCTAACCAACCTATCGGATACTGAAAAAGAAAATTGGAGACAAGATACGCCGAGGCCATCAAGCCAATAATCGTCAGCGACGCTCCCCGCGACTGTGCGTAGAGAACTCGTACAGGTCCAACCATGCCAACACCCGAATACGCCGCACAGACCGCGAGCGAGACCGCCAGCAGAGTACGATTGTGCCAGAGCAGTCCCTTCGTCAGTGAGGAATACCAGCGTTTCGTAGGTTCGATCTTCTTCGGGGCATGCTCGGTCAAGGACATAAAAGCTTCTTTCGTGTGTTCTCTGCAGTCATAATGAGGCATTGACGTATCAAGGCTTTCATTATATCCCTTCGCTTCCGTTTCTCGCAAGCTTATGTATTTTATACGAAAATAGAGAATGCAGGATGGCCGGAACATCGTTCCGGCCATCCTGCATTCTCTACTCTGTTCCTTCTTTAGCTCCAGGGAGTAAGCATCTCGACCCCATCCATATTGGTCGATATATCTCCGTACCCATAGCTATTGTTGTTGCTTGGCGTGAGGAAGCCAGCGTTCTTCAATACAGCAGGCGCGTCTGCGACCCGCTTGAGCAGCAGTTTCTCGAATGCTCGGTTGTTAGCGGGAGCCAGCCCACCAATCGCGCGCCCGATTGCCCGATGCTCTGCCTCGACCCCACCAATCTGCGATGCAATCTGCGCCAGGTCCGCACGTCCCATGAGCGCGAATTCTTTCGTTGCGGCAAGATATGCCGCGACAAAGGTAGCTTCAAGCAATTGCTGCGTCTGGATGAACGCGTCAAATTCTCGGAAGGTTCTTTCGCCGAAGGGGAAACTGAACATATGTGTGAGCGACTTGGCTCCCTGCTGCATCAAGAACTTCTGGTGGATTTGCTCTTCGATTAAGGCCGCTTGCAAATCAAGACGTGCGTTTCGGCCAAGATCGAATCGGTCGGCGTGAGCCAAAACACGTTTATAAAATGTAATACCCAACATCTCTGCCGTGACCGCGATATTCAGAATGTTCTGAATTGCCATCGCGTTAGCTTGCACATTGCCCTTGTTGTTCTGCATCTGCTTGGGCGTAACACCAGAGTCACCAATGCCTGCGGCACCAGCCGAGCCTTGTTTGGAAGAGAGGTATAGTCCTCCACCAATCAAACCTGATGTGGCCGCAATTCCCGCCACTCCTGCTACCGTCCCTTTGAGTAAGGAACGACGTGAAGAACGTGCTGCTGCTGTGTGAAACTGTGATTTCATGATACAAACTTTCCTTTTCTACATGACCCGACTCGTTGTCGAGCCATATCTTACACAATGTTTTTTCTCAGGTACCCATCACCCGACGGGTGATAGGGCGTCGAGACACTTTTGCTACCCCACTACCATTTCATTTTATTGTTGTTGTTGCCGTTGCCGTTACCATTCCCGTTAGTATTGCCGTTGTTGTTACCATTCCCGTTAGCAGCACCGTCGGTAATCGTAATTGCCGTTCCATTGAGCGTCACAGTGGCAGGTTGCTGGTTGATCGTGACCTGTGCCTGTCCATTAGTAAACTGCACAGCAGTACCGTTGACGGTAAGTGTGGGTGTAGTCGCTGCACCATTAGCACCGTTGTTGCCATTGCCGTTAGTGTTGGTTCCACTGCCATTAGCGGCTCCATCGGTAATCGTGACAGCCGTTCCGTTCAAGGTAGCAGTGGCAGGTTGCTGGTTGACTGTCACCTGCGCTTGCCCATTAGTGAACTGAGTCGCTGTACCATTGACGGTGAGCGTCGTCGCAGCGTTGCCACCACCATTGTTTGCGGCTCCATCTGTGATAGTAATGGCGGTGCCATTCAGCGTAGCGGTAGCAGGTTGCTGGTTGATCGTGACCTGTGCCTGTCCGTTTGCGAACTGTACGACTGTTCCGTTAACTGTGAGTGTAGGTGTGGCCGCCGCTCCTGCACCATTAGCACCATTGTTAGCATTGCCATTGGCATTACCGTTGTTATTTGCGGCCCCATCAATGATGGTGACAGCCGTTCCGTTCAAGGTAGCGGTGGCGGGTTGTTTGTTGACCATCACTTGTGCCTGCCCATTGGCGAACTGAGCAGCCGTGCCATTAACGCTAAGAGCAGGAGTACCATTAGCACCACCATTTCCTGCAGTACCTGGAATAGTAATTGTGGCGGCTGTCGCAATGCCATTCGTTACTGTAACCGCAACAGGATTCGGCTTGTTGAGCAGTCCTATGCAGTTCAAGCCATTCGCACCATAGGTGGCATTCAACCGTTGAGCCAGGAAGGTAAAGAGCGAATTAGCGACGGCAGGATCAGCCGAGGGGGCTACTATCGTGAATTGTTTATCGAGTTGCAGACGTGCTGGCGCAACTGTGAGCAGGTTGTTACAATACGTTGTTGTATTGGCATCAGCAGGCGTCTGTGCGATAGTTTGACCTACGCCATTGCGATACATATCGACCTTGTTCAGATCAGGCTGTGCATTGTTGAGAACCATCGGGTCGCCTAATGGCACCTGCGCAATAGGAGCCTTCTGCTGATTAGCCGCCTGTAGTTCGTCCAGTGGCAGTGCAGTCGCCATATTTCCGACGTTCGCAAGGTCAGGCACCATCCAGGGTGTGCAACCCAAAGCACCATCTATGCCAACTGATAGCAGACGATTGTCGCTCGCATTGGTTTGCGTCATCGCTGCCTGAGCCTGTCCCCCTGCATTCGCCATCCCAGGCACCTGCTTTTGCATTCCTGCTCCTGCATTATTAAGTGCAGCAGCATTCGCAGCCGTGTTTTGAGCTTCTTGCCCCGCCCCGTTGCTCAGGTAAGTTGTGGTGACATTGTCGCTTTGATCCATATCGACGACCGAGAAGTCGCGTACCGTTGGGCACGTCTGACCATCTTTCGCCATCCCTAATGGTGGAACCGCAAGCTTGCCAGCTTGAATGGCCTGATTCGCGACTGCGAAGAACGAGGGTGCATTACAGTAGGCAAACTGTCCGAAGATAGAGTTGTTGACCCCATTGACGCAATTGGCTTGATTCAATGTATTCGCAGCACCTTGCAGTGTCAGGTTATTACCATTGAAGCCGAACCAGAGACCCACAACGGCTCCTGGCGGTAGCGTTGGGGCTGTTGGTGTCACGGCTGGTTGGGTCCCTTGATCGACCACTAGAGGGTTGTAGACACTCACTTGTCCGGTCACAGGATCGATAACCGCACCTTGCACAAAGGCACCCTGCATTTTGTTCGCTTCGTTACAAGGACCATTGGCAGGATTGGTCGCAACCAGTTGATATGGTGTTGCCAATCCTTGTGCCGAGAGCGGATTCGCTGGTACAACGAGTGTGCAGTCCATGTTGACTGCCGCAGCACCATTGGCCGCCTGCGAATTCAAGTGTGGCAAGACAAAGACCACTCCCGCCGCTATCAACGCTAGCAAGACAGGAATACTGATTCCTATCAGCATGAGGGGCGAAAATCCTCTTCGTCGTCCACCTCTATATCCGAAACGTTTCTGTGTGAGCATGCTTACAAAATCTCCTTTCGTCGTAAGAAAGCATCTCTACTCCAGCCATCATGTTGCAAGGACAACAAGACGACCGTAGTAAACTCGATAGATAGGTTGTCAACGATGTAGTACTCCATGACACATCTTGAAATACTTTGATGTGTCACACATCCTCTCGTTCAACCTGCTGGAAGAATATCACGAACGAAGAGGAGGCTATGCTTGCACTGTTTTTCACTAACACGAATGTCTCAAGTGTGGTTGAGAAACCTTAACCGCTGATCTACCTAGGTAAGATAAACGTCCTAACAGTGGACGGTTTCTCGGAGTCTGTCCGCATAAAAAGATGAGATTATACTGGAAAGTTCTGCTCTTTTACGTTTGTCTAGTGGGGAAATCTTAACCTGCAAACGAATTTCACACTCTTTTGGCTCAGGTACGACTAATCGACGTTGGCAAGCAAAAGAGAGAATCCTATGACTAAAGTCCTTTTTTCAATACTCCCGCTTACGCCCACATCAACTTAACAAAATCATTGCCAAGTCCTTTGTGCCACAAATTGAATGAGACGCGCTGTTGAACAAAAATATGCGGTGAATGAAACGAGGTGTTCAAACGGAAGCACAATATATAATTTTGGCTGTTTTCAAAATATGTTACAATTGATTCAACGTTGTTGAGGTAGCAATGTCGGTGCTAGTATCAGGAAGAGGAACCATGCAAATACGATACTGGACGGTAGATGATATAGAGCGTTTACCAGACGATGAAGGTGTACGTTACGAAATTATTGACGGAGAATTGTACGTGTCAACACAACCCGATTGGCAGCATCAGTTCGTCATTGGGCAACTCTTTGCTTTTCTGCAAATGTGGAGCAACTCAACACAAGCAGGTATGGCAAATCTCATGCCAGGGATCATTTACAGTAAAGGTACTGCTGTTGCGCCTGACGTGGTTTGGATTAGCCGCGAACGGTTGAGAACAGCGTTGCAACCGAATGGCAAACTCAATACCTCTCCAGAACTTATGGTTGAAATACTTTCTCCTGGTCCAGGAAATACGCATCGAGATCGCAGTGTAAAGCTTGAGCTTTACTCTCGACACAACGTAGAGGAATATTGGGTCGTCAATTGGCGAGAACGAACAATTGATGCCTACCATCGTGGAAATGATGTGCTAACGTTTTATAAGACATTCAATGAGAATGATATCCTCGAAACCCCTCTGCTACCAGGATTTCGCTGTCCTATGGGTCAAATTTTTACAAGCATTTTAGATGAGTGAAGCATTTACAATCTAGAATGGGAAGCCGATTATCTATATGTTCAAACTTGTGTTATACTATTTTACTATACAAAGGATAGTAAGTTACTTAAATTTAGAAAAAAATTTAAGTGCTATTAAACATACATGAAAAGAGAATAGCTTCTATGACAATGACCCCTGAAGAGATGAAAGATTTTCTGTCGAAACCCAATAACGCAATTATCGGCGTGAACCGTACCGAGGGCGCACCTCAGCTTACACCCGTCTGGTATGTGTGGGACGGTAACGCCTTTTACTTTTCGACGACCAAAGACCGTGCAAAATATCTCAATCTCAAACGAGACCCCTCCATTTCGCTGGTCGTCGATGATGTTCCCTCCCATCGTTATATCTCGGCTTATGGCAAAGCCGAGATTATCGAACACGACTATGCTAACCTGCTCCGTCCGCTCTTTCAGAAGTATGTGCCAGCAGAGCATGTTGAGCAACGTGTACAGGACATACTCAGCAATCCAAGCCGTGTACTTGTTGTGGTACGTCCAGAAAAAATCTTGTCGCTCTAATTGCGTTTTGTTACACAGAGGGGATAGCGCGTGTTGCTGTATTGACAGCAACACGCGCTATCCCCTCTGTGTGATATACTAACCTTGTTTTCCACATATATCCTCTGTTCAGAAAGGAACATAGAAATAGATGAGCGATGACCAGATACAGCAGAGTTTACCACCCAATTATTTTTACCATGCCATGCCCAACGGCATTGAGCTACTTGGGCAATATATGCCCAGCCTTAGCTCGATCACCTTTGGCTTTCAGCTAGATGCAGCCGTTGTGAACGAGCCGCAGGATAAGTCGGGACTCGCTCACCTCTTTGAATATATGCTTTTCCAGGGCACAAAGAAGCGCGATGCACGCGCCCTGAACGAAGCGTTCGAGTCGCTTGGTGCCCGGAAAGGTGCTGGTACAGGTATGGAGACCACACAGGTATGGTCACAGATCGTCAACACCAAATTCGATGCAACACTCGATCTGATTCATGAACTGCTCCTCACACCAACATTCCCCAGGAACGAGCTAGAGCAGACACGCAACATCATTCTGCAGGAGATACGCCGCCGTGATGATGAGCCTATGAGCCGCATCTTCGATATTGTGCGTGCTAACTTCTATAAGGGGACGGCCCTTGCGCGTCTGGCATCGGGAACCGATGAGAGCGTTCGTACATTACAACGCAAAGACCTGCAAGACTTCTGGCAGGCACGCTATAAGCCCAATAACGTCCTTTTTTCTATTGCGGGCAAGTTCGATTGGAACCACGTTGTGGAGCGCATGCAGGGTCTATTTGGCGATTGGGAGGGACAGGCAACACCTTCGCCAGTTCAGGAGCCACATCCTACGCCCAATGTGTCACTAGAGTATCAAGAGGGCAAGCAGGAACACCTCGGCATGATGTTTCCATTTCCTAACTATACCGACCCTGACTACTATGCCGCTTTGATTATCAGTGAGGTGCTTGGTGGCAGTATGGCTTCACGTCTCTTCGTTGAGGTGCGCGAGAAGCGCGGCCTTGTCTATGGCGTTTCCGCGAATCTTGCAGGCAACAAGCATATTGGAGCCATGCGTGTCTATGCTGGTACCACGCCCGAACAAGGCCATGAGTGCCTGGAAGTCATCGTCAACGAGTTTCGCAAACTTGAGCAGGAAGGCATCACAGCCGACGAACTGGAACGCGCTAAAGTGCAGTTGAAGAGCGAGACCATTATGCGTAGTGAAGGGTCGGGAGCGCGTATGGGCGCGATTGCCCGCTCCTGGTGGTTCGAGCGTCGCATTAGAACAATCCAGGAGATCAAAGACGCGATTGACTCGGTGACGCAGGAGCAGGTGTTGAACGTGCTGCATCGTTACTCGCCGCTTCACCCACTCACGCTTGCAGCCATCGGACCTTTAGAGCGTGAGGCACTGGTAGGAAATATATTGTAATTTTTTGTAGCAGAGAAGTATGCTTGCGCTAACGTCGTTAGCGCAAGCATACTTCTCTGCTACAAATATTTTATTTCCCTGCCGCAAAGTTAATCAGCCAGTGACCTCGGCCCCATGATGCACTGAGTCCGTAGCAGCCAGCATTCGGGATATAGAGCGAGACATCCCAGGTTCCTATTGCGTGTAGACCTGTACCTGTTACACTTGTGACATGTTTTGTGTCGAGAAAGAGGTGCATGTCGGCAACGGGAGTATAACGGTCCTGTAAAAGAGGGGAAGAGGCGTCATTAAGATTGAAAACGGTAAGGGAAATACTACTTACATAGTTGTATCTCCCTCTTACATGCAAGGGAATAACCCACCCTTTCCAATTTATAATTGTTGGCAACATAAGTGGTGGAAGGTGTACTGTTGCGGCATCGTCTATACCCACAGACCACACAGGGAAATTACCTATTTGCCGTCCCTGTCCGAGCATTGTTCCAGTAGCACAATAATTGGGAATCGGGCGAGCCGTTACCATAACTGAAGAATTTGGTCCAAACGATAAGTAATTCTCTTCCTCATATGATGCGGGAAAATCAAACGATACCCCACTTCTGACATTCAACGACTGCTTTACCTGTGGCGTCCCTGAAAACAGAGGAAAGAGACTCAGTGTAGCATGGCCGAATGAGGAGATACTAACAAGGAGCGCAACCAACGTAAGCAATAGGACACTTGCCAACAGGCGTTTGCGTGGAGTACGTGTCCAAAATTGCTTGCCAATTGTCGCAATGCGTACCTCAAGAATATCCGGTTCAGTATAAGCTTCCAAAACCTCCTCTGGTACGTCGGTCATACGGATATCAAAGTCGCACTCGTCATCTATCTCCTCCTCTTCCACGGGTTGTGTTACTATTTTGACACCAAATGACCTGAAAAGCCTATACAATGGATGTTGTTCCTCATCTTGCTCAAGGTTGCTGAATGTTATGTCGTCTCCACCACCAAAAGTTTTGTACGAGTTTTGATCGTTTGGATGCATGGGTACCCTCTATCAGGTCTAAGAATAAGCAGATAGTAACAATCATACGTTGTTTTTGGTATTTCGTCCAGTAAGTAGGTAAAAATACCCTTGACTCTTTGTCCTTTATCTTCTATACTCATAATATGAGTATTCATCCAGTGAATATCTATTCCTGTTGACTGGCATATGCGCTTCATCATCTCATAGGAATCGAGACATGGCTCTGGTGCAGCGAGCCTCATTGGAAGATACTCTTTTGTCTTTTGTATATCGTTCCTGTGGCGTTGTGTTTTTGATAAACACCTGTATTAGCTTAGTATCCCCTGTATTCACTGTTGAACAGGGAGAGTGCGTCCGCAAGTAAGGCAATGAACTCAAGGCTTCATTGCGTTAGTCACGAAGAGAGGAACATACATGGCTATTTCTGATGTTGCTGTTCAAGTTTCCCCTGAAGTAAACCAATTCATTTCAAGCTCCCGCAAGATGCTCATTGATGGGCAGTGGGTTGATGCCGCCTCTGGTAAGACGTTCCCTGTATATAATCCAGCGACAGGCGAGGTCATGGCTCATGTGGCCGAAGGCGATAAAGAGGATATTGATCGTGCTGTACGTGCGGCAAGGCGTGCCTTCGAGAGCGGCCCCTGGCGCAAAATGTCGCCATCGCAGCGTGGGCAACTCATTTATCGCCTCGCAGATCTAATAGAGCAGCACGCGGACGAATTCGCGCAACTTGAGTCGCTAGACAATGGGAAACCGCTCACAGTTGCACGTGCCGCCGATGTTCCCTTGACCATCGACCATTTCCGCTACATGTCTGGCTGGGCAACGAAGATCGAGGGCAATACTATTCCCATTCCTGGACAATACTTTTCCTACACGCTACGAGAGCCTGTAGGCGTGGTTGGTCAAATCATACCTTGGAACTTCCCTTTGCTGATGGCTGCCTGGAAAATGGGTGCTGCACTCGCTGTTGGTTGTACCGTTATCCTGAAACCGGCGGAGCAGACACCTCTCTCGGCATTGCGACTCGGTGAACTTATCCTGGAAGCGGGTTTCCCTGCTGGTGTCGTCAACATTGTCCCTGGCTATGGTGAGACGGCTGGGGCGGCACTTGCGGCCCATGACGATGTTGACAAGGTTGCGTTTACCGGTTCAACCGAGGTGGGTAAGCTGATTATCAAAGCGGCGGCGGGCAATCTCAAGAAAGTCACACTCGAACTTGGTGGCAAGTCGCCTAATATCATCTTGAGCGATATGGATATACCAACCGCTGTTGCGGGAGCGGCCAACGCCATTTTCTTTAATCAGGGCGAGGTATGTAGTGCTGGTTCGCGTCTCTACGTGCAAAAGGGTATATTCGATCAAGTTGTCGAGGGTGTAGCAGCGGCGGCGAAGCAAATTAAGGTTGGCTCTGGCTTTGATCCTTCGACTCAGATGGGACCGCTTGTCTCCGATGAGCAGTTGACGCGTGTAACGGGCTATCTCAAGTCTGGCGCGTCCGAGGGTGCGAAAGCAGTCGTTGGTGGACAGCGTTACGGTGATCGCGGCTACTTCGTTGAGCCAACGGTGCTTGTAAACGCGAATCAGCAGATGAAGATCGTTCAGGAAGAGATTTTCGGACCGGTAGTGGTCGCGCAACCATTTGACGACCTTGAAGAAATCGCGGCGATTGCTAACGATACAATCTTTGGTCTCGCGGCTGGTATCTGGACGCACGATCTGAGCAAGGCTCATCGGCTTGCCAAATTGCTGCGTGCAGGAACGGTGTGGGTGAATTGTTACAGCGTCTTCGATGCAGCCTTACCCTTTGGTGGATACAAGCAAAGTGGCTGGGGTCGAGAGATGGGTCATGATGCACTGAATAACTACACCGAGGTCAAAGCTGTTACGATTGCGCTCTAACACACATATATAGGAAGAAGATGGATTGCTGTTATGCAGGAATAGCATAACAGCAATCCATCTTCTTTCTACACTTATGAAAAGAAACGTACCATGCATCAAAGTAATCAGAACGATACACTCTATGCTCGCTGCAAAGCATGTGGTGGGAGTGGCGTAATACTCTGCTTCTCCTGTGAAGGTAGAGGTGTATTCACAACCGTATCGTATGGCTTTACCACCTCATCAATACCTTGTGCATCATGTCATGGTTCTGGTATAAAACGAACGTGTAAAGTGTGCAAAGGCACAGGTATCTCCTCTCTACGAGGCTGAAATATCGACAACCTGTAACTCTACCAGATTCGAGACAAAGCGACCTGCGGCGGAGTCTCCTGGTACAACCAGACGCGCAAAACCATCACTATTCCCCAGTGGTTTCCCATCACTCGTGAAAGCGACGAGTATGTGATTGTTCGCGAACTTAGGCGCTATTTCGCCTCCCACAACTAAGGCACTATAACCATCAGAGCCAACTGCTATAAAGCCCTTGTGCGAGATGTCGTTCTTGCTCTGTTTATTGAGCTGGATGCCTGCATTGATTAAGAGGTCGTTGAGCAATACACCTCCGTAAGTAGTGGTAGTCTGCCCATTTGGTCCCTGTGTTTGTACTGTAACCTCTGTGTTTTTAAGTGCCCTCAACATTGCAAGATCATATTTCGCGGGTGTATTGATCGCTCCCACAAGAAAAAATGCAGAGGAAGGGCAGCGCGTTCCTTGTTTAACAACAGGACCGGGCGAAAGCACCTGTATCTTCGCAACATTCGAGACATAGCGTCCCGCTGAGTATACTCTACAATCGTAAGCCAGGTATGTTTTTTGGCTCCTGTTTAGCATCGTCAGTAGAGGAATTATAAGCGGCTTCAAATTGTCGCCATGTGTCTTCTCCACCGATATGATAGACGGTGACACCTGCAATTTTGATGGGGAGTGGGGAGTCGCCGACAAAGAGGATGCTTACCGCGTGACCACTCTGGCGAACTCGCGCCAGTATGTCTACCAGACTCTCGCTGACGGTGGTTGTAATGACGACAACAGTTGCTCCAGTAGGAAGGTGCGTGCGTTCAGCTTGTAGCACGTCTTCGATAGTGGTTCCGAAGTAAGGCTGGACACGTGCAAGCGTTTCCAGGATGCGTTGGCGTTGCGTCTCGTTGCTGGATGCAGGAATATGGATGCGTCGTCGTTGTCGTTGCGCTGCAATCTCTTGTTGTACCTCTACTTGCTCATCTGTCACAATATCTGCAAGCTGCGCTTCATCATCTGGCATGTACATTACGCTGTTAGCGTAAAAGCCAACTCCATAGCCTTGATCTAGTGCCCATTCAGCGAGCGAGGCAGAGGCACAGATTGATAACTCCTGTAGTTCGGGGTGAATGCCATAATAGCCATCATTGCGTGCGGATGCATTCAGAAACATGACGATAGTGTGCGTTGTTGTGGCTTCATAAATCTTGCTTTGCATCTGCATGGTGCGGGCCGTTGCCTTCCAATCGACGCGGCGCAGGCTATCGCCGTACACATAATCACGAACGCCTACGACTCGTGAAGGGTCTTCGAGTAGACGGCGTGGAGCGCGTCGATCCCCAAAAGGATGGCGTGCTGGTAGGCCGAAACTGGTGATGGGTACAACTAACGGATACACAAGCACAAACTGCCGATTGGATACGTCGGCTTCGCGGTTGACAAAACCGAATACATCGCCACTCCGTAGTAACGTCGGCCCAAAGGTATGAACGCCGCGCGTGTTGCATTGGACTGTGTAGCGGCGCGTCACACGGTCATACCAGCGTAGATTGAACAGGCTATCGAGTGTGAAGACATTGCCAACACCAGTAGCACGTACAGGCTGATTTTTGATAGGCAAGGCACGCGGCACTACATCCTGCATTTCTATCCAGGGGAGTGGCAATATCTTCGTGTTTTCCAGCGTGAGTGAGAGCGTAATTTCTTCGCCAAATAGCACACGCTTCTCGCTTAGTGTACGTTTGTAGTACACGTTACGCAGACAATATACCGACCAGATATCTATCATAGCGAGGACAAGCGTAATTAAGAGGCCGATAACGACAAAAAGTGGCTGGCGAAACACGACACCGAGCAATGTTAAACCAAGCCCAAGATAGTACCAACGCCTGCTCAGCGTGCGGTCTTCTCGGTTTTCGACATCTTGCTGTACCTCATACTCGTTTTTGACCTTTATGCGTCCTCTACGTAGATTGGTCCGAGTAACTAAGGCATTCAAACTGCTCTGCTCTTTACTCTTGTTGAAATTTGTGTTGGTACTCATGACTCGACCGGCACCGCTACGGTACGCAACACATCGTCGATGATCTGATCCATGACATCGCCGTGTAGACGTGATTGGCTCGTAGCAATCATACGATGGGCAAGGACAGGATGTGCTAGGCGTTTGACATCATCGGGAATAGTGTAGTTGCGCCCATGTATCGCAGCGTATGCCTGTACTGCACGATAGAGCGCGAGCGTACCACGCGGACTCACTCCAAGTTCGACGGCATTATGTGTACGTGTTGCGCGCACCAGTTCAACGATATAGCTCTCGACGACTGGTTCCACATAGACGTGGCGAATAATTTTTTGTAGCCCTTGCAGTGTTGCGGCATCGAGAACAGGGTGTAGTTCCTGTAAGGGTTGCTGCTCTTTGAAACGTTGTAAAATCAGGCGTTCCTCTGTCTGGCTTGGGTAGTCCAGGCGTAAGCGCATCAGGAAACGGTCAAGCTGTGCCTCTGGCAATGGAAAGGTGCCCTCTAACTCAATTGGATTTTGTGTTGCAATGACGATGAAGGGACGTGGCAAAGCCAGTGTCTCGCGCTCGATACTGATTTGGCGTTCCTCCATTGCTTCGAGCAAGGCGGATTGTGTGCGTGGTGTGGCACGGTTGATCTCGTCTGCAAGAACAATCTGGGTGATCAAGGGACCGGGGCGAAACTCGAACTCGCCGCGCTTCTGGTTGTAAAAGGTAATACCTGTAATGTCAGAAGGTAGAAGGTCCGGCGTAAACTGGATGCGCTGAAAGGAGCATCCAAGCGATTTCGCCAGTGCTTTTGCTAACGTTGTTTTGCCAATTCCTGGTACATCTTCAAATAGGACGTGTCCTTCGCAGAGGAGCGCAACCATGAGCAGGTCAATCACCTCTTCTTTACCAACAATCACCCGTCCCGTGCTATGGCGAATGGCACGCGTTGCCTCTTGAACCTGACGTATCTCATCGTGTTGAGTCATTGCATCGTCCTTGCTTTTGCGCCTGTAAGGATTAAGTAGATACAGTATAAAGTATTAGGAATACGTCTGCAATTGACAAAACTTCACCAAACACGATATTATTCAGGCACTATGCTATGTATAAGAATACGGACGGAAAATGTTTGCGATACCGCTTGCTGGTTGTTCTGATCCTTTGCGGTAACTACAAGGTGAGCCACAATAGGGGTTTTCGAGCGTCCGAAGAAATGGACCGCCGCAGGCCAGGATAGTGTCGCATTGCCATTGGCATCCGTTGTTTGAATGCCGCTCTTGTAGAAGAAGGGGGGTACATTGTACTCGACGACCAAGCGCACCGCCGTATTCGGGTTGCTTGTGGTCACACTAATGGGAATAATTGTGTTATTGAGAACCTGCGTTGGGACGTTCGCCACCTGTATTGTTAGCGGTCCATTTTGTCCCTGTGTTGGTTGCGTTGCGGTAGGCTGCACGGTCGGGGTAATGGGTACAGGCGTCGGGCTAGGTTGCACAGTCGGGGTGATCGCCTGTGTAGGCTGATTTGCAGGCACTCCGCTGGTAGTAGGAGCGGTAGGTGGTATATTTGGAGTACTCTGTAAGAGAGTATGTACTGGTGTTGCGTTTTGTGTTGTACTTGGCGAAAACATATTACTCGCGATTGCTGCAAAGGCAATACCGCCAATAAGAACGGCACAAATGGCTGCCAGGAGTACAATAAATGCAGGGTCTTTACGCCAGTTGCGCTTGTGTGTTGGGAGTGGAGGCATGCCAGGAATCGGCAGCCTTTTAGAGTTCATAAGATGCTCTTCTAATATATGTCCACGTTGTGTATGTTGATTAGGAGGCGAATATGTCGCATGAGGTGCAGGCAATATAAGTTTTTGTGATGGGGTTGGTGTTCCACCCCTATCTGGTCTTCCATCAATCATGCGTTTGTCCCTCCTAATGAAAATATACTATCACACTCTAATCTACTTTATTCTCACTTGTCTGTCCAATTGTATACCCCAAAATGGCTATAGCAATTAGAAAATTGCGTTCACTTGCTATATTTCTTCACTCATACTCTTTGTAATCATATTCAAAATGGTATCACATCGTATACCCTCTAATTCGGGATTATACAGCACATATATATGCGGTCCTACCGGTCTCCACACGTTTGGATCGCTCGGACCAAAGAGCGCGATAGTCGGAAGACCAATCATAGCAGCTAGATGAGTTATGCCTGAGTCGTTGCCAAGATACACGCTACAATTTTTTAATTGTTTTGCTACATTTACTAACGGAGCATTTGTCATGATTTTGAGGAGCGAGGGTGTGGGTGGGGTCGCAATCAGTTTTAGGAGTGTAGCAAGGCGTTCTGTATCGGCTGGTCCTGCCAGCAAGAGTACAGGAATCTGTTGTCGCCCTAATTCTGTAATAACGTTCGCGAAAGACTCGATAGGCCAGCACTTCGCGGCACCTCCACTACCTGGATGAATGGCGACGGTACGGGTCGTGCTTGATAGACGAGGGAGAAAGGGCCACGTCATTTCTTGTTCCGCAAGCGACATGCCAAGCGTGTTTGCTAGATAAGCCACAATGTGTGTTTCGCTCGCCTCGTCAGGACGCCCAGGAGCTATAATTACGTGAGCTACACCAGTTTTGCGTATGTTATGTTCGACGACGCCATCAAGGTCTCGTAGCCAGCAGATAGCTGTATCAGTGTGCTGGAGCATGTTTTGTACGAACGAGGAGCGAACGCCAGATGGTGAAAAGAGTGTACTCCATGCCAGCGTGCCATAATCGAAAACAGCGTCGGCAAGTCCAAAGTGTTGAGCCAGAGGTAAGACAGCAGGATTGCTGACAAGGGTAATATGCGCTGACTGCGCTTTCAGAGCGCGTAGGAGCGGAAACGTGAGAAGCGTATCACCAATTGCTCCGGGGCGAAGAATGAGGATGCGTTTGCTCATTGCTTAGCCTACTTGCGAGCGAGGAAAAGCACTTCAACGAGAATTGCAGCGGCAAAAATAATAAGGCAGGTGAAGATATTCCAGCTATGTAAGGCGAGTAGTATCAAGTTCAAAATAATTGCCAGCGATAGCAGAATTGCTTGACGAACCGCATGACGAACCGTCGAGCGATAGAGGTGTGACGTGATGAAACGCAGACCAATACCGTAAGCGATAGGTGTGAAGGTACTGGTGAGTGCAATCCCTAACAGTACAAATAACAGCACAAAAGCTGTAACACTTGTTGGTGCTATCAGCTTTGTGAAGATTACCAGCGCAATCCAGGCTAACGGTGCGACTACTATTGAAGAATACAGTACAGCACGACCTGTCATAGAAAATCCTCCATATGATAGTATTGATGTGGTTGTGCAGAATACATTCTGCACAACCACATCAATACTATCATCTCAACAATGAAAATGGTTTGTTGCCGTTGAGTGGAGCCTCGCTCCGCTTCTTGCTCTCTTGCGTCTCGGAGTCAAAGTAGTTGCGCCACATATCGGGTGCATCCTTGCTCTCGCCACCATGTGGGGTATGGCGCGGGCGCACGCGGCAGATAACAGGCGTGTTGACGCCTGCACCAGCGACAATCACCTGTCCTTTAGAAAGTGCAGGCAGATTATTGAGCAGGTCACGCCCAACGCCTTCAATAGCCGATGCCACGCTCTTCTGGTCGATTTCGTTGACGATACGCATGATACATTGTGTCTGGCACTGGCTCAATACGTCAGCGTCCAACTTGCCGGGACGCTGGCTAATGAGGCCGACGCCGATACCGAATTTACGACCCTCGGCCAGCACTTGTTTCAATATAGATGTTGAAACGACATCGGTCCCACTTGGTGCAAAGTGATGCGCCTCTTCAATCAAGACGAAAACGGGATAGGGCAGGTACGTCTCACCTGAATGAACCTTGCCGCGCTCCGTATCCATACGCGCCCTGTTGAGGCGCCGTAGTAGTGTGGCGACGACAACCTGCTGATCGCGCTCGTCCACATCGTTGAGTTGTAGTACGGTACACTGGCCCGGCTTGAAGATTTCGGGCAGGTCGAGATGCTGCGTATCGTCGAAGGTAAAACTGTTCTCGAAACGCTGTTCGATGCGCCACTCCAAAGCACGAACAGTGCTTGAGTCGTCAGAGCCTTCGCTGTCCTCATCGTCTTTTTGCTTTGCGACGGCCTTGATTGATCGCTTTAGATCGGCGACACCCCAGGGTATACCCTTCTTGAGTTCTCTGACATGTCGTAATGCACGATTAAGCAGATACTGTTGTTTCTCTGTCATCTCCGTAAGCAGGTGACGCATGTCGCCCATATCAAGCGATGAGAGGCGTACCTTGACTTGATCCTGCTTGTAGACCTTGACCTGAGCTTGATAGCCACTGTTACGACCTTCGGCTGGTTCGCTAAAGTGGGGGGAGTTCATCAGTTGGTCGAGTGTGCCATATTCGCCGTGTGGGTCAACGATCAGCACACAGGCTTTGTTGTGCGGTTGCATCAACTCTTCGATAACGACGCTAGCAAGATAGCTTTTGCCCGCACCCGTGCTGGCGATAATGGCAAGATGAGTACTCACAACATCTTTGACGGAAAGCACAATCGGCACTGCATTCGCCGCTCGCGTAAGTAGCGAACCGATAGTTGCCGAGCCATGCTGCTTATGTTGTTTACGGCTCAGGACTTCCGCAAGCATGGTGTTATCGGCGAGAAATATTTGTTTGCCCGACTGCGGCGGAATCCAGGGATTGATGAACGAGCCTGTCGTATAGTCATAGTAGCCCATAATGGCAACGTGGAGTTCAAATAGTTCGTTTGTATGTGAGTTATAGCCGACCATTGCGGCAACCTGACTCGGAGCGATCTCTGGTTCACCGAGAAAGGTATCAGGGTAGAGTTGTAAGGGCACGCGTTTCAGGATACGCCCCAGCACGCGGCGTAGAGGTGTGTGTCCATTGCGTCCAGCTTGCTCTGGGTCGGGAAGTTCATAATAGACGTACTCGCCATTTTTGAGTTGCTGCTCATCGTCACGCGAGACAAAGGTATATTCGTGAATGGTCTCCCCTGGTCCTTTTGTAATGCCGACGGGCTTACGGGAGAGGTTCATGGATGTTTGTGGTGATTGATCGATCATGAAAAAATCCTTCCCTTATCCCGCCGTCTCCACCTTAAGTCGCCAGGCGAAGTTACGTTTGACAATCGAGAGTAGCGCGAGATTTTGCGGAAATAGACGCTCTAGCTGGTCAATGATACAGAGTGTCACCATCGGCAAGAGACTGTTGCGCTGTGAAATAATGTGTGGCAGGTAGCCGATGTGCAGGTATGCATCAGTGCTATAGGGTCGGCTCACGTCACCGGGATTGGCGGGATCATTGAAGAAATGAAAGGCACGCACGTCCTCATCGTTCATCGTCTCGATCTCACCGTCGAGTTCTAACGAGAGGAGGGGTACACCGTGTGTGGCCGCTAAATATTCTATTGCGTCTCCCTGTCCATCGTTGTGTTGCTCGATCATGCCGAGCATCATAACATAGGTAAGAATCGCTTTCTCCGAGATATAATCGGGCGAAAAAAGCTCGACCTGTGTCTCGTTCGAGAGGCGAGGACCGAGCGAACCGAAAGCAGGATTTTGTAGAATAGTGTCGTAGATAACGCCTACTGCATAGGTTACAGGGTCTTTCTCATTATGCGCTGAGGAGCCATCCTCATAGAAGGTTGAGCGAAGAGCTACGCGCACAAAGCGTCCAAACGCATAATCGCCAGGTCCAGGTTTTTCTTCTCTATCATTCGGCCCATAAATCTGGCAGACATAGTTAATATGCGAATCCGATTTTACAATCTTCCCGATGTTCATTGTGTAGCCTCTCAAGGTATATGGGATACCTGCTCTCTCGTCGGCGTATTCTTTTTCTGCTATGTATTTGTGGAAGTGTCACTTCCAGAGAACAACGATGAGAACAAATGCTTTGGCGGCATTATAACACAGGTGGGACGAATTGTAAGCGTACTTGTTTAACATAACCCCTAACGAGCCCGCCTCTTGCGTATATTATGTATAGAGGATATCATGTCCTAGTTACAAATTTCCCATTTGTGCCATAAATTGTGGGAATTTTGTCCACGCCCAAATTACATAATTTATAGAGGAGCATCAGCATGTCTACTTCAGATCCATCCCAGGAGCAAGAAAACGAAAGGATACCACGTCGCCCAGAAGAGGTGGACAAATACGTAGACCATTTTCTCGCGCTTGTCTGTGATACCAGTCGGCGTTATATTCTTGAACTGCTTTCCACGTCCGATGAGGCGGAAAATTCAATCTTGCCTGAGAAGCGGTCAGGTGATATCGCGCGTGCTATAGGCTTGTCAGCGGCAACAACATCCGAACATTTGCGCCAGCTTGCAGATGCGGGTCTAGTAGCATCGCGACGGGACGGCAACATCGTATACTATCGCTTACGAAATCGGCTTTTAGTGAAGGCGTTTCACGACCTGTTGGGTGCGTTAGATAGCAATTTTTCAGCACGTCCACCTGTAGAGTAGCATAGAGAGACTGCATAACAGCAAAAAAGTGTAGATAGAGGCTCAAGCCAGAAACTGTTCGATAGTTTGTAAAAAATCATCAAGGTCAAGTGGCTTGTTCATGCCTTTCATATTGCGTTTTTTCAGTTCTTTCGTGGGCAATTGAGCACTAATCATTATTGCTGGAACCTGCGTAAGCTCCATAATAGCGTGTAGTTTATCGTATAGCTCAATGCCATGCATGCGTGGCAGCTGATAATCGAGAATGAATAGGTTAGGTTTGACATTTTTGACGATATTGAGAGCGTCGTCGCCACTTTGTACCAGTATTGCGATAAACGGAGTCTCTTGCGAAATTGCCTGCACAAGAACTTCGCCAATGTGAATGTCGTCTTCTACCAACAGTATCGTTTTGACTTGAGTATGAGCCTCCATTGGTGCTTGCTCATCACTTTGCGTCATATCTCTGCTCCAAAATCCTTTGCATTACATATTTTTATCTCATCAATTTCGGCTATTAACGAAATTGATATAGTGAATATACCACCTATTGAGCAAGAAAGAAAGCTGTAGTATTCACCTGTCCTTTCGGTCAGTTTTCTGTGCTTCGGCTTGACATACACCTCTGCTATCGCATACAACTAGTATTGTAAGTGGAGCGCATGTATGCACTGTGCCGAAAAACGTTTTGTGCATAATGCTTCGCCCTACAAAGCAAGAGGACCGCAAAGAAACGCGGCCTCATAGTATATTCGATTGAAGGAGACGTATCATGGCATTTGAATTACCACCACTGCCGTATGACTACAATGCATTGGAGCCATACATCGATACTCAGACCATGCAATTGCACCACGACAAGCATCATGCAACGTATGTGACGAACCTGAACAATGCATTGAAAGACAGTCCATTAGTTGCATTGCAGCCCGACGAGGTGCTACTCCGTATCAACGAGGTTCCCGATGCGGTACGCACAGCAGTTCGTAACAATGGCGGCGGTCACGCCAACCATAGCATGTACTGGCAGATTATGAAGCCGAATGGTGGCGGCGAACCTACAGGTGACATTGCTCAGGCTATCACGTCTTCATTTGGCTCGTTCGATGCATTCAAAACTGCATTCAATGATGCAGCCGCAAAACAGTTCGGCTCCGGCTGGGCATGGGTCACACTTGGTCAGGGCGGCAAACTCCAGATCACCTCGTCCGCGAACCAGGATAGCCCATTATTGAACGGCATCTACCCCATTTTCGGCAATGATGTATGGGAGCATGCCTACTACCTCAAGTACCAGAACCGACGCCCTGAGTACCTCAACAACTGGTGGAACGTCGTCAACTGGGACGAGATCAACAAGCGCTACGCACAGGCGAAGAACCGCACAAAGTAAGTAACGCACGCTTATCCACATCTTTTGGGGAGAACTACTTAAATTTGTGGATAAAACAAAGCGGAAAGAATTTGTGGGATGTGTGCGGCAAGCTAGCTTGCCGCACACATCCCACAAATTCTTTCCTAATACCTGCTAGGCTGCAACGTTAATTACAAGTGCCTGTGGATGTTCATGCTCCTCCGGCACAGGTTCACCATCAGCTATAAGTGACTCAATATAGAGTTGGATTGCTTCTTTTGCCATTGCGATAGCCTCTTCGATGGTATCTCCGTACTAGCCTTTAACTGCACCAGAGGTCAAGCCGGACACAATGCGGCGTTGCAGGAACAGCACCATGATGACGAGCGGAATCGTCACGATGATGGCGGCTGCACCGATCTCACCGTAGGCGATCTGGTGTTCACCGTTGAACAGTGGAATAGCCACCGTCACCGTCTGCGCGTTCGAGTCCTGCGTCATGGTCAGGCCGAAAATGAAGTCGTTCCAGACCGTAATGAACGAAAGAATCGCGGAGGCGAAGACGCCGGGGGCCGTTAATGGTATCACAATGCGCCACAATGCTCCGATGCGCGATGTACCATCCACACGCGCCGCCTCCTCAAGGTCTGGCGGCAGGTCACGGAAGAACGAGGTCAGGAAGAAGACCGTGACAGGTAGCGCGATAACCAGGTAAGGAATGATCAGCGCGACATACGTATTGTAGAGATTGGTATTGATAAAGAAGACGTAGAGCGGCCCCACGAGCGCGATTAGAGGAAACATCTGTACCGAGAGTACGATACCGAGAATGCCGCCCTTTCCTCTGAACTTTGTACGCGCAATCGCGTAAGCGGCAAGTGAGCCGAACAATATGGAGAGAATCGTCGTGATAACCGCAACAATTGTGCTGTTGAGCAAGTCTTTCGCAAACGCTGGTTGGTTGCTTGCTAGAGCATTGCCGTAGTTAGCTGGCTCGAATGAGTGTGGGAACAGGGTTGGCGGTGAACTATTTAGCTCTGGCCCACTTTTGAGCGACGTGATGAGTGTCCAATAGAAGGGCGCAAGGGCGATGAAGACTACCAGCACTACTGCTACATAGCGACCAATAGTACCCCAGGGTATCGGCTTCCTTTTTGCCTGCCCTGTCCTCACTCTTTCTCGTGCCACGGGCACTGTCTGCTCTCGAACTGCCATGATAAGCCTCTCTTTCTGTAACTACTGGCTAGTCTCGCCCTAAGCTCGTCAGCCCAACTAAAATGGAGCTAACAATGGCACAAATGATAAAGAGTACGACGGCGGCGGCAACTCCTGGAGCGAAGTCGGTATTCACACCTGTCGCGAACATGAAGTTGTAGGCGTATAGCGCAAGCGTCTGCACCTCGCGTCCACCACCTGTGAAAAGATAGAACAGGTCGAATGCACGCAATGCATCGAGAACACGGAAAAGGAGTGCAATCAAGAATGAGTTTCTGAGCATCGGCAGCGTGATCGTCCAGAACTGTTGCCATTTTGTGCTACCATCGACGCCAGCCGCTTCGTACAGGTCATCAGGAATGACTTGTAGACCTGCCAGTAGGAGCAAAGCCATAAACGGCGTTGTTTTCCACACATCAGTGATGATTGCGGCGGTGATGACACCCGCAGGCGTTCGTAGCAGCGAGTCGCCAGGACCCAGTAAATGTACCGATTGTAGCAGATAGGTGATGATACCATTATCGCCATTGTACATCAGGAGCCATATCTGCGCTGAAACAATGGTCGGAAACGCAAACGGTATGAGAATCGAGGTACGCACAAGGCTACGCCCTGGAAAATTCTTGTTGATGAGCAAGGCAATGCCAAGACCAAAAAGAGCCTCAAGTGCCACACTGATGATGCTGAAGATAAATGTGGTACTTATCGAGTTGAGAAAACCGGGATCACGGAATATTTGAATGTAGTTGGCAAGGCCAACAAATGAAGCACCGGCGGTAGACAACGGGTTATCAAGAAAGCTCTGGCGTATCGCGTCGATGATAGGATACACCGCTATCAGCAGGATAAGGATAATCGTGGGAGTCACTAAGAAGTACGGTAAAAGTCCACTACCCGCATCCAGACGCTCACGAAGACTTTGCTTCTGCGCGGGCAGCGGCTTTGCTTGTGTTTGTACAGCCATGATGCATTTCCCCTTACCTATTGTTACATCAGCATAAGCGTTGTACTCATAGAATACCACTGATGCATGTAGTGTGTGAAGGCTCTGAGCAACTTTTGAGTTTGTTAATGAAGACAACCTCAAAAGTTGCTACCTACAAAGAACTACTTCGATACGAGTGCTTGTAGATCGGATTGCATTGCGCTCAGCGCATCCGTGGGGCTAACCTGCTTTGTTAAAGCCTGGTGAACATGCTGCTGAATGATATTCGAGAGGTTAGGATACACCTTCGACACCGGACGTGGCAACGAGGTCTCCAAAACCTGCGCCTGATTGATTTTGGCGAAGAGCGGCTGTTTCTGCTGCACCTCCGCGTCTTGATAAGTGCTTTTCAGGCAAGGTGTCAAAGAAGCCATGATCGCTATCGTCTTTTGCGCGTAGTCCTGTAGCATGTAGTGGACAAACTTCCAGGCGGCATCCTGATTCTTGGAATATGCATTGACGCCGAGGTTCCAACCACCAACAGCGGAGTGTCCTACAGTGTTGCTACCACCATAGAGCATTGGAGCGATGTCAAACTTGCCTGCAATTTTTGTGCCAGCCTTATTGCCCAGTGCGTAGGCATACGGCCAGTTACGCATGAAGACGGACTCGCCATTCTCCCATGCCGAGCGGTCTGTCTCTTCAGTGAGTGTAGTGACGTTGACAGGTGATACGCCACCAACCCAACTTACCATTTCCGTCAAGGCTTGCGTGCTCTCTTGACTATTGACGACGACTTTCTTTGGGTCGTTGGGGTCTAGTACGTTACCACCATAACCGTGCAGTACCTCGGAGAAGTCGCACACGAGTCCTTCGTACTGTGAGCCTTGCCACAGGAAGCCGTACTTGGTGCCGCCCTTGCCACTATTCTCCTTCGAGAGGTTGACCAGATCTGCCCATGTTTTTGGTGCTGTTTTTACAAGGTCGGTGCGGTAGTAGATGACACCAGCATCGGTACGGAATGGTGCCGCATAAAGTTTACCGTTATAGGTACACGTCTGGATTGGTCCCGGAAGATAGTTCGAGCGCTCACTGCTGGGCCACAGATTGTCTATCGGTGCTGTCCAACCGTTCGCACCAAATTCTGCCGGATATACCACGTCAATCGACACTACGTCAACATTACCGCTGCGAGTACGAAACGTGTTGTCATAGATAGTGAGAAGCTGGTCGGTGGATGAAGGGCCGTTGTGCCACGTGACAAAAACATCCTTCTGTGTCTTGTTGAAGTTATCTACAATGGCCTTATACGTGCCAGAGGTGTCGTTTTCACTCTGCCACACAATATTGACGGGGCCACCGCCGGAACCACCACTACCACCACCACAAGCTTCGAGGAGAGACATAGCTGCCGTGCTGGATAAACCAACCGCAACCGCGCGTTCAAGGAATGTACGGCGCTTCATACGACCCGAACGGATTTTAACAATAATTTCGTCAAGAACTTCACGCTGCTCAGGGTGAGAAAACATGGGTGGTCCTCCTTTGGACTGGCTAGAAGCTGGTTAGCCGATAGAGATGAAATACATGTCACAGAGCTGTGTTCATGCTTGAGTTCTATCCCCACCAAACTCCTAAACACTTTTTCTAAAGTGTACTACAACTTTTACTGTGCTTTGGATGTGAGCGCGGGACCCTCAGCACATACGCTGTGCCAAGTAACACTAGAAAGGATATATGCGTATACTACGGAACTCACTCTCTAGGAAGTTTCAGGTGAGCACTACTCCTTCCTGCATATGGCAAGAGACGCGCGTTCGTCGTCTCTATATCCCTTAACAAAGTACGTTGCTGCTAGTGTAAATCTCTCACTAGAGGACGTTGTGCAAAGAAAAACATTGTCTTGGAAACGTTTCTATATTGCAATTAAACAATACCATAAAAATTTAGCGTTGTAAATACGTTGTCAACTTTAGTATCTCACCATATCTCATTGCTCTATAATACAACTTTTTGCGACAATTTTTCATCTAGTTGTGACGTACTACTGTAGAGGATTGCCCTTACACTTTTTTCTCGTCTTTATATACATGCCTTGTGGTGTTGCGTTCTACTAATGTTGTTGCTAGGCTCACAAGTTCTGGTGTTCGATGCGGGTCTGCCATGTGTGAGAAAAGTTTGGCAATGCCGATTTCGCCCATTTGTTGCATCGGTTGCTGCACTGTACTCAAATCGAGTAGTTCCGCTACTTCAAGACCGTCGAAGCCAATGACTGCAAGTTCTGCTGGTACCGCAATGTCCAGGCTCTTTGCGGCTTCAAGCACACCGATGGCTTGTACGTCTGAGGAGGCGAAAATAGCGGTTGGGCGAGGAACTTGCGCGAGCAGATGTAATGCTGCTACACAACCAGCATGGCGGTCCCATTCACTTTCTACCATCATATTCGGCTCGAACGTCAGCCCAGCTTCTCCGAGGGCACGATGAAGTCCTATCAGACGATCATTTGCCTGGTTGAATTTGAAGTTCCCTTCAATAATTCCATTGATAAAGCCAATATGCCGATGCCCTTTGTCCAGTAAGCTTTTAACTGCCTGATAGGCTCCCTCGACATTGTTGACAACCAATGACGTGAGGTGAGGACTGTAGGCATCAATCAAGACCGTAGGGAGTCCAACCTCACGAAAGCCACTTGCAAATATATCCTCTGGTGGTAATGAGATAATGAGCATACCATCGACCTTACGATGCATAGGAATTTCAGAGAAGTAGTGGTCACGCTGGATATCGTTTTCGACATTATATAGCACGAGTTCTTTTTGTTCGTGTGAGAGTGCGTTCTGTACGCCACGTAGTACCTCTATATGGAATGGGCGTGTAAAAAATGGGACGATGACACCGATTGAGCCTGTGCGCTTTGAAATCATGCTACGGGCAATAGGGTTGGGCTTGAAATGAAGCTGGGCGATGGCGGCGAGGACTTTCTCGCGCGTTGCAGGCCGTACACTGGGATGATCGTTAATTACTCGTGAAACAGTCCCGATGCCAACGCCAGCGATACGCGCAACATCATGGATAGTTGGGTGTTCTGTCATAGGGTTCCACCTTCTCTTACGTCATGGTGGTTATCGGTGTTTCTCATGGAAACTTTTCCATACTGAGCATAGCATACCGCGAAGGAATATGTAAAGGGAAACCACGTCGCGTTTGCCGTGTGCGTTTTTTTGTTGACAACGTGTGGAAAGCCACATACAATTAAGCCGTTCATGCAACGAGAAAGGCTTCATATGGAGACTACACCACAAAAGAACGAGCGGGTGGAACGGCAGGTTGGCAGTCATCTTGACGAAACATCTTCTGCTGTAGCCTCGTTGAGTCCTGGCGAACGGGCATTACCCTATCTGCTTGCCCTGATGGAGACGTGTTGGGTCGATGCCATTATCATTGGTATAGCAGGTATAGCACAACCACATACCTTTCTACTTCCATTGTGGGTACCATTCGTGATTCTTACAGGCTCTTGCTGGTTGTCGAATACCCTTGCACAGAGCCGAGCTACTCTCCGTGGGTCGGTTCGTGCAATCCTACCTTTGCCTGGTACACTGCTTGTGGTTTTGCTACTGCCAGGGACTGCGTTTTTCTCGCTGTGGTCTGGACTCTATGCCTCTTCGATAGCTTTTTTCGATCCGACGTGGCTGGGAAATCTGCTTGGGGATGTGTTTTTGCTGGGGTCAGGCGCATTTCGTATTTTAGGCATTATCGCACTTCTACTCTATTTTTATTGGCGTGGCTTGCGTTTATCCCGAAAACGGTTGGAGCCAGGAAATGTATTTGTCGGCATACGGCTTGGCATTGGCGTGATGCTTGCTGTGATTGTGTACCGAGCCGCCACAAACACAACCTCTTTTGACGAGGCGATGTTGCTCTTGATTATCCCGCTCTTTCTTGTCAACGCATTGATTGCACATGCGTTTGCACAAACAGCCTTTATGCGAAGGACTCATCTTTCAGGTTTACAGGGTAGTGTCTCCTTACAGGAGCGAGCACTGTTCACTGTGAGTATCGTCTTCGGTGCGTTACTGTTCCTGGTCTCATTGCTTGTTGGAGCGGTTGCCAGTCCTGCCTTTCTCGCAGACGCCCAGCGTTTCTTTACGCCCGTTGCCATCGCTTACGATTGGCTTACACGCGCCATCGCCTTTGTGATGACGCTGCTCATTGCCCCATTTATCTTGCTGCTGCAAGCTTTCCACTTTCGCTTGCAGCAGTCCAAGACGAAGGTTCAACCGTCCCCTACACCACGTTACTGCTCAATACATCCACATGTCTCTCAATGTGTGCCGCCACAATATGGTTCAAATGATTTACTACTAACGATAATAAAGCTAGCATTGCCTATAGTCGTGGTACTGCTGATTGTGTTGATTGTGTGGTTGCTTGTGCGTGTACGCCGGGTGAAGATTTCGCGCCGTATCGATGAGATACACGAAAGCCTGTGGTCATGGGAATTGTTTCTGACGCAATTGCGGGCATTCTTCCGTGCGCTCTGGTTGCGTCTCTTCCCACAACATGCTGTAGAAGTGTCTGGGCAGGGAAGTATTGACGACACAGCAACTGAGCCAACGGCGCGAACTATTCGTGAAGTGTATCGTGCAATGTTGCGCTGGGCGGCTGATCGTGGCTATCCACGTAAGAGAGATGAAACCCCCTATGAGTTCCGTTTACGTCTGCATACACGTTTGCCCCTCACCGAGCCAGAACTGAGCACTGTTACTGATGCATACACTGCCACCCGTTACGGGCGTGCTGTGCCGAGCGAGGACGAGGTTGCATATGTGCAACGGACATGGAGCCAGTTGCGGCAGAAGTCATTGGATAGAGATAATCTTCTGTAGGGACGTGATAATGCTCATTGACTTTTTATGACGCATACGGACGACCCTTGTGGTCAATACTGTTCAAATAAAAATTCTCTGTGGAAAGAACGGACGGGCGACCACAAGGGTCGCACCCTACTATATGCGTTGATGTGCATGGAGAAGCGTATAGTAGGGTGCGACCCTTGTGGTCGCCCGTTGGGAAACTGGTCCCTACAACCAATGATTCTATGAACATTGGCGTCGTATGATATTCATACTCAAAAAATGCGTTATGTTTTGGGCCTCAAACGCGACATGCTATCAGAAAGAGTTGTCGTTCTCCCGATAGATCAAGGAAATATGTATGGAGAAACAGATACAGGACATTCCTGGTAGCTTTATAACACCTCAAGAATGGGCGCGGCTGGTACGGTTGTGCGCTGTTATTACGAATGATAGAGAGGCCGCCGAAGACCTGGCACAGGAGACCGTGTTAGAGGCATGGCGACATAAACATGAATTGCGCGATCCCGAAAAGCAGGCGCAATGGCTCTCCGGTATTGCCCGCAATGTCTGTCTACGCTGGCAACGGAAAAGAGGACGCGAACTTGCCCATAGTGCTGTAATTTATACGCCTTTTGTCGGACAGGAGATAGCAGTACTCGAAGAGACGCTAGCGGATGACTACGATATCGAGATTGAGCTTGAGCGTAAAGAACTGATTGAACTACTTGATCGCGCAATGGCTCTTTTACCACAGGAGACGCGCACCGTTCTCGTCAAACGCTACGTCGGGGAGTCGTCACTTGCTGAGGTTGCGGCACAACTTGGCACAAATACTAGCGTGGTAGCAATGCGCCTGCAACGTGGAAAGCTTGCACTGCGCCGTGTGTTGACGAAGGAGATGAGCCAGGATATTTCTCCTTATCGCGTGTTTACTACCGATGAATGGGAAGAGACACCTTTTTGGTGCTATTACTGTGGTCAACACCATTTACTAGGAAAACGCAAAGCAAGCGAGGGCGAACTACTGCTAAAATGCCCAGAGTGTTCTCGCGGTGTGGAAGATTTGGTGAGTCAAAATCATCTTCCAGTATTGCAAGGGCTAAAAAGCTATAAACCCCTGCTTTCTCGGTTAATGATCTGGTGTAATAACTTCTATCGAACAGGTCTGAGCAATGGTACGGTCCCCTGTGAGGGTTGTGGGCGGCATCTAGCCGTACATATAGGTCCACCTCCTCTCTATGCATTGCAGTACTTGCGAGAAAAGAATGAACTGACCTTGAACATACGCTGTACGTCTTGTAACTCTACATTTACCACTCCGTTAGAAAGTCTCGTCTTGTCGCTACCAGAAGCACGACAGTTCTGGCAAAGATACCCTCGGATGCGAACACTTCCCAGGCAATACATCGAGGTGGAGGGATGTTCAGCTATCGTTACTTGTTTTGAAAGCGTTACCGAGAACGCGCAACTTACAATTATCTCTGCACAAAACAACTACGAAGTGTTGCACATCTATGGGGCGAAGGCAAATGAACGACGTTGAAGAGATACAGGAAACAACACCTGCTCAAAAGCGACCGTTGCCGCTTTACGCCTTGTTTGCGGCAAGTGCTATCTCGTATGTCGGCGATGTGTTAACGCTATTAGCTATTCCCTGGTTCGTGCTTACAACGACGGGAAGCATTACAAAAACAGGCATTACCGCCTTCTTCTCAACGTTGCCAACGGTGCTTGCCGCCTTTTTTGGGAGCGTGTTCATTGATCGCGTCGGCTACAAACGTACAAGCGTTCTGAGCGATATTGCCAGCGCGGTAAGTGTAGCCTTGATTCCTTTGCTCTATCACACTGTTGGTCTAGCCTTCTGGCAATTACTTGTATTAGTTTTTGTCGGTGGCTTGCTCAAATCCCCTGGTGGCACTGCTCGTACTGCGATGGTGCCCGAACTGGCAGAAGCCGCGCAGATGCGTCTGGAACGAGCGAATGCAATTAACGATGGCGTCAATCGTATCTCGAGTTTTATTGGTGCCCCGCTTGCTGGCGTTCTCATCGCTTTTATCGGTACAAGCAATCTACTCTGGTTTGATGGCGTAAGCTTTGCCATTTCTGCTCTGTTGATAGGCATAGCTATTCCGACTACACTTGTAAAGCAAGTAACTAAAGAAGATAAGAGCAACTATTGGGAAGATTTACGCGAAGGCTGGCGTTTTATTGGGCACGATTCGGTTATTCTCGCCATTGTGATAACAGTAATGATAACAAATTTGCTGGATAACGCTTTTATTGCTGTCATTGGACCGGCTTATATCAAACAAGTCTTCAATAGTGCTGTTCCTCTTGGCTTGATTCTTGCGGCATTTGGTGGTGCGGCATTTGTGGGTACGATTATCTTTGGAACAATTGGGCATCGTCTTCCGCGTCGTTTGACGTTTGGCGTAGGTTTCGTCATTGGTGGTGCTGCACGATTCTGGATACTGCTTATACCAATAGTGCCTTTACTTGTTGTCGTCTATGCTATAGCAGGGCTTGCCGCCGCTCCAATCAATCCTCTTATTGATACCCTTGCGTTTGAGCGTATTCCTAAAGAGATGCGAGCGCGTGTTTTCGGCTCAATAATAGCTGGTGCATTTGTCGGTATTCCTTTAGGAACGTTACTAAGCGGTTATATTGTGCCTCTGGTAGGACTACGCATGAGCCTCGTGGTGATTGGTGCGTTGTATCTCCTGACAACATGTTCGTTGCTGGTCAATCCCGCTTTGAAAACGATGGATGTAAAAAAGGTATCGTCTTCAAAGGTGATAGAATAAGTTCAAACGCAAAAACTTTATTCTGTCAGGAGCGAAACTATGCCAGCGATTGTACGGCCAGCTATCAAAGAGGATCATCCCACGCTTATTCCGATTGGCCTTGAAACACAGGATTTACATGCTAACGCCCATCCCGAAATTTTTATGCAAGGGATGAGCGGAGTACCTTTTGAATATTTCTCTCAGCTTTTGGAACGTAAGGATACGATGGCTTTTGTAGCAGAGCTTGAGGGTCGTATCGTTGGCTACGTGCTGATGAAGGTTCTGGATGCACCACAACAAGAACTTCTGGTAGCGCGACGCGAGGCGTTTATCGAGGATATTGCGATTCTGAAAGCGCATCAGGGACATGGTATCGGACGCCAGCTTTTCCAGGCGTGTGTCGAATGGGCAAAAGCGCAAGGAGCGGTGGGCCTGGATTTACGCGTGTGGGACTTCAATAAAAATGCCATCGCGTTCTACGAGCGGCTCGGCATGAAGACCGTTAGCCGCATCATGTCGCTACCCCTATAAGGGCCTGCCTGTCAATCTCTTTTACATAATACTCTCTGAAACGGTATAGCGACAGGTGTACGAGTCTCATTCTATGGCGCCCTCGTTGCCAGCGATTACGTTTCCATCTATTGGTGGCGTTGTTCGATCCTCGCTTACATGATTCATTGCTCAAAGGGCGTTATAGAATAAGGCCCCTACACACGGTTCAACACCGCACAAATTTCAGGCATTGAACAATTGTAGGGGCCTTATTCTATAACGCCCTTTGCCCCCATCGACCACTTCCCCGACAATGAACACTTTTCCCATTGACTGTGGCGTTAGTAGATTGGTGTGAGGGTGTAATGAATTATGACCTCTACATTGTTTACTGTATTTCTGCTTCTTCCTGTATCGTTCCATTCTCCACATGATATAGGTGTGCCTGTGTCACAATTTCTGGAGGGAAGCCTGTCAGGTCGGTGGCGGTGAGGAACACTTGCTGATATTGCTGTACCTGTGTCAGGAGATATTCTCGTCTGAGGTGGTCCAGTTCGCTGAATACGTCGTCGAGCAGCAGGATTGGTTCATCACCTGTGTTATCGCGCATGTAGGCAAGCTCGGCGAGTTTGGTGGAGAGGGCCGCTGTGCGCTGCTGCCCACGTGAGCCGTAGGTGAGCATGTTGACGCCGTTGACGACAAATTCCAGGTCGTCGCGGTGTGGTCCCAGTAGACACACGCCCTGTAATAGCTCTTTTTTGCGTACTCCACGTAGTTGCTCAAGATAGTGCTGTTTTACCTCCACTCCATGCAACGTTGCATCAACGAAAAGCGAGGGACGATAGACAATCTGCAAATCCTCGCGCTTCCCACTGATCGCCGTCTGGAACTCACTGGCAATGGGATTGAGGGCTGTCACCATCATATAGCGTTCGTCGATAATGGATGCAGCCAGTGCAACCAGTTGGTCGTCAAGAAAGTCGAGCAGGCGCGAATCCTCTTGCATGTCACGGATACGTTTGAGGAGGGCGGAGCGTTGCTGTACAATCTTGCGATACTTCACGACATCCTGGCAGTAACGCGGTGAAAGCTGACACAAGGCTCTATCGAGAAATCGTCTACGTTCATCCGGTGAGCCATCGACGAGGTGCAGGTCCGTTGGCGCGAACAGCACCACCTTTATCTGTCCAATCAGGTCTATGGCTCTACGTGGTAAATCGTTGACCTTGATACGCTTACGCGGTGTGTTTGTGGGCATCTCGATGCTGTGTCGGGGCGTCTGAACCGCATCGGAGGCTGGTAGAGGGAATGGAGAGGGATCGAAAACGACCAGTTCGATATGGGCGTCTCCTTCGTGTCGTATCACCGTCGCCTCAAGGCGAGCGATATGGTCAGGTGCATCCCAATTGACCACCTCACGGTCACTGCTAGCATGAAACGAGGTCGCAGTCGAGAGCATACTCACGGCTTCGAGCAGATTCGTCTTGCCCTGTGCATTTTCTCCATAAAAGAGGAAGAGGCCAGGGCCAAGCATGCAATTCAATTGTCGATAATTCCGAAACTCGCTCAAGGTGAGGTGGGAAAGGTACATACTTTATCGGTTGGTACTCATCGGCATGATGACGTAGGTGTAGTCAGCCGAGCTCACTGGTCGGACGACGCCAGGACGTGCGGCTGATGTGACTTCGAGCGCGATCTCTGGTGTATCTATGACCGCGAGGACTTCCGCGAGATATTTGACGTTGAAGATGATTTGCTGCTCCGGTCCATCGACTGCTGCATTAATGGTACTCACATTATCGCCAACATCCTCGGCTGTCGCCTCGATAGTGAGGGCACCGGGTTCCGCACCACCGCCACCATTGATTTTGATGCGTGCAATATTCGAGCTATCGCGTGCGAAGGGGGCTACAGACCTGACGGCGGCGGCGAACTCTTTGGTTTCGACAACGGCACGCGTCGTATGATCTTTTGGAATGATCTGGCGGAAATTTGGGAATGTGCCTTCGATCAAGCGCGACAGCAGGTCGATATTTTCGCTGTGGAACAGCACCTGACTGCGGTTCGGTGTGACAATCATGGAGACGGAACCTTCAGAGGGCAGGATACGCGAAAGCTCAGTCAATGTGCGAGCGGGGATAAGAATATCGTTCCGCAACACAGCATCATCGGTCAAGGATGAGGCACGCACAGCGAGGCGGAAGGCGTCGGCGGCTGCAAACGTGAGCTTGCCAGTGCTGACCTGTACCAGCACACCCGTCAACACAGGCCGCGAGTCGTCATCGGCGGCGGCAAAGGCTACTTCTGAAATCATCTCTTTCAGTTGGGCGGCGTCGATAACAATCGCAGGGTCGCTGCCCTCGGTGTTGGGGCTAAGCGGAAACTCCGATGGGTCCATGCCCTTGATGTTCGCGCTACTGCGTAGACTCTTGACGTTCATAGTATGGGAGTCTTCTGGCACAGAAATATCAACGGGTGCCTGTGGTAGGCTGTTGACGAGATCGGTAATCAGTTTCGCGGGAACGGTCGTGGTCCCTTCTTCATGCACATCGGCGTCGATCCAGCAATTGATACCAATTTCGAGGTTGGTCGCATAGAGACGTAAGCGTCCATTATCGGTCGAAAGCAAAATATTAGCAAGAATGGGTAGTGTGCTACGGCTTGAGACCGCGTGGCTCACCACGGAAAGCCCCCGGCTCAAATCCTGCTGTTTACAAGTGATCTTCACGAACTGGTCCTCCAAACACAACCATAACAAAGAAAAAACATACATTTGATTGCTGTTAGTATAGCGTAGTCTATCCTCATTGTAAACGGTAAAAGATAGACTATTGGGACTCATTCATCTATACGAGAATATTACCTGCCATCCAGTGGAATGAGCCGTTTTATTCTTTGCCAATCAACATGCAATGCAGTGGTTTGTTTGTCCCTTGAGAGGTAGGACCAGGATGCTGACGACTAGTCAGTCTTTTCACTTTCTGTTATCGAACTTTCACTCCTGCAACCCAAACACCACGAACTGCACGTGTGGCAGCAATATCCTGGGTCGGGTCTCCATCAATGAGAAGAAGGTCCGCCCGACGACCAGCCGCAATGACCCCTCGGTCCGTGAAACCAAAGAACTCCGCAGGGACGACTGTTGCGGAACGCAGCACTTCAACGGGCGTTAGCCCGGCCTCAACCAGCAAACCTAATTCATCATGGAAGGCTTCTCCGTGTTGAATCGGCGCGGGCGAAGCAGGTGCTGTGTTCGCGTCCGTCCCAGCCAGGATTGTTATGCCTGCCTGATAGAAAGCTGATACCGTTGAGCGAGCATGGGCGTAATCTATCGTAGCCCCATGCGTCGGCAGGCGTGCTGCCATGCTTGCCACGGTACGCATCATGATTAACGTCGGTACCGACACGATGCCTCGCGTCGCAAGAGAGCGTGCCAGGGTGTCATCCACGTCTGCGTCTAAGGGAGCATGCGTGAGAATGTCTACTCCCGCATCAGCAGCATTCGTGAGCGCGGCTAAGGTGGTGACATGAGCGATAGCTTTCAGACCCGCTTTATGGGCGGCCTCGACCAGTGCGGCGATGGTTGCACCATCAAGCGCAGCGGAACCCATTCTGCGAGGATCCTCAACGATCACTTTAATGTAATCTGCCCCTTCCACAACGCGGTCGGCGACAAAGCGACTCGCATCAGCAGGGCCTGTCACCGCACTCGAAGCAGGAAAACCCATTCTGGTTGTCTGCATGCCTCCGGGAGCACTGGCTGGGTTTCCTACGCCTCGGATATCAGCTAGCCCTTGTCGATGACGCAGCGAGTTGGTTGCCTCCATAGATTGTGAACCCATATCGAGCATGGTCGTACAGCCCCACTGCGTCCCGTGCTCTAACTCAGCGACATTCATCAGATGGACATGGGAGTCGATGAAGCCAGGAAGAAGTGTGCCATGCTGTCCATCAACAGTACTGTCAGCCGTCGTTGCCTCAGAGATGACACCATTGTCAATGACCACCGTGCGTTCATTGGTCAATGCTTTGCCGTCAAACACTTTGACCTGTGTTATAGCGATTGCTTCAGACATACTTAAATTTCCCTCCTTATGTATCTACCATATCAGAGAAAGGTATCTGGTGGCAAGGTTTTTGATTCAAAGCTCCTTCCCATCATCCTCTCCCAACAATGGTGGAGCTTTATACAGCCGTGTTGGGGTTTCGGAGAGGCGCAGTGGAGAACCAGCGAGCTTGATGGGGCCAGCGGTGGGATGCTCACATTCCCAGACGAGACCTCTTGCTTGAATTTGTGGGTCTCGAAAGACTTGACTAACGGTGTTGATTGGGCCGCAGGGGATGTTGGCGGCACGTAGGTCCACTAGCCATTCTTCGCTTGTGCGTTGGAGGAAGCGTTCTTGTAACTGGGGAATGAGTTCCTCACGGTTGCGGATACGCTGTGAATTGGTGACGAAGCGTGGATCGCTTGCCAGGTCTTCGCGTTCGAGAAAGGTGCAGAGTGCTTGAAAGAGGCGGTCGTTACCGGTTGTAACAACGACGTAGCCGTCGCTGGTCTTGAATGCCTGATAGGGGACGATGTTGGGGTGCGTGTTGCCGTAACGTTTCGCCTCCTCGCCTGTGATGAGGTGCGCCGCCGAGACGTTGCCAAGTAGTGATATCGCCGACTCCAGTAGCGAAATATCAATGTATTGGCCTTGACCCGTTTTGTCGCGTACCCGTAAGGCCGCGAGAATAGACATACAGGCGTACATACCTGCGGATTGATCGGCAAGTGGTGTGCCGCCGCGCTGTGGTTCGCCGTCGATCTCGCCCGTTATCGACATAATACCCGACTCCGCTTGGCCCACGAAATCATAGCCCGAACGGGAACTATAGGGACCCTTCTGTCCATAGCCACTGATCGAACAATAAATCAGGCTGGGATTCAGTTCGTGTAGTACGTTGTAACCCAGTCCCAGCTTCTCCATTGTACCAACGCGAAAATTTTCAACCAGGACTGCCGCACCTTCGAGCAGATGTAAGAGGTGCTGCTTGTCGTCGGGCTTAGTAAAGTCGAGCGTAATGCTATATTTGTTGCGATTGAGTCCCAGGAAATAGGCACTCTCGCCCGCGATAGAGGGTGGTCCAAAGTGGCGTGTGTCGTCGCCTTTTTCAGGCTGCTCTACCTTGATGACGGTCGCGCCCAGGTCGCCGAGCATCATCGTACAGTAGGGGCCAGCATAGATGCGTGAGAGGTCAATGACAACAATATCGGAAAGTGCTGCATCCATGATAGACTCCTTGTCCTTTGGCTGATGGGTCGGTATGTGTTCCTATTGTATCATGCCTGGTGGCATCCATGAACGTTGGGAACATTAACAGAGGGTCACCTTGGGGAAGAAGGCGCTGAAGATTCATCGTCTATAAGATCGCGAATAGGTACATTTAGCGCGTGTGCAATCTTTTCCAGTGTGCTAAGCGTGACATCGCGATAAGGGTCCTGGTAGATGAGTTTCACTGTACGATAAGAAATATCGGCGGTTCGTTGTAAACGCCCCATACTGAACCCTTTTTGTTTTGCCACCTCTTGCACTAATAGACGTACCATACTTTTCTACCTTTTTCATTCTTGAAATCAATTGTAACAGAGTAAGCTAGCTTGACAAGCCTACTATTAAAATGAGAGTATTACAATCGGAGTATTCAAATATCATATCGACATATAGGAAAGAGTAAAATATGCCAGAAGTGATATGTTTAGATGTATGTGCGGAAATCGAGGATGGGATAGAATCCTAATGCCGTATATATCAGAAGAAAATCGTCTCACCTTGCGGAAGATTCGGGAACGCCATGGGTTGAGTATGGATATTATTGCAGCGAGTGCAGAGATATCTATTAGTAAAGTGTGGTTGTTGGAAAACAGTGGCTATCTTCCCGAAAGAGACATCGATACAATATTAGCGGTGCTCTCTCGTATTACGGGCGAACAATATACACGAAACAACGTAGGTGGCTATTGGACGGGTGGAGCAGAAGATGCATTGAGAGTTGAATTTCGCTATGGCTAGAATATGGAGTCATAGTTGCGACAGAACCATGTGAACATGATTCTGTCGCAACTATGACTCCATGCTTACTTAAATCGCAAGATAATCCTTCTTTTGCCCTGTAATTAATAGAATAAATTGGTACATGGCGAAGAGTTCAAGGGCGAAGGGCAGATAACCTGTATAGCCAAGAATGGGCATCTCGAAGACCTTAAAGAAGCCGACATAAGAGATAGTGTAATACCACTTGGGGAGCGCGAAGTAGTTCCACATCTCCCAGAGAAAGCCGCAGCAGAGACCGGCAAGCGGCAACACAAAGAAGCGCCAGTCGCCTACTGCTATATGTGCGAATGCCGATTTTCTGCCCAGAAAGTTGTTAATGGGGTCGAGGAGTAGCACCACGCTGAGCCAGATCAGCACGAAACAATATTTGGGGAAGAGCCAGGGTAGCACAAGGCAAGCGACACCCATTGTTACAAGGGCGATAGTTATCCATAGGGGTAAACGCGGACCAACCTCGTTCGCGGGCAACCGAGGGTGCCATAGCTTAAAGGTCGAGAGAAACTCCGCCGTTTCCATGACGGCTGGTAGCACTGTGCTGAAATTGAGGCTGGCAAGAAGGAAGTAAGCCAGTGGCGTGTATGGCTGATCCATGCGATAATGCCAGTTCTGTACGGGTGTATTCAAGAACTCGAATGTCCACCAGAAGATGCTCGAAATCGCGAAAAGCTGAATGTACCACCCGCGCATTCGTGTCAGGAGTGATGTGTCGTGGCGCATGACTACGAGGGCATCCATAAAAATAATGTAGCCAAACCAGAGCGGAAAAAAGCTATAGCGGTACAATGGCTCGATGCGTAACCATGAGCATGCCCATGCTATGAGACATAAGGCTAAACCCGCAATGCCATATTTAGGAAAGTTTCTTGGTTGTGTTGTCGATGATGTTGTAAACACTAGTTTCTATTTTCTGTTATCATGTTGTGCAATTGTACAACAATTTCTTGTAAGTCGCCCGAAAGGTATATGCCAGGAAGCTGTGGAACAACATGTGTATTGTATGCGAACCCCTGTCCTCCGAAGGCGAAAAGAGGACGCGGCTGTGGCAATGCAGCGACATGGTGCGCCAGGTCAATTGTGTCCGCAAGATACGCTGGCATTGTCACAGAGACACAGAGCAATGCTGGTGTAAGCTGATGTACCGTTTGCAACAGGTCCTTACTAGCAATGTTCTGTCCCAGATAGACAATGCGTATGCCACTACGACGTAGAAAAAGTGATAGCATCAGTGGTGCCAACTCGTGGGGTTCCCCTGGAGCGCAACAGACAATTGCTAATGGTCCACCTGTCGCAATGGGAGTGATATGTAACAGATTGGTGAACAAGGCACGAAAAAAGTTACATGCGAAATGCTCCACCGATACTGTAACCATCCCATCAGCCCAAAGCTGCCCAATTTGCCACATCGTTGGCGTGATCAATTCACTACACACCTGTTCCAGTGGGTAGAGTGCCATCATCGCCCCCATGATCGCGCTGGCTATTGACTCGTCAATCTGAGTGAACGCTGCCACAAGACGTTCTCGCACCATATGCATACTATATATCGTTGAGCTGTGTACATACCTCGCGTCTCCCTGTTGCCAAGCAGGGACATCTGATGGTTGTAAATGTTCACTACGTACTGACTCAACACCTTTAGATGCGGCATCAGGCTGCTTACTAGATGAACTATTGGCCTGTATATGCTGTTCGTCGCTTTTCAGACGAAATAATGCTACCGCCTGACTAATTGCCATACCAGCATCGACTCGCTCTTTAAGCCAGCGCACCAGCACAATGTCACGTTCGGTATAGAGCCGATACGTGTTCTCAGCCCGTTCCGGCGAGAGAAGTTTATAACGACGCTCCCAGGCACGAAGAGTTGGTGCAGGTACTCCTGTTTGTTGCACTACAGCCTTTGTATTGAATACTGGAGTGTCCGAATACAATTGTAAATTTGGTGTCTCGATTGATCCGACTGAGGGCGTCATATATTCTCTCCGGTCCCTGGCATCTCTAGCGCGAAGAACAATATAGACCACTTCCACACTGCCTATGTTGGTTTTCGTAGCATATCATAACTTGTGTAGTGCGTCTATGCTTGTTTACGTTTATAGAAGCTTTGTCACAGCCCTACGATTGTATAGTAAAGATGCAAAAAGAACAAATTACGGGTAATAGCACCGAAATTTTACAGATTTATGCCTATTTACAACACGGAATTGCTATGGTATGATTTGCACAACAACAAATTCATACGGCATACATGAGACATGTCCCTTCCCAGCAATACGCAGAGAGGAAACATCGGTGGCTGCAAGTGTTCCTATTGGCAAGAAGTGGATACCCCTCATGAGCCTATACAGAGCAAGTAATGTGTACGCCTCGACCCCGTTAACGGTTGCATAAGCGCGTTCTCTCCACACGCGATGTAGGGGCCATAATTTATTACGCCCTTTACGTCTACAAGTCCAATGTATCATGCCGTTGTGAGAGACACGGAAGCTGGGTGGAACCACGAACAAGCGTAGCACGCCTTTTCGTCCCAATGAGGGATGGAAGGGCTTTTTTTATTGTCATTTAATGTATCTCATAAACGAAAGGCTGAACTCTCATGTCTGTAGAAGCCGAACTGCAAGAGGTAGTGAACTACACGCCTATTCAGCGGATGCGGCACTCTGCCGCCCATGTGCTGGCGGAGGCCGTGCTGGAAGTGTTTCCAGAGGCACGTCTTGCCATCGGACCCGCCATCGAGGACGGATTTTACTATGACTTCGATCTGCCGCGCACGTTGACACCCGAAGACCTGCCCGATATCGAGCAGCGTATGAAGCGCATCATAGCAGGCGACTATCCATTTATTCACGATAGCTGGCCGCGTGAAACGGCGCTGCAATACTTCCGCGAGAAGGATCAGGTCTACAAGGTCGAGCTGATCGAGAACTTGCCGGATGCCGAAGTGGGTATGGAACGTCAAAACACGTTTCTCGATCTCTGTCGTGGACAACATGTCGAGAACACGGGACAGATCGGACCCATTAAATTGATGCGTGTCGCGGGTGCCTACTGGCGTGGCGACGAGCGGCGTCCTATGTTGCAGCGTATCTACGGCACGGCATGGTTCACGCAGGAGGAGCTTGACCAGTACCTGTGGCGGCTCGAAGAGGCACAGAAGCGCGATCACCGCAAGTTGGGGCGCGAACTCAAATTATTCTTCATAAGTGACGATGTAGGCGCGGGCGTACCGATGTTTCTGCCACGCGGCGAAATGTTGCGCCACCAGATGGAGGAGTATGTACGCACGACGCAGGAACGTTATGGCTATCAGCATGTGTGGACATCGCATCTTGGCAAGGTGAGCCTGTACAAAACGTCGAAGCACTGGTACACGTACCGTGAGGACATGTTCCCCATCATGAAGGGTGAGCAGGAGCAGTCGGAGGACGACGCCTACATGCTCAAGCCGATGAACTGTCCGCATCACATTCTGCTTTACAAAGCGCAGATGCATAGCTACCGCGAACTGCCTGTGCGCTATGCCGAGTTCGCCACGCTCTATCGTTACGAGAAGGCTGGCACGCTGACAGGTCTTGCTCGCGTGCGGAGCATCACGCAGGATGATGCCCATGTGTTCATGTGCCCCGACCAGATTCAGGAGGAGTTCAACAACGCCTTCAACCTGACGTTAGAGGTCTTCAAGACGTATGGCCTGTTGGATTACTCTGTGCGCCTCTCGCTGCGCGATCCACAGAAGAAGTCGGACTATGCTGGGAGCGACGAGGTATGGGAGACAGCGGAGCGCACGTTACGCAGTGCCGTTGAGAACAAAGGCATCGCCTACGAAGTGGGCATTGGTGAGGCCGCATTCTATGGACCTAAGATAGATATCCTGGTGCGTGACGCACTGGGCCGTGAGTGGCAGGGACCTACGATTCAGCTTGACTTCGTGCAACCGGAGAACTTCCAGCTTGAGTATATCGGTGAGGATGGACAGGCGCACCGTCCGGTGATGATTCACCGAGCGGTAACGGGTTCGACGGAGCGTTTCCTGGCACTGATCATCGAACACTTTGCTGGAGCTTTTCCGGTCTGGTTGTCGCCAGTGCAGGCAATGATTATCCCGATTGCCGACCGTCATCACGAGTACGCCGACAAGGTGCTAGCAATGCTCAAGGCGGCAGGGATTCGGGCCGAGGTTGATGGACGTGGTGAACGCATGAACGCGAAAATCCGCGATGCCCAGATGCAGAAGATTCCATACATGCTCGTCGTTGGCGACAAAGAGGCCGCAGCAGAAGCTGCATCCGTAAGGCTACGCACGAACGTTGATCTCAAAGCCATGCCCCTGACGCAATTCATCGAGCGTGTCAAAGGTGTTATCGAAACGAAGAGTTTAGAATTGTAAATGTTGTACATATGGTGTATGGTTGTCGGCACCGCCGACAACCATACACCATATGTACAACATTTACTAATTTATATATTGGTACGCGGGCAGGGTCAAGAACTCGACAAAGTTGTCGTCGAGAATGATTTTGTCGATCAGTTCTGCGGCGGTCTGGAATTTGCGGTTGGCGTATTGTTGTTCGCCGATGGTTGTCTTGATCTTGTCTAGCTCCTCTGCCATTAGCTGGTGGAACAGGTCGGCATTTACCTTGCGTCCGTCGTCGAGAATACCTTTAGGGTGATGGAGCCATTGCCAGATTTGTGAACGCGCAATCTCGGTTGTGGCGGCATCTTCCATCAGGTTGAAGATTGGAACACAGCCGTTGCCGCGTAGCCACGACTCCATGTATTGCAGACTCACACTGATGTTGTTGCGTAACCCCGTTTCTGTAATTGTGCCCTCTGGTATCGCGATAAGGTCGGCTGCCGTGACATGCACGTCCTCGCGTTTACGGTAAATCTGGTTTGGCGTCTTCATTACCTTGTCGAACTCTTCTCTCGCAATCGCCACAAGGCCAGGATGAGCAACCCATGTGCCATCGTGTCCGTCAGTGGCTTCACGATACTTGTCGGCACGTACACGTGCCAGAGCCTCTTCGTTCGCTTGTGGGTCGTTCTTGATAGGAATCTGTGCCGCCATACCACCCATCGCGTGAATGTTGCGCTTGTGACAGGTCTGGATGAGCAGGAGCGAATAGGAGCGCATAAAATGGGTCGTCATCGTGACCTGTGCGCGGTCAGGCAGGATATACTCCGGGATGTTGTGGAACTTCTTGATGGCACTGAAAATGTAGTCCCAGCGTCCGCAGTTCAGGCCGGATGAATGGTCGCGCAACTCATAGAGAATTTCGTCCATCTCAAAGGTTGCCAGAATAGTCTCGATCAGCACCGTTGCGCGAAGCGTGCCGTTGGGAATGCCAAGCTCTTGTTGTGCCAGTACAAAGATGTCATTCCACAGACGCGCTTCAAGATGGCTTTCTAGCTTTGGCAGATAAAAGTAGGGGCCGCTCCCTTTTGCCAGCAGGCGTTTCGCATTATGAAAGAGGTAGAGGCCAAAGTCGAAAATACCGCCGGAGATAGGTTTGCCGTCGATCAGCACATGCTTCTCATTCAAATGCCAGCCACGTGGACGTACCAGTAGAGTAGCCACCTTGTCGTTGAGTTTGTAGCTCTTGCCCTCTGGACCGCTAAAGGTGATGGTGCTCTCTATGGCATCGCGCAGGTTGATCTGCCCCTGTATGGTAGCATCCCAGGTTGGTGCGTGCGAGTCCTCGAAGTCTGCCATGAACATTTTCGCGCCTGAATTGAGGGCGTTAATTACCATCTTACGCTCGACTGGTCCCGTAATCTCAACGCGTCGATCCTGCAAATCTGCTGGTATAGGTGCAACCGTCCAGGTGCCCTGACGGATATGTTCCGTTTCGGGCAGAAAATCTGGCTTCTTGCCCGCGTCAAGCTCGGACTGACGCTGCTCACGCTTCGCCAGCAATTCCTCACGTCGTCCCTCGAAGGCACGCGCAAGTGTCGCTACAAAGCTCATCGCCTCCGGCGTCAATATTTCCGCGAACTCTGGCGTCACGGTTGCCTTAACCTCTATTCCCTGTGCATAGTGTGTTGGACTTGTCATGGTTAGTATTCCTCTCAACATTGAAAAAGGGGTTGTCTTTCATATCAGCATGTATTATCGCATATTTAAGATGGAGTGATGCAATGATGAGGATGTGGCATGCCACATCCTCATCATTGCATCACTCCATCTTAATGGAATTGTTCCTCTTCAGTTGAGCCAGCGAGGGCGGTGGTGGATGATGTGCCACCTGCGATAGCCTGCGCCACCTCGTCGAAGTAGCCTGTGCCGACCTCGCGCTGATGCTTGGTCGCGGTATAGCCTTCGCTTTCGCGTGCGAACTCGGCTTGTTGCAGTTGTGAATAGGCTGTCATGCCACGCTGCTTATAGCCGAGGGCGAGGTCGAACATGCTGTAGTTCAAAGCATGGAAGCCAGCTAGCGTGATGAATTGGAATGCGTAGCCCATCTTGCCGAGTTGCTGCTGGAAGGTCGCGATAGTCTTTTCGTCGAGCTTTTTGCGCCAGTTGAACGAGGGCGAGCAGTTGTAGGCCAACAGTTTGCCGGGGAACTGTTCGCGTACCTCGTCGGCGAAACGCTGCGCTTCTTTCAGGTTTGGCTCCGCTGTCTCACACCAGATCAGGTCGCAATAGGGTGCGTAAGAGATGCCGCGTGCGATAGCTGCCTCGATACCTTGACGTGTTCTATAGAAGCCTTCGGCTGTGCGCTCACCTGTGAGGAATTTATGATCGGTTGGATCAATATCGCTGGTGATAAGATTGGCACCGTTCGCATCCGTGCGAGCTACAACAAGTGTGGGTACGCCCATCGTATCGGCTGCCAGCCGCGCCGACACAAGATGCTTAATCGCGGACTGTGTTGGGATGAGAACCTTGCCGCCCATGTGTCCACACTTCTTCTCAGAAGAAAGCTGGTCTTCAAAGTGAACGCCTGCCGCGCCTGCCTCAATCATGGCCTTCATCATCTCGAACACGTTAAGGGGACCGCCAAAACCAGCCTCGGCGTCGGCGACAATCGGCGCGTACCAGTAGGTATCGCCCTTGCCCTCTGACGTTTGAATCTGGTCGGCACGTTGCAATGCCTGGTTGATACGCTTGACCACGCTCGGTACGCTATTTGCAGGGTACAGGCTCTGGTCTGGATACATCTGGCCCGCGAGGTTCGCATCTGCCGCGACCTGCCAGCCACTGAGATAAATCGCTTGCAAGCCAGCTTTGACCTGTTGTACAGCCTGATTGCCAGTCAATGCGCCCAGTGCCGCTACGTATGGTTCGCTATGTAACAGATGCCACAAACGTTCCGCACCCAAACGTGCCAATGTGTACTCGATCTGCACAGAGCCGCGTAAGCGGTGCACATCCTCCGCCGTATAGGGACGTTTGACGCCACGCCAGCGTGGATCGGTCTCCCACTGCGTCGTAAGATCGGTAGTGTTATGTTGACCGTTCATCATCTTGTGTGTTCCTTTCTGTTTGCATAGCAATACATAAAGCTAGACTGATATATCATTGGGAAATTTTCCGCTTCCACTATTCTCTATAGCAAGGATACCATAGGAATACGCCTGAAAGCTACGTTTATTGGTAAGAGGATGTGAATATGAGCATAAGCAAAGAGTTATGGGTTAACGTAGGGGCTTTTATTCATAACGCCCTGTAACCAATCAACAATGGCGGCAAGGATTGAGGAATGTATTCAATGGGAGGAAACGTGGTCGATGGGGAACAGGGCGTTATGAATAATGGCCCCTACAATTGTTCCATTTCTGAAACGGCTCAATTCATTGCGGGATACCCCTACACGAAACACACCTATAGCCGATAAATCGACCTCGGACACCATAAATGTGGTTCCTACGAAATAAAGGTTCACGCGAGATTCTGCTCGATACGTTCAAGAAAACTGCATAGGAGAGTACGTTCGTCTTCGGTAAAGCCTGCGAAGGTGCGTTGCTCTGCTTGCTGCCAACGCTCGGTCACGATAGGGTCCAGAGCGCGACCTTGCTCCGTCAGGCAGACGCGCCAGACGCGTGTGTCTTCGGTATCTTGACGCCGCTCGACGAAGCCATAGCGTTCCAGGCGTTGCAGTGCCTTAGTCATCGTTGAAACGTCTATGCCCACGCGTTCTGCTAGCTGTGACTGCGTGAGTCCTTCCTCATTCCAGAGTTGCACCATGATGAGGTCTTGCCCAGCATGTAGCCCAAATGGTTCGATGATGACAGTGATAAGATTGCGGCGAATACGACAGACTTGCGCGAGGTGAAAGCCGATTGTCTGCTGGATGGAAACCATTATCTGTTCCCTCTCTACTACTATGGATGATGCCATAGTATACGCCATGCGTTCGCTTCGTAGCAACGCATGGCGTGATGGCGAGAGGGTTATTTAAAAGTCGATTTGGAGACCAACGACGGGCGACCCTTGTGGTCGCCCGTTGGGTTCTTTGCATTGCCGAAGTATTTTCTCAAATATTATGCCTTCGCCAGGTTTGGTACGTTGCCCTCTAGTACAGCACGGTCCCAACCAGCAAGCGATGCACTTACCTCATAGGTACTCTGGAAAAATGTGAGCAGTGCCTCTTCGGGAGATGATGCGCGGCGGAGATCATCATAGAGTAAGATGAACTCACCCATGTTTGTATCGAAGTGGGCGGCCTCTGGTTGAATATGCACCTCTGTGATCTTATCGGGTGCAGGTGTCATATACGTGTAAAAGGCGGCATGCGGAAACTGCTCGGTACCAGCCCAAAAGCCAATCGCGAAGTTTTCCTCGTTTTCACCGTACTTCATAATGCGTCCACCGTATGATGGCGGTGTGGCTGGCTTGCCGTTAAACCGACTCTCGTTCAAGTCAAACCCACCCCAGAAAAAATTTACAGGGCTACTCTTGCCGTGGAAGGGTGTTCTGAATTTTTCCATAACGCGTGCAGATGCTAGCATGATACGCCACCAATTGTGGACCGCCGCCTTGTCGTAAGAGGCGTGCGTGGTATCCTGGTCGAACGGAGTAGGGTTAGGAAGTTCGGCAGGCATCGTCGAGATTGCCACCTCGATACCGAGGGATTTGAGGGTGTTCATAAACAGGTGATAGAAGTCTGCAACCGTGCGTGGCTCAAGTGTTATCTCTTGAGTGCGCCCATCGCTCATGAGAATGACGAGTCGATGGTCGATAAAGTCGAAGTGAATCTCAAAGCTCTCTCCGTGCCAGGGAATGAGACCTGTGGTCAGGCCGCGAGCATTCAGATGTAAAGCAATTTCCCACCACTGGTTCAGGAATGGGCACAATTCAAGCTTTACCTTCCCGACCATCTGCGTCCACATGTGTAATGTATCACGAGTATCTTTCCACTCTCCAAATACTAGCTCAGGCCATGTTTCCATCGTCGTTTCCTCCTCATCGTGTCTCTCTTTTTACTTGGTTAGCCAACTATAAGACAGTATAGCTATTTTCTCTCTTGTTGTCAATGATGCTGTTTGACAAAAGAATCCGCAGTTTCCCAACGGGCGACCACAAGGGTCAATACTGTTCAAATAAAAAGTCAATGAGCATTATCGCGTCCTCGCGGCAAGGATTGAGGAACGTGTTCGATGGCTGGGAAACGTGGTCAATGGGGACGAGGGCGTCATGAATGAGGCCCGTACAGATGGTTCAAGCCGATAAATGTTCGCTACAACCTACCCATAATGGTTACATATGTGCGCTAATGGTGGTGCAATTCGACTTTTGTGACACAATCTGGTACTATATACTCCGTTATTGATGGAAAAGAACGGGCGGTGGGAATTCTTCAGGGAAGAGAGATAGGTAGCACAATCATGAACGATATCAAAAGGCGCATACAGATTGCGCGTGGAGAAGTGCCCGCAGACCTGGTGTTACGCAATGTCAATCTGGTAAATGTCTGTAGCGGCGAGTGCTATCTGGCAGATGTGGCCGTTGCCGATGGACGCGTGCTAGGGATACGTGAACTGCACGATACTGGCTCGTCTGACTCGTATGTAGGGCGAGAGGAGCGTGATCTGCAAGGACGCTGGCTTGCACCAGGACTAATAGATGGGCATATGCATATTGAAAGTACGATGCTGGTGCTGCCCGAATTTGCGCGTATCGTTGTGCCACGTGGTGTGACGACGGTGATGCTCGATCCACACGAGTTTGCGAATGTGATGGGCATTGAAGGCATTCGCTACGTGCTGGATTCAGGGCGCGGCCTACCACTCTCTACTTATATATTGCTCTCCTCCTGTGTTCCTGCATCGTCTTATGAAAGTCCATATCGCGTGTTGACCGCCGAGGACCTGCTACCACTTTTAAGTGATGAGCGTGTGCTGGGGCTGGCCGAGATGATGAATATGCCGGGCGTATTACAGGGTGACGAGCAGGTTATCGCGAAGATCGAGGCCACACTACGTCGCAACCTTGTCGTTGATGGGCACGCTCCTGGCCTCACTGGACACGATCTCAACGCCTATGCTGCCTCCGGTATTATGTCTGACCACGAGTGTACCACGATAGCAGAGGCACGCCAACGTTTGCGCCTGGGCATGTGGCTGATGATCCGCGAGGGATCGGCGGCACAAAATCTTGATGCGCTCCTGCCATTGGTGCAAGAGTTGCATCCACCACGCGTCTTCTTTGTCACAGATGACCGCGACCCACTTGATTTGACGACGCGCGGTCACATGGATTCGATGGTACGCCGTGCTATCGAACTGGGCCTGGACCCCATTGAGGCTATTCGGCTTGCATCGTATAATACCGCGCAATATTTTCGCCTGTACCATCGCGGAGCCATTGCCCCTGGTTTTGTCGCGGACCTTGTAGTGCTGGACGATTTGCCCACCTTCAAGGTCGAGTCGGTCTATAAAGATGGCATGTGGGTCGCACAGGATGGTGCTGTGCTGGTTGATATTCCCTCGGCAGCCGTTGTCGGTATAGAGACCTCGATGGCACTGCAAGAGGTCGAGCCAAGAATGACTATAAACATCAAACCGTTGACAGAAAAGGATATACGGATCGTGGGCAAGCTCGGTCCTGTCGAGGTGATCGCTATCAACAAAGGGCAGATTACTACGACCCACTTGCGGGAAGAGGCACCTCTTCGTGACGGTGAGATTGTCGCGGACCCTGAGCGCGACCTGCTGAAACTGGTTGTAGTTGAACGACATCACGCCTCTGGTCGCATAGGGCACGGCCTTGTCAAAGGTTTTGGTCTGAAAAAAGGTGCCATCGCCTCAAGCGTAGCACACGATGCTCACAATCTTGTGATTGCAGGTACCAATGATAGTGATATTGTGCAGGCGGCGCACGTATTACAAGCGATGGGTGGTGGGTTTGCCTGTGTTGTCGATGGTGAAGTACGAGCGCGTGTTCCGCTGCCGATTGGCGGACTTATTTCGCCCGTACCAGCGGCAGAATTAGTACAACAACTGCGACGGTTGGATGAGGCGGCGGCAGAACTTGGTTGTACATTAGAGCATCCATGTATGACGCTGAGCTTCCTTTCGTTGTCGGTTATTCCATCACTTAAATTAACGGACCAGGGTCTGGTTGATGTAGAGACATTTACCCTCCTTCCACTGCAAAGGTAATTAATTTTCATGTTGCGTAACCTTGTTGAATACCACTGGGCTGAACACATTGATGATGCGTTGTTGTTGATGGCGCGTTCCGATGTAAAGACTGTGCCGCTCGCTGGTGGAACGTATCTCTTAGCTCTGGATGACGATAGTATCGGGGCCGTTGTAGACCTGCGCGAACTAGAGCTTACCTATATTTCTGAAGATACACGCTTTGTACATATTGGTGCCATGACGACATTACAGCAGCTTGCTGATGCACCACTTATGAAGAGCTTTGCAGCGGGTCTGCTGGCTCGTGCTGCACTCGCTTCGACATCCTCGCACCTCATTCGTGCCAGTGCGACACTCGGTGGCACGCTTGCGGCTGGTGCTGCGTCCCAGGCCGATCTGCTTCCCGCTCTTTCGGTCTTAGAGGCGCAGGTGATGCTGCGTTCCGGTTCAAAAACATCTGTCAATTTGAGTGCGGGCACGGCAGAGCGACCGGGGCTGGCACTCTCAGGTGTTGTCTTTAAAGGAAAACAGGAGCGTACTGTCGCGTGTGATGAGGTGGCGAGAGAACGACGAGCAAGCGAACTCATTGTCGAGGTGCTACTTCCTGCGACAAAAGCATTCTCTGGTACAGCGTTTATGCGCGTTGGACGCACACAGGCGGATGTGGCTCTGCTGAATGTTGCCGCTCTTGTGGAGCTAGAGCTGGACACATACCGACGTGTACGCCTGGCCTTTGGCGGTGTCAATATGGAGCCGCAACGCCTGTTAGCGGTAGAGCGTCTCCTTGAAGGCAAGCATATGGACGATACACAGGGACTACTTGCCGCGTTACAAATGGGCATGAATGAATTTCGTCCACCGACCGATGTACTGGTGAGCGGTGGCTATCGACGTGTCAGTGCGGTAAAACTGGCTCAACGTGCAATCGAAGAGGCATTATATAACGCTCGTATACAAGAGGCGAGTACGACGTATCGTGGCTCAAGCGTAGAAAGTAGATCGTGATGGAACTTGAGTTACGTGTCAACGGGTTGGTGGAGAGCCTGGATGTTGCCCCTGGTGAATCGTTAGTGACGTTATTGCGTCGCAATGGCTATACAAGTGTCAAGCAAGGCTGTGAAACGGGCGAATGTGGAGCTTGCACTGTGTTGGTCGATGGCGTGCCGAGGCCAAGCTGTGTGATGTTAGCGGCGCAAGCAGGCGGTTGTACGCTGACGACTGTCGAAGGATTGGGTACAACACCTACACTGCATCCTATACAACAGGCATTTATCGACATGGATGCTGTGCAGTGCGGTTTCTGCACTCCTGGTATGATGTTGTCTGCCTCTGCACTGCTTCAGCGTATACCGAATCCGACAGAAGATGATGTACGCGACGCCCTCTCCGGTAATCTCTGTCGCTGTACCGGCTATGTTAAGCCTGTGCAGGCGATCATGCGAGCGGCGGCTATAGTACGAGGAGAGCTATCCGCTGATTATAGTGGTGGAACAGGTACGAACGATTCCTCAAGCATAACTGGACGGCAAAGGGCTATCGCTGACAACGGCACTCATGATATTACGGCGAAACAACGGATTGTTCAACCAACAACACCGTTCGCGGCCCTGTCGAAAACTCCCTTGAGCGTTGTCGGAAAGTCCGTGCATATCGTTGACGCAGCAAAGTTTGTGACGGGTCGCTCGACGTTTGCTGATGATTCTGCTCCTAGAGGAATGCTCTATGGTGCTATCCTTACCAGCCCTCATCCACACGCAGTCATTCGTAGCATCGACACCAGCGAGGCCAGAGCCATGTCAGGGGTACATGCTGTGCTTACCTATGAAGATGTGCCACGTATTGCATATGCCAGTAACGGCTCTTCCGGCCCACAGGATCGCTATGTTCTCGATTATATTGTGCGTTATGTTGGTGATCGTGTGGCCGCCGTCGCTGCAGAGACGCCCGAACTGGCACAGGAGGCACTGGAGCGTATTGTTGTCTCATACGACGTTCTGCCTGCACTGCTTGACCCACGTCAGACCTTAGAAACTGACACGGTTCGTATTCATGCGGAGTCAGAGTCACGCAATATTTATGCGGCTGAACGTAATATTGCAGCGCGTGTGCGAACCGAAACGGGCGATGTGGAGCGTGGCTTTGCGGAGTCGGACGTGGTAATCGAGGGTGAGTATCTGGTGCCAATGAGCCGACAGAGTGCCCTTGAGACGCGCACCGTAATCACCTATTTTGACGAGGATGACTACCTTGTGGTGCGTAGTAATAATGCCTTCGTACCACATCTCATGAAGAGGGTCCTGGCCTCCGTCCTTGCCATCCCTGCACGTCGTATTCGTGTCGAACAACCAGCCCTTGCTGGTGGTCCTGCGACAATGCAAGGTATTGATCTTGAGGATGTGTGCGCTATGTTGACGCAGGTGACGCGCAAGCCTGTGCGCCTCAGCTATACACGTGCTGAAGAGTTGCGCGAAAGTCATAGTTATCCGCAACAGATTCTACGTATGAAGACAGGTGTGAGGAGCGACGGCACGCTTCTTGCCAACCAGATGATTGTGCTGGCAAGTACGGGCGCATATGGTACCTATATGGCACCCGCGAACAGCGTTCTTGGACTCTATCCTTGCGCTTCCACGCGCTTTGTCACCGAGGTTCTCTACACCAATCATCCGGCGGCAAGCAACATGCCAGGAGCGGACGCGGAACTCTTCGCGCTCGAAAGTCATTTCGACGAAATCGCGCATAGGCTCGGTATGGATGCGTTGGCGTTGCGGCGTAAGAATTGGCTCAAGACAGGACAGACAACGGGAGCGAACGAAGAGGGCGGCAGTTTGTCTGAATGTACGCAGCTTGTCGAGACGAAATTGCAGTGGCGTGAAAAACGCGGTCAGGTCTGGAATAGCCGTATGCATCGCGGCGTGGGGGTTGCGCTCACCAATTTCGATAACGCTCTGGGAAGTGCCGAAAGTAGTGGTGCCGTTGTCAAGCTGAACGATGACGGTTCATGTGATGTCTTTGTGAGCGTTGCCGACCCAACCACAAAAACTGAGCTTGCACAGGTCGCGGCAGAGGTGCTGGGTATCTCTGTGGAAGACATTCTGCTGCATACCTCTGGCACCGAGGACACCCCGTTCGCCACAACCACAAATGCTGCATCAACGCTCTATAACGCAGGTGCTGCTCTTCGACGCGCGGCAGAGTTGGCACGGCGTCAGGTGCTGATTATCGCAGGCCGTCTGCTCAATGTCATGCCGGAGACGCTGACAATACAAGGTGGCACTATTACACCATCCCTGCTGAACGGGCAACCGCTCACAGTTGCCCTCGTCGCGTTCCATCTCTTGACGAGTGAGGGGCGGCAAATTATCGTGAATGCGGCATGGAAAGAGACAACCGCCCCAACCGCATTTGCTGTACAGGGTGCCGAGGTCGAGGTCGATACTGAAACCGGAGCAGTACGCGTCGTAAAGCTTATCGCCGCCATCGATGGTGGGCGCATTATCAATCCCGTACTTGCCGAGGGACAGATACAGGGTAGTATGACGCAAGGGCTAGGGATGTGTATAAGTGAAGAGATGCTCTACGACGCACAGGGCCAACCGCTCACTAGTACCTTGCGCGACTATCACATCTATAATGCATTGGAGATGCCAGAACTGCAAACGTACCTGATTCAGAGTGGCGACATAACGTCTGGTGCCTTCGGCGCGAAATCTGTCGTCGAAGTTGCACGCAGTGGTGTTGCACCTGCCGTCGCCAACGCGGTAGCCGACGCGCTTGGTATGCGGATACGTCAATTGCCCTTGACGCCTGAGCGTGTATTGAGGGCTATTCACGCGAAGAACGCGAAAAGATAGTGTGTTGTGGTATCTTTATAGCGTGTGTGACACACAACAATACATACAATGACGCCTGTAAACACAGGTCTATTATAAGACCTCGAAGGATACGCGATACATGAACGAACCCACAACGAACAATACACCCGTGAACCAGTGGAACGAAGGCGACTCTGCAACATTTCTTGATTTTGGCGAAATCTTTGTGCCTAAACGCGCCGAGCAAAACGAAACGTTGTTACAACTTATTCCTGCACGCACCGACGAAGCGTTTACGATTGTCGAACTCGCGGCGGGCGGGGGCGTCCTGGCACAAGCTATCCTGGAGCGTTTCCCTGCTTGCCATTATATCGCATTGGATGGCTCAGAGAAGATGCGCCAGCAGATGGCGCAGAAGCTAGCGGCTTTTCGGAATCGTCTCACCATTCTCCCCTTCTTGTTAGAGGAACAGGCATGGCGTACTACGCTCCCCGTGCCACTACGTTGTGTGGTGTCCTCGTTGTGTGTACATCACCTGTCCGACGAAGAGAAGCAGACCCTCTTTCGCGACATGTTGGAGCGACTTGAGCCAGAGGGAGCCTTGTTGCTCGCCGATATCATCAAGCCTGCTACACCACGTATCGCCACTCTTTTCGCTCAACAGTACGACACCATTGTACGCGCCCAGAGTATCGCAGCGCACGGCAACCTGAGCGGCTATGAACACTACCAGATGCTCCAGTGGAACTACTTCATCTACGACTACAACGATCCAAACTCATACGACAAACCATCGCTACTCAGCGACCAACTGCGCTGGTTGCGTGAGGCTGGCTTTCCCCATGCTGATTGCTTCTGGATGCAGGCAGGACACGCGGTTTATGGTGGGTATAAATAAATCCCGACTGCTTATGACGCATCGGATGCCTACAAGCATTTTGATGCACGCGCCAATGGTTGGACGAAGGTTGTTCTCAAGCCTGGGAAATAACCCAAACCTACGAAATAACTCATAGACAAGAAGCGGTGGATGACACGTCAGCCACCGCTTCTTGTCTATGAGTTATTTCGTAGGTCTTCTTCTATGGTCATCCCTCACATGAATGGTCAGGTGAAATGGTGACAGAGGAAAAATGGCACTGGTGCTTATGCAACGCTCAATGTATACTGTATACATATACCTTTTTGACTGGTATACTCTACAATTCTCTGCTATAATCTCTCTGGTAAACTAAAGAATATGAGGAGTCGCCCATGGCTCGCCGCATCCACCTGCGAAGCACGACCGAGGAAAATCTACGGATTGTTTCGCGCTCCATACCCTGGAAACTCTTGCTACTTATTCCCGTACTTATTGTGCTGGCGGTCCCTGTCTACCTCTTCGCGTCGAACGCTGGGAGAGGTATTGTTCCAGGTGTAACCAGTTTCTTCTATGGTTTGTCCGCGCCACTCCCACCACCAGTGCCGACGCCACAACCTGCCTTCCCAATCGTGCTGCCACAGGCCGGTTCTTTGCTTTATACGGTGCAGGATAGCGATTCCTGTGATAGCATCCTTACCTATCAGATGCGTATGGCGAACGCAGGACAGGTGTTCAGCGATGTGAATCCTGCTACGGTAAAGGCCCTGGATGCCTCGCTTGGACAGGATTGTCACGCGCTCCAACCCGGTATGGTTCTCCCGTTGTCACCACAATATCCTCTTGTTGCTATTGGAGGTGTTGTGCTGAAGATAGATGCAACTACGACGCAACAGGTATTGCCAACGCCGCTGATCAAAACTTCTAACCAGCAGTTGCCAGCCGATTGCACTGGCGGCTGTATATTGACGGTACGTCTTGCTTCTCAGGTGCAGGTGCATCTTAACGTGCAGACGACGCTGGTTATCAAGGTTGGTTCATGGGTCTGGGCGCAGGCCATGCTTGCGCGTAAAAGTATCAAAGATTTTCCCGATTATCCCTATGCCGACCCTAAAGCGTCGTTCAATGGTATGTCGTTACGTGCTTGTGACCTGCAAGTAGACGACACGCACGACGACAACTCGCTCTCCTGCGATCAACTCGCGCCCAACTCAATCGACGACGACAACGGTGCGTGGCTGCTGGGAGTCACCGGGGCGGGTGCTATCGACCACTGGCATTACGGTATCCACCTACCAGTGGGAACGCGCGTCCTGCTCTGGCTCACTAACGAGAACGGCGTGCTGAAGTTCCACAAAGGTAATCCATTGTACAAGTATGATAATGCGACGCACCTGTATGTGAGGGCATAATAGCCACCATCATGAATGAGGTGATGGTGATAGAATGGGCTGTGTAATACGCAACCAATCCGCCTGTCTATCGTCTTATAATAGGACGACAAAATTGATGAGCAGCGATACTGCTTGGCTCATCCTCTCTAGTAGTGGAGAAATCTGTATGGCAGGCTTAGAAGGGCGGGTACTGGACCGCTATGAGTTGCGGAAGCTGGCGGGACGTGGTGGTATGGCAGATGTGTATCGCGGCTTCGATACGAAGTTTCAGCGCTACGTTGCCGTGAAGGTGTTCAAGCGCGAAGACGAGGAACTGCTGCGTCGTTTTGTACGCGAGGCCCGCCTGATGGCATCGCTACGCAATCCTCATCTTATCCCTGTCTATGATACTGGCGTGGACACGATTGATGGCTTCCCCTACTACTATATCGTCATGCCGTTTATGGAGGGTGGCACGCTCCGCTCTCGTATTCGACGTAGCTCTCTTTCGCTTGCTGATTCCTGCCGCTATCTGCGAGAAATCGCCGATGCCCTCGACTACATTCATGCACAGGGTATTATTCATCGTGACATCAAAGCGTCGAATGTGCTGCTTGCTGCCAATGGAACCGCTTACCTGTCCGACTTTGGAATCGCTCGCAACACCTCCGATGCTACACAGCTCACCTCTACAGGGAATGTGCTGGGAACGGTTGACTATGTTGCGCCCGAACTATTCGAGCCGGATTATAAGGCCGATGCCCGCAGTGATTACTACTCGTTGGGTGTGCTGGCCTTCGAGATGGTGACGGGCCAGTTGCCCTTTAGCTCGGAAAACCAGATCGCGGTCGTCACCATGCATATGACCAGACGCCCACCAGTGCCGAGTAGCATTGTCCCGAATGTGCCGCCCTCAGTTGATCGCGTCGTCTTACGCAGCCTGGAGAAGCAACCCGATCTGCGCTATACGAGTGCAACCGCGTTCGCCGATGCATTTTGTCAGGCAATACAGCAACGGAGACGCGCCGATGCTGTTGGACGCGTCGCCAATGCTGTACCGCAAGAAGCAGCGTTGGTGCCGCCCGCACCACTCGTTTTACCCCGCTCTGCTACAACAGATGCGCCGCCAGTTTCTACGAGGCGTGCCACCCGTATTATCAATGAAAATGATACGCCACCTGCTGCTCGTGTTACGCAGGCGGTTCGTTCACAACGTCCTTCGTCAGCGCAGACAAGGGGCCGTGTTGTTACCGTTTTTGCACTTGTCGTATTGCTCGCCGTAATTGGGCCAATCGTGTACGTGTTATTAGGGAACTCGTTGCCCGGAGTTGGCAAGACCGCAGGAGCAGGAGCAGGTGGACAGACGCAAACAGCGACGAAAGATGGCTCATCGCCGACTACAACGGTAACGCCTAATCAAACCGCAGCTGCTCAGGCTATTGTCAACGCGACGCAGCAGGCTAAGAATGGAACGGCAACGGCAATCGCGGGTGTGACCGTGACGGTTCAGGCACATGCAAGCGCGACGGCGGGAGTGATCCAGACAGCTACGGCTGGTACTCTACTCTATCAGGACTCGTTGAACAACGTCGATAATTCACAGACACAGCAAGAGCAGTGGCAAGCTGATTCGCACTGTACCTTTACGACTGACGGTTATCAGATCACAAAAGGTACCTCATTCTTCAATTTGGGGCAGATACAAGGATGCTTGGAAAGCGGCACGAGATATGGCGATATGGCTCTTTCCGTTGACATGACTATCGTAAGTGGACATTCAGGCGGTATCTTTTTCCGTGTGAGTCCAAAGACGCTTGGGGCGTATGCGGGCTATTTGTTCGAGGTTGATAGTACGGGTCGCTACAAACTGTCGAAGTCGAGCAATTTTAGTACAGGTACTGGTAATGCTATATTACAGGACTGGACGCCTTCATCTGCTATAAAGGTTGGCGCGAAAAACACGTTGCAGTTTATCGCGAGTGGCAACACGTTCTCGTTATATGCCAATGGTGTCTTTCTCACGACTGTATCGGATAATGATAATAGTTTTACCTATGGCTATGTTGCGTTGCTCGCTTCGACAGCAACAGGTGGTGGCGATGCAAAGATTATATATAACAACATGGACATCTATAAACATGCTTAATGGAGGAAGTGCATGGAAGAGATAAATAACGGTGAGCAGGGCTGGCAACCTTGACGCATACTCCGAATCCAATGGGCTTTCTACGCGAGCTATTGGGGCGACCTCGCAACGAAAAGCCCTTCGTAATCCTCCCCGTCGGCTATCCCATCGATGATTGCCGTGTCCCTGTGCTAACGAAAAAGCCGTTGGATGAAGTTATGGATGTGATGTAGGGACCGATGTATCGCGTCCTCGTGGCAATCAACCGCCGACAAGGACGCGATACATCGGTCCCTACATCACATCATCTCGTTGCCACGAACAGACCCGTGCTTTTTGTGATATGTATGGCTCCATTCTCTTTGATCTCCTGATCGATGCTTTTCCGCAATTCTTGCAGCTTTTCGGTCGTCATAAAAGACTGTACGGGCATGGAAAGAATGAAGGCAATCAATGGTTCGGTCTCTGTCACCACGAGACCGTCGTCTATCTCGTGCATTGTGACATGCGAGAACCAGCGCGACAACGCATCGCCTCCATGTTCAAGGTTGAAGATATCTCGCGGCACCTGTCCCGTGCGGTAGGATGGCTCGACGCGTCTGACGATATTCGCAATCTCGCGTAGATGGTTTAGTCCACCCGTAGCAGCATAGAAGCGGCCCTTTGGAGCAAGCACACGATGTATCTCTGAGAGCGCTTTGTTCAGGTTGGGAACGTGATAGAGCATGTGGTTTGCAATAACCACATCGAAACTCTTGTTCTTGAAGGGGATAGACTGTGCGTCCAATTGCTTGAAGGTGAAGGGGTGGCGCACAATTTTCAGGTTTTGTTGCGCCTCTTGTAGCATGCCTAACGAGAAATCGGAGAGCGTAATGTCCCACCCTTGCGGAATACGGTCGAAATTGCTGAGCCATAATCGTGCGGGACCACAGCCGATTTCGAGAATATGGCTCTTGGATGCTGCTTGTATCTGGTCGAAGACCCAACGTTGCCAATCATAAGGATTTGTGCTGAAGCGTTCATGTAGCTGAATGCGTGCGTTCAGGTTCGCGGCATCCTTGTATTGCTCATTGAGCAGGTAGGTTTGCTCTTGCCCATTATGGGGAAACATCGTGTTCGAGTTATTCTGTGTCATATATTGTTCCTACCCTATTAAAATATAAAGAACGAATGCTGGAATGTTTTCTGTAGGGGCCATAATTCATAACGCCCGTTCTCATCGACCACGTTTATCAGTCATTGGATACGTTCCTCAATCCTTGCCAACGAGGTGTATTGGGACGAGGGCGTAATGAATTATGGCCCTACAGATTTCATTCACCATTATATGTGTCGCGTTCGCGTGGTGGTACGAGTTTGTTTTCGACGGCGAATGCGGCGGCTTCGCTACGTCTCGACAATCCCAGCTTTTCGAGAATGTGGCTGACGTGATTACGGGCCGTTTTCTCGCTGACATAGAGGGCATCGGCGATTTGTTTGTTTGTATAGCCGCGAGTGACCAGTGCCAGCACTTCGCGTTCACGGTCGGTGAGTTCTTCGCCTGGAATATGTGTGGTGCCGTTGGCAAGCGACATCATTCTCGTCATCGCTTGTTTCGCGGACTGTGGATCGACGAGCGACTGGCCTGTTGCTACGAGACGAATGGCTTTGAGCAGTTCGGCGCGACTCGCGTTTTTGATGAGGTAGCCACTGGCACCCGCGAGGAGCGAATCTTCAGCCGCCTTCGCATCATCGTGGGAGGTAATCATTAGCACGTAGACATCGGGGCGCGTATTTTTGATATCACGGCATGCCTCGACACCATTCATATTCGGCATACGCACATCCATCAAAATAACGTGTGGGTCCAGCACACCAACCTTTGCAATAGCCTCGGCACCATTGCTAGCCTCGCCCACAACGGAAATGTCCGGCTCTAACTCGAATAGGGCACGCATGCCCATTCTCACTATTTCGTGATCGTCTACGATCATCAAGCGTATTTTTGCCATTGTGAACTCCTTGTGCTATGCTGGTTAAACTGGTATTTGGACATGGACGCGGACGCCACCCTCTGGTAGTGGGGCGATATTGAATGTGCCGCCCAGCTCCTCGGCACGTTCGCGCATGCCGCGCATGCCATGACCAGAGTAGATGCGCTGGCGTTCACCATTATCCATCAAGTCATAACTGTAATACACGGATTGCATGCCGTGTCCATCGTCGCAGATTTCGACTGTCACGTGTTGTGGTGAGAGATGGAGATTGACCCAGAGTTGTGTTGCATCGGCATGTTTGTAGGCGTTGGTCAATGCCTCTTGTACAATACGAAAAACTGCGGCCCCAACCTGTGCATAGCGACGCGCCCTCCTCTGGTCGCTGTTCAGCACCTCTTCGACGCCATCGATCTCAAGGTGTGTGGGCAGACTCGTTATCGCTTGAAATTCACGCAACTGGTTCGATAGCATTTGTGTGAGATTTATTGTACCGCTCATCAGGGGTTTGAGATTGAACATATAATTGCGCGTCTCCCACAATGCTTGCTTGGAGACCGTCACGAGCGTATCCAGGCGATCCGCCAACGGTGTTACCAGTTCTGCATCTTCTTCGGAGGCTTCAGCGATACGATGGGCCTGTGTCGCGCATGTCTCAGTATTGAGGCTCATCATATAGACGAGTTGCGCGATACCGTCGTGAATTTCGCGGGCGATACGGCTCCGTTCTGCCGCCGCGTTCAGTTCTATTGTCTGTTCTGTTAAGCGGATGTTGTCTAGCGCGACCAGCAATTGTGCCCCTGTAATCGCCAGAAATTCTTCCTGTTTTTCGCCGTATGGCGTTTGTCGAATATTCTCGGCACCGAGAATTAACTGTATCTGTCCCTCTTTATAGAGAGGGAGGTAGAGGCGTGCAATCCCGTAACCACTCTTGTCTTCAAGTAGCTCGAATGTGTCGAGCCTTTGCCCCGATTGCATTACCTTCTGAGTCAAGGCTTCGGTATCGTCTGGTAGTGTCTCATTGTGTGTATCGGCCTCGACGCACACAATAGGTTCGACAGGTGTATCTTTGTTTGTTTCGTCGCTACTTGTGACATTCACAAGCGCAATCATTAGCCGCTGAAAATGTCCGCCCTGTCGCATGGGTGTCACGCTCTGCTGTAAAAGATGCTGGCGATCACTCGCGCCTTTTACCAGTGTTTCGCCGACACGGACTAGTGCGCGTTCCCGACGTGTGTTATCTTGCTCACGCCTCTTGCTCTGTGCATAGCTCGCCAGCAAACTTGCGAAAGCCGCCGCTATGATTGCGACAAGCGGTGTATCGTAGAGCGAGCCTACGATATCTACCACATTTGGGACATACTGTGGTGATCCTGGTGCTTTGACAATCATCGCAAATACGATAAACAAATCGTACCCTAGCGAAGCAGCTATGGCACCCTTATAGCGATAGGCAAACGCTGCCGCCAATGCTGCAGACATTCCATAGCGATAAAAGGGTGAGCTATCACCAAAGTATGGTGAGCCACCGTTGGGACCACTAAAGTAGACGGCCAGCCCACATACGATGACATCGACGATGTATAGGGCAATTGTCCAATCGGCGTCGGGCGTACTTGCGAAGGGGGTCAGAATATCTACCTCTTCGTCCTGGGCAAGGGTGCGTTGTCTTTGTATGTGTTGTGATGGCCGTAACGCACTAAAACGGGGTAGGCGTGGGAAAAAAACCTGAAACACGGGTGCATAAAGCGTTGCCAGGAGCGTTTGGATGAGTGTAACAACGAGTAAAATGAGACCGATACGAAAGGTGGTAGGAGAGATAAAGTCAGGGCGATAGCCGACAATGATGGTTAAGGCGTAAAACCACGCGCCCCAACGCCATAGGAGAAAGAGGTAGTTGGGCGTGTTGCGGAGGCGGCGCGTCGTCGTCCCTGGTAGTGCGCGGAACCATGTTTTTCGCTGGCTCATTGCTCGTACCCTTTTGAGTGTGATATAGTATCCATGACTATTCCCTATCTGTGCAGTATTGCACGCTCTATCTCTTACTGTCAATAATCAAAATAGCGCACCATCTGGTCCCTGCGAAATATTTTTACAGCAAAATCGTGGTGTGTACTACTCTATAGTGTAAGGGAAAATGGGAGAACGCGTATGGTGCATTCGTCCCATTTTTCAGTAGTCCATTAACGGATGTTCAAACGTATATAGTAGTAGCAACACATTGAAATGTACCAATTTTTTGAGCTAGCAGAACGTCTTAGAGTGTGGTATGTTATTAACATAATAATTTCCGTTTAGCGAGGTTCATAAAAGAAGATAAGAACATGAAATATCTTTCATAAGAAACTCTCCGAATGGGAGGAATTTTATCGTAGGAAATGTATGTCCTGTTAAAGAAGGGACGGTTTATAGCCGTGGAAAAAGCCGAACGGAAACGTGTATCCTTGCTGGCTACTATTGGCGACCTCAACCGACCTTTGCGCGTTCGACCTGTACGCAGTTTGGGACGTGAGTGGTGGGCGGTCGATGCCGAAGATACGTGGCCGGGTATGGTCATGGATCTGCGCCGCTTAGGGTTCGAGTCGATAGCAGTGGGGAATGAAGTATTGGTCCGTGAAGGTGCGCCAGCATATGAAATGCAGATGGAGGGTCCGGCAGAGCCAACTGGTCTCAAGCCCTTCCCCACCATCAATCCGACGATCCGCGTTCGCAAGGACTCGTATTCGACAGATTATTCCGATTTGGTATATCTGGACGAATACAAGGACGAAGAGGACGAGGAGGATGACGAAATGGAGCCTGAAGACCTGGACAACGAGTAAGTTGGATCAGGTTTTTTGTTAGATACGGAAACAGGATTATGCACACACTGAATGCTATTAGGTGTGTGTATAGCCCTGTTTTTTATTTGCCTCGCCTTGAGCCTTTTACCATTGTAGGTCGCTAACCACCATAATGCACTCGCGGCAAACAGGATCAAGAGCGGTTCGATAGGTGCGCGAAAGCGTGGAATCCCGTAATAGACGATACTTTGTGTCAGCGTAAGTGTAATAATGAGGTAGAGGAAGAGCATATCACGCCAACGCCTATAAGTGACAACGAGGCCGATCAGTGCTAATACAAAAACGATAGGTGTCATCGTCTCCATCATCAGAATAACAAACTGCGACGAGCCGCGGTCGGGAAAACGATTGATGGCGAGGTCCGCCTCCTGTGGTACCACTTGCCATGTGTTCATAAAGTGCTGTTCGATCATAAAGGGAATGTATGCTATATGTTCCTCTATCCACTGGAAGGCGGCAGCTTTGTACGCGTTGTCGCGTTTGACTTCACAGGGTCCCGAACAATCTCGCGGGAACTTTGATGCAACCCACGGCGTTGACTCGCTGGGAATGATCCATATCCCTGAGTAATAGCCATGCTGATAGATCGGGTCGGCGGTCTCATAGTTGTATGCCCCTAACAACACTTTGCCGTCTCCCACTGCAACAGGGATAAGCGTATGCGTAATCTTATAGTTACGTAGTGTCCAGGGTGCAATAAAAATTAGTGAGAGCAGTGACACCACAAGAACACTTTTGAGAGCGATACGCCATGAGAAGACTTTTCGCCATCCCAGCACTCCGACCCATGCTACAAATATCGCAAGAATGGCGAGTCCATTAGGGCGTGTAAGTGAAAGCAAGCCAACAAGAACACCGCTTGTCGCCATCAGGCTTATGCCTGGCGTGCGTTGCAAGTGATAGAGCGTATAACAGAAGGCGAGCAGTAGAAAAATATACACCGACTCTGAATAGAGCAGGCCATCGTAGACATATAGAAATGGGTAGATGGCACTCATAACGCCTGCAACTATGCCGACGCGCTCTCCAAATAAATCTTTAGCAAATAAATAGAGCAATACGCACGTAGCGGATCCTATAGCGCAGAGCAAAAGACGCACAAAGATGTCTTGCGGTCCGATAATGCGGTCAACCATCGCAATGATGAAGGGCCATAGTGGAGCGCGATCAACCGTTGGCAGATGTGAGTAGAGACAATAACAATGCTCTTGCACAAGGGAATTTGCGATATTCTGATATGTCAGGGAGTCGTGCAACGGATAATAGCCGCTTGCAACCGTGAAGTTATACGTAACACGAATGATGAGTGCGAAGCAAAAAATACCGATGAGCGGCACGGTAATCAGCGATTCTAAACGTTTCATAGCTATCCTTGTCGAAAATGACCTATAAATGGACCCTATAGTCAGTGTACTGCTCGCATGAAACGATAAACTTCAATGTATATGACGCCTCATTTTTTCATTTTTCACAAATATTGCATATTACTAAAAAATAGTGTATACTTAAAGAGTCTTCTACATCCTCTCATAAAGCACGTCCCTCGTATAAAACATTTACTCAAAGCACATTTCCATTGGTGGGAACGCAATGACGTAGGTCTTTGCACGCTCGCTTTTCTGTGGAGATGTGTGGTTTCCTGGAACAGTTTTGTTAGCTTTCTTTGCACATCAAGTCATACTCGTTGGGAGTAAAACATGTGTTTGGAAACCGAGAAGGTATGATAAAGGAGTGCATTGTGCAACCAATTTTCTTCCTACTACTTGCCATTGTAATTGTCATATGCGTGTTCGGATACATGACGTACCGTACTAATGCGGAGAAGCGTGCCAGAGAAAAGAAACGGAACATATTCCGCGATAGAGTCTGAGATAGACATTGTTGAATATTTACACGGGACCGTGTAGAAGCTATATCAAATTAGGGAGTATTATTATGGCAGATTCACGTCAACTTGATATTCTTGCGTCGGGGAAAACACTGTGGAATAAGTGGCGTCGCGAATATTCGGAGGTACGAGCATTCGAGCCAGACCTGCATGCAGCGGACTTGCATGAACGTGATCTGCGCGGCTTCGACCTCCATGGTGCTGATCTTACCGAAGCCAATTTGCACGAAGCCGATTTGCGCGGCACAGACCTGCACGATGCGGATCTCCGCAATACCGATCTGAGCCACTCTGACATGAGTGATGCTAATTGCCAGAGAACACTCTTTAACTGGGCGAATCTACAAGATGCGAATTTGTCTCGTGTGGACCTGAGAGAGGCCGACCTGCGGAAAGCAAAATTGTCAGGCACTGATCTGGATGGAGCGATGCTTGAGAAAGCGAGACGCGATGCGATTGCTCTGCCTAAGCTGGATGCCACTCCAGCAAACAACGAAAATGTTGAACGCGAAGCCGTACATACTGGAACAAAAATATAATGAATAAGCAAAAAATAGTTACACATCCCATGTCGGGAAATAGTAGAAGGGACACTACGACGGAAGATCGTTTTTATGTCCAGGGTATCACTGAGCAGATTTTCGTAATTCGTGAGCGTGTGTCCGATGGTGAAAGAACTGGACAGGACCGCATAGTAAAGTCGTTTGATACGCGGCATGATGCATACACGCACGTTGACATTCTCAATGGGAAACAAAGGAAGCTTGACACGGAGAAGCAAGAAAGATAAGAGCATGAACTGTGTCATCCTCGTATTCAGCCGTTGCTAACTCTTTACCGACGGGAAAGCCCGATGCAACCCGTCGGGTGTACCGCCGCAAGCCTTCGCGACGTATGTTCTCAGCACATCAAAACATGAGATGCAGAATGGCTCTCAAAATTCCCCTCCTAATCTGCCTTTTTTAACCCACTTTCTCAATACCCACTTTTTGTTGAGAATATACGGAGGGAAAACGAAACAAAATTCCTACAATATCTCTCATATATTCAGTACAGCTTTTTGAAATGCTAGCTATGCAAAAGAAGAGAAGATATGCATTTTTGTATCGTAACTTTTAGGCTGTACAGGTAACACGTTCAGGAGGATATATTGCGAGAGAAAAGGGTTTTTGGCGATGTTTTCCTGAGCATACACGAGTAATAAGAAAGAGCTACCCAAGTATGAATGAGAAAACGTCTACCGCACTTACCCTCCCAATTGAAGATATAGTGCAACCATTGCTACGTTCTTCACAGGCGGCGACAACCAATGACTACGCTGAGCTGAAACTGATTCTCAAGAAAAAAGGCTTTCTTGAAAGACAGCCTGTCTACTATACAAAGCGTGTGGCCCTGCTGCTGGGGTTGTTCGTTGTAGGCATAATTTTCCTGTTTGTTGTCAACAACTTTTGGCTACAACTCGTAAATGCCCTCTACCTCGCGTTCGTCTTTACTCAAATCGGGCTACTTAGTCATGAGGCAGGACATCGCCAGATGTTTCACGAGTCATGGAAACATGATATTCTGGCTCTCGTTGGAGGAAATTTGCTGATTGGCATGAGTTATGCATGGTGGCTTGACAAGCATAATGCACATCATAGTAATCCCAATCATGTTGATATGGACCCCGATATTGAAATTCCATTTTTGGAATTTACTGGTTTGGAAGACCTTTCGGGTATAGGAAAATTCAGACAATTTTTGGTGAGGCATCAAGCCACAATCTTTTTGCCAGCTTTGTTGACGGTATCGCTGGGACTGCAAATGAATAGCGTCGATTTTCTTTTGCATAAAAAGGCGAAATATCGCGTTCTCGAATTAATATTGATGATTGCTCACTTTGCGCTCTACCTAGGCGTCATTTTTTCGCGCTTCGTCTGGTGGCAGGCGATTCTCTTCATTATAGTGCATCAAGCTGCAACAGGTGCGTACCTCGGCTCCATCTTCGCGCCGAACCATAAAGGTATGCCCGTACTTGAGAAAGAAAGCACGATGGATTTCTTGCATCGGCAAGTGTTGACCGCTCGTAACATTCACGCCAACCCCATAACCGACTTTGTGTACGGTGGCTTGAACTACCAGATCGAGCATCACCTCTTCCCAAGTATGCCACGCAACAAACTGAAGCAAGCACAGCAGATCATCAAACCTTTCTGTCAGACGCATGATATCTCCTACCACGAGACGAACGTGCCGCAGTCGTTCAAAGAGATATTGCAGCACCTCTATCATGTTGGTGATGTATTGCGTGTAAAGAGAGCGTAGAAAATCTACTTAGGACACATAACAGAAAGTGATGGATGGGCAATTCCTTGCGAGTTGCCCATCCATCACTTTCTGTTATGTGTCCTATCTTGCATGTGGCATAATGTAGATGATGTACCGACAAATGTAACGGAAAGACGAGAGAAGTATGGCTGATAGCCTCGTTATAACTGCTCATTCACAGATGATTGACCTTCCTGCTGGTCGTTTTCATTATCTGAGTTGGGGTGCTGAACGGACCGAACTACCCAGCGTGTTATTGCTACACGGCATTACAAGTTCTGCCCAAAGCTGGGTACGCGTCGGACCAGCACTTGCTGGACGGTATCGAGTATATGCGCTCGATCAGCGTGGACATGGCGAGAGCATCAAACTAGTACAGGGAGCATATAGCCTACGCCAGAGTGCCGATGATGCAATTTCCTTTATCGAGGCTCTCGGTCTTGAACGCCCCGTTGTCATCGGCCATTCCTGGGGCGGTGCCACGTCGATTGTGCTGGCAAGTGGCGTGGGAAGCGAGAAACCTGTACCTACTCTCGCGCAGTTGATTCTTGAGGACCCGGCACTGAATTTCGGGCGCGGTAATGCCGAAGCGAGAGCGGCTAACTATACAAAGGATATTGGGCGTCCAGCCGATGAACTGCGGAAAGAAATCACCATTAGTAGCCCTGGCTGGACCGATGCCGATATCGAAGGCAAGATTGACGCGCTACACCATGTCACCAAAGAAGCTGTTATAAGTATCTTCTCACAGGCGGGCGAAGTAGGTCCTGTTCTCCCCTTGCTAGCTAAAATTGTCACGCCTACGCTGCTGATTCGCGCTGATCCTCATCTTACAGTGATAGATAACGTTTCATGGGAGCAGGCAAAGCAGTCTTTACCGATACAGAGCCGCGCTACAGAAATTGAAGGTGCCTCCCATAATATTCACCGTAGCACCTTCGATGCATTTATGCGCGTGGTCAATGCTTTTCTGGAGCAGAGTAACACCTGAGCCAAAAACTCGGGTGTTACTCCTCGTTAGAGGAAAGAAAACTTAGCTCAGTTTATCTTCTGCCTTCTCCGCGTCTTCAGCGTGTTCGACAATGGCACCCTCTTTGAAGAGGATACCTTGTAACGCTACTTTCCACTTAGGCTTCTGGCGCAATAAAAATTCGAGGTCCATGCCAAAGTGTTTGAATTCCTCGCCCTGAGCATTTGCCATAATAGCTCGTGCTTGTTGATTAGGTTCGACCGCTAACCGTTGCTCATACCAGTTGATGGCTTCGGCCTCCTCCGTAAGCGATGCGATCATACGCGCAAAGGTCCGTGTCTCTGCCGAAAGCTCATTCGCTGGCTCGTGATACTGGTCAAATCCCATGATGTTTTTCCTTTCTTACAAAAATGTTCCATCTAATCATGTTCTTACACCTTGTGAGAGACAATTCTATTTCCTCTTGCAGAACGATTCAGCGTTCACCCCCTTAACATATAGATCATCACATGGATACAGTTGTACTAGAGGTGAATATGCTCTGTTGTTGGTTCCGGTTTATCTTCTCCCACACATCCCACTTTGCAAATTCTGTGCCACACTCAGGGCAGACCCACTCACCAACGTCTTTCCCCTGATCGTACTCTTTCACAATGATAGCATGAATGCACAATTGTCCAAATGTTTCTCTTCTCAGCCTGAATGCCTCTTTCCCTTCCATGCTGCCTTCTCCTTTTTAGTTTTCCTGGGATGTATTAATCAAGATAAGAACGTACTTACGTAATACCACAACATATTCTTGCACGCTTGGCAGGTTGCCAATGGATACACCTCTATACCTACTAGACGCGTTCTGCTATAATGAAAAGTGAGAGCGACATCCACTAAATACTCTATTGTCAAGGAGAGCGTTAAAGCTATGCAAGATACGCAGAAGGATATTCAGCAGGAGCAGCACACAAGGCCACCTGAGCCAACACAGACTGAAGAGGCTACCGTTCTACAAAGTAATCTTTTTGGTGCCCCAAGCGTGATTGCAGAACCACCTGATCCATTAGAGAAGCCATTTCCGCCGTTGGTACGCACAAATCCTCTCACCGATCAGTCGAGCCTTGCCGCGTGCGCCATTCCTTACCAGCAGGAGTTAATGTTACGCGGGAAATCGAACTACACTGTCACCTGTTTCCTCTCGGACCTCAAGATGTTCAGCGACTACACAGGCTATGATACGCCCGTTGGTCGTCTTACTAAAGAGCAATTGACCGACTGGTTGATGAAGCTCAAATTTGGCACAAAGGGGCAGGTACCTGCGCCCAAGACAATGGCGCGTCGCGTCACCTTCTTAAAAAACTTCTTTTCGTGGTTGCATCGCGAGTCGGTGATCAAAGAAGACCCCTCAGCTAGCCTGACGCTGGAACGTCCTCTACCGCCATTGCCAGAACTCCTGTTTGCCGACGAGATACAGCGTCTGCTCGATGCATCGGCTGAAGACCCGCGTTGTCACTGTCTCGTGTATCTGGCCTTTCATGGAGGACTAAAAAAAGAAGAAGTCATGGGCTTAAAAGTCCATCAAGTCGATCTCTCGGACGAGCGTACACCGTTAATAACCGTACATTTTGCTGCGTCAACAAACAAGCAGCATCGCGAGCGTCGTCTAGCTCTTCCTGCCGAATTCACACAGATTTTCAGAGAATATCAGCAGAAGTATCACCTCACGAACGAAGTGTTCAACTGTACAGACCGTAACCTGAACTACATTCTTGCGAAAGCCGTAAAAGCGGCGAATATCAAGAAGCGTGTTACTCTGCAACTGCTCCGCGATACCTTTGCGGTTGAGCAACTAAAATCGGGTGTCACGCCAGAATCGTTGCGTGAGAAGATGGGTCTCTCCGATGAGGCATGGTTAGAGTCCAGAGAAAAATATCGCCGCCTGGCATTTCCCAAATAACAATTTTTACTGACAAAAGAATGGGGAGGAATGAGATGCTATAACATCTCATTCCTCCCCATTCTTTTGTCAGTATGGTCTTTGCATTGGTGGTTGCATAGTAGGAGGAGTTGGCGCCGATTGCATTACAATCACGCGCGATGCTCGCCGTTTGAGCGCATTGTTGCAGAGAATCGCGTTGAGAATAATCGCACCGATAGCCAGCGGACCGAGACAGATCAACCCGATACCAAAGGTAAACAGCGTTCCCAGGATCATAACGGGCCAGTAGATGAAGACACTACAGATCAGAAGAATGACGCCCACCGTCGTTTCACCGCCAAGTAGCCAACCCACCCCAAACAGACCAAAGAGCGATAATAGTATCTCTACAATAATTGGGGCATCATTTCCTGAATTTTGTACAATAGTTATATTCCCCGGTGGCAGATACGTAGAGGCGTAAGCGTTAGGTGCATAGCCCGGAACCTGCTGTTGTACAGGAGGCATGAACCCGATTGGTTGTTGTACAGGAGGTGTAAAACCGATTGGTTGCTGCGCTACTGCTGGTCTGTATCCCATCTGGTAAGGCGATGGGCCACCGAACTTACTGAGATCGTCCTGTGGAGGTTGCCCCTGCTGCATCTGATAGCTAGAAGGCTGCATATACTGCGCTTCATTTTTAGTTGGTGTTCCACATGTAGGGCACACGATGGTTCTATCGGCTATCTCATTTCCACAACGATCACAGAACATAGTTATTGTATCCCTTTATTTTATACTCTTCCTTTTAAGAAAGAGCGTATTCTGACGTGGTGCTTTTATTTTTTGCCTGTTACGCCTATGGCATGGCAACATCCCAACTACCATTACTGCTCATAAGCTCGATTGTTCCTACCTGTGCGGTCTGCACTATTTGTAGGTGTGGCACATTCCCTGTGCTTGATGATAGCGAGGGTGGCAAGGCAATAACGGATGTTGCACCGCTTTTTCGCAATTTCGCGTTGAGTAAGCCTGGGGTTATCACCATAAATGAGGGGTGCGCTACTTGTAACACCTCTGCCAATTCAACAGGAAACTGCTTATCAACTTCTCCTATCATTTGTACGAGCGAAGCCTGTAGATAGTTGAGAGGAACCGATGCCAATAATCCGGCGAGTACATATTTACTCTGTGCAGCAGCCCCTAATAATAGTAAATTGCCTCCTGGTGTAACGAGGCGTACTACAAGACCGTTGTCGCGTATTTCGTTTGTGCCTTTATGCAATTGTGCTGACGGCCAAAGAATTTGTAGTGCAACGTATCTACCTATGGTGATTGTTGCTCCCTGGGTGGCGGCAAGATAAGGAATTGCGCGTTCACGAAGAGTGCTGCGCCATAGCGCATAGGCCGAACTTTTTTAAGTGTTGTTAGAAGAGGAAGAAGAGAGGAACTTCTGAAGCGGTTTCCATCTACAACATACTCCGCTTTACTAGTTTCTTTGACTATTTTACTATATCCAGAAAATGAAAGGGAAGACGACGAGTACTTTTGACTGTCTACGAAATCTAACGGTGGACCAAAAACACGTCGTCAATGCTGATCGTGACCAGAGGCTTCCCTGAGTAAATTGACATGGGGTCCTCCTGGTAATGAAGCTCGGCGCGTACTGCTTCTGGCTTGAGGCAAAGAACACTACGAGCTGTTCGCATAGCCCCTGCTAGCTTATAGCAGGAGCTGATGCGAGTTACGATTTGCCCACTCGCATCGCGGGCAATAACCACCAGACGCGTAGAGCGTTGATCATTGCGGTTCTGTTCTGTCATATGTCTGTGTATTTCCTTCTTTCCCTTTAGATTGACGACGTGCTTGTCGTTGTTCTTCAACTCGCTGGTGCTCTTGTTCTAACAGTTGGAACTGAAGCTGAGAGAGTTGTTGATGTATCTCTGCATACTCCATCTCTACCATGAGCAGTCGCTCCACAAGTTCTGCCTTCGTCATGTGTACGTAGCGATATCTCGCGCGATCTACGTCCCGGTTCGGGTCAATACGCAAGGGCTGCGAAGAGGGAGAAGGTGGTTTCTCCCTCGGTTTTCTGTTGCGCTGCTTCATCGTTTGGTACGAGGTGCTGTACTTCTGATAATAGGCATGAGCGACGGCGTTCTCCAGAAGTGCCGACTTTTTGACACCTCGGCCTTCTGAATCCACCTCGGTACTTTTGCGGCAAACAGCCTCAATCGTGACCGTTTGCTTTTCTTTGACGAGTTGATCGACGGCGGCCTTAACTAGCGTGATCGTCCGCTGGCGTTTCTCTTGGTAATGTTTGAGTAACCATGGCTTCGGCTTGCTCGCATCCTTGCTCGTTTCGCTCGAGGGTGATGGTTGGGACATAGGATTCGTCCTTTCGATAGGTGCGTATTAACTGCATCTCTTGTCGGGTGACTTGGCAGCGTTGAATGAGTGCTTGCATCTTCACAATCTCTGGCCCCTGACCCCGTTTCTTGACCTGATCAAGCCGAATAAAGGCCCATTGTTCCTGCTCAACGATCTCCTCTTCACGATCAGGATTAGGGACATTGTAGACACATCCGGTACAGGCAAAAGAGATTGGGCAAATTGCATGACACGTGCAATCACCGCCAGGAATTTTGTTGAGTGAACCAACTTGGGCCTTTGCCTCTTCCAATTGGTGTTGTAACTCTGCTGGTGCGCGTACAAAGGCTTCCTCGATAGCTCCAAGCTTTGTCGCGAATTTGTCGAGCAAAGAATTGGCGGTAGTTAGCACCTGTTGCCAGGGAGGAGCAGCGTAATACGCTGTTACTTGAACATTTTTCTGATGCAACATAACGGCTACAATGTCTAGAGGGATCCCTTCTACTTGATGAATATGGGTTGCAAAGACATGTCTAAGTGCGTGAGCTTTTAGTGCAACCGTTTTCCCTTCCGTGGTTTGAAAGACGAGTCCATGACACAAAAAGCGCATACATGCAGTGACAGCTAACTGAGGGAAATGGCATCCCTGATACTGGAACAAGTATGGCTTTGCTTGCGTAAAACGATGAGCCCGGTGATTTTGTGGATTGAAGGATACATGTGGAATGTGTTCTCCTGGTTGCAGTTGGTAAAGTTCGTGTAACAGATCAGCGACTCGTTCCAAATTTTTGCGTGTTTCTTCACAGATAATATAGTCTGCTGGTTTGTCTCTTCCCTTGGGTACAAGTCGCATCAGATAGCGAGTCATGTCTTCGACCTGAATGGTGTAGAGGCAGTCCCGATCTAAACTGATCTGAACTAGTTCTCCGTTCCTCGCACCAGTCGTTGTAAAGAAACTTAAGGCAGCCAAACCAAAGGTCGCGGCTGCATAAAGTGGCTCAATCACAAAGATGATGCCTTGAGTCCGATGCTGAGCCTCTCGTAGAAACCGCTCTTGGGTTTTGGGCCAGCACAACAATCCTCCGAGCGTTGTGCGGAAGGGTTGATTCTCCTCCATATTCTCTTCATCTCCATATCCCCAACTTCGCAAGTAATCTTGCTTACGCTTGACCTCCTCTTCAGTTCCCCTTGTGGGGCCGCATCCCAAAATATCGTAGCGTAAAAGGTCCCCGAACCACAGAAGCGAATCGAGATTGATAGCTCCATCACTGAGGGACTCAGCATACAGGAATTCCAAGAAGAAATGATTTTTCTCTGGGGCATATCCTCTCACTTTCCACCGATATTCTTTCGCTGGCTGAGAGGAAAACTGCTGAGCATGTTGCTCAAAGAAACTGTAGCGGTCCCACAAACGAAAATGGTAATGCTGGCCTAACCCTGGTTCTTTGTAGGAAAATGTCAAGGGTAGAACCTCCTTGCCTGACTCAATGAGTGACACCGCTTCACAGTACTTCTCACGTAACCGTTTGATTTGGTTCCATCTCAGGTGAGCTTCTCCACGTAACCGAGCGAAGTGAGGAGCAAATGCATCTGTTTCTGCTTTCCGTCTTTGTTGTTGCTCAATATGATCAATATTAGAACGAGAAATTGCACGATATCTCTCGGGTGATATTGGTGGAAGTGTCAGCTTTTGGTACGTATGCTGCATATCTTTAGGCAAAGAGCGGATGTAGCTAGAAAGATGGTGAACCGCAGCAGCATATTTTTCGAGAAATCCTTGTCGCGTGCTCAGCGAATCGCTCATTTCAGTATCATTGAAGTACAAGGGGAAGTGCATATCCGGCTCCCATTCCTCAAACGAGGTAATATGATACTTTGGAAATAGGGTACGCCATCGTGCATTGAAATTGTAGAGACGACCTTCAATTGTATGTTGATCGAGCCTTGTATGACAAGTAAGCACAATGAGTAGCAGAGCAAGGTGATTCAACCAAGGTTTCTCACGCACTTCATTGTACAGAAAGCGAATAAATCGTGGTTCAACCGCATTCCAATGAAGTTGGGGAGCATGAATAACATCTGGATGAAGTAGTCCTTGTAGCTGAGTCCATGCCTCTATCCCTTCCTGCAAAAACTCTTCAGATTTTTTGAACATATTACTGCGTTCCTCCCAATGCAAGAAGTTTTTCCCACCCACTGGCATCTTTCATCTCTTTTGCGACTGTATAGGTGCCGTGAGCGGTAGTTGTTTTCTGCCTCGTTTTTGTCTGATTGTGCTGTCTTTGTGACTGGGTATCATCTACTTTTCGCGTTAGATAAGTTTTTACTCCCTCTTCAAGCGTCTGATGTAACTGATCCTGAACATGGTAATGACCAAGACGCTTGAAATAATTTTCGTACGTTTTGAGAGTATCGGGGTTACGCCAAGCCATGTAGCGCACCAATTCTTCTTTGCGTGAGACAACTTCAGCTGAGGTTTTGGCTTCTTCTACAATGAGACGCATAGACTGCGTTGTGTACCAATGGCGCAATGCATGAATGTTGAGGTCCAGGTTTAGCCTACGACAGAGCTTGTACCAATGAACTTTGAAAGCTTCATAGTCATACGGTCTTTTTCTCTGTGACAAAAACAACGGATCCGAGTTTGAGAGTTGGTCAAGTCTTCGTAATTCTTGATCTAATGCTGCTCGATCTGTATTTATGTACTGACGCAGCATCTTTGCAGTTGTAGAAGAAAAACGTAATGTCTTCACTCGTCGTCCGCGACTTCCCTTACTCCAAGAACTCGCCTCTTGATTGCAGCCACGAGTACGCCAATCACCGACAGTCATGGTCAGTATCTCGCGAATGCGAGCTCCTGTTTCTAGTGCTAAGCGCACGACGATCTGGTCTCTTAAACAAAAATTTGCTACCATGCATCCTTCTAAGAGATGTTTGCCGAGTTCTGGATCATCTACTGGGGTGACCTCCCATTGCTCCTTGGCGATTCGGAAAAAATTCTCGGAAAGCGGGCTTTTAATTGCTTCCTCCACACCACTCAACTGTGGCATGCGATGAATGTCTCCCTGGTCCTCTCGTTCCAATTGGCGAAGCAACCGTGATACGGCATCAAGCAGCGGATGAGCATACATATAGTGTTTTTCTCTGATCATAAGTGTGTAGAACTGTTTGAGAGCAGACAGAAAGACATGTACAGTACTTGGACTATGCTTAGTCAAAGTGATGAACACATAGGAGCTTTTGGGCTGGACCTTGCAGTGTAGGTGATTAATGAGGTAATCACGAACCGCTTCTTGGATGTTCTCTGGTGGTGAGTTCCAGTGGTCACTCCTCCTTAGTCGCCAGGCATCTGTTGAGAGGTAATCAAACCAGGGCAACAAGTAATTGAGGTAGGTTCGCGCCGTTCCATTGGCGAGTTGTTGATTGAGCTGATGATAGAAAATTGTCAACGGTAGATGGGGTTGCCCATTTCCATCAACGACGAGTAGTGTGAACGTACTCGTTATATGCGCAGGCCGACGAATCACACGAAAATGTCGAAGTCTAGTACTCATATATTCACCCCTGTTTTTTATAACGGAGTGTGCTGTAGTATAAGTACCCTTCCTAAGACATCTTTCCTACCTCTTCTTACAACACTGATTACAGATATGGATGGAGCATACCTGCGTCAATGGCCTCACCAATCTGATAGCGTGTCACGACATCTTGTAGTCCACCAATATGTTCAGTGCGTGGCGAGGTGAGGACAACCATATCGAGTGTACGTTGCCATGAAGGAAGAAGACTGTCCAGTGTCTGTGAGAGCGAGGTGGCATCCAGACCGCCGTCTATGAGAATCGTTTTCGAGTCAGGGGTACGTATGAGAATAGCCTCGCCCTGTGGCGGCTGGGCGGCTGGGCCAACGTCGAGAAACGTTATGGTGAGGCGACCATCCGGTTGTGTCGCGAGTGCTGTTGTGCCAGTTGCCATCACGATAAGCAGTGCCACGCTTATCTGGGCAAGCATTTTTGTTTTTGGGGACCACTGAAAAAGCGGCTTGTGTGTAAGTATCTGCTTAGTAGAGCAGCTTTGTTGCTGTTGTATGAAGTAGATGGCTACTGCAAGTAGGGCATAGTAGCCCCATGCGAGGCCGCTATCTGTAGTACCTACGTTTATATACGCCAACGGTACAGCGAAACACCAGGAAATAACGGTTTGCATATAGTAAAGAAAAGGCCACGCAACCCAACCAATGAGTGTTGCAAGTGGCATGTAGAGCAGCCCTGCAATACAGATAAGTATTCCCAATGTCAGTATAAGACCCAAAAGCGGAACAGTGAGGATATTTGTGAGAGATGCGATAATTGATACTTCGTGGAAATCTACCGCAAAGAGAGGAAGTGTTGCTGTTTGGGCGGCTAAGGTGACTGCGAATATCTCTGTGAGATGTGTTCCGAATGGTAGATGTTTCAGTATCGAGAGACGACGCTGAAAAAAAGGCGTAAGTAGCACAATACCAAGTGTGCCAATAAACGAAAGCAAGAAACCTGCGTCCCAGAGAATGAACGGGTCTAATGCAGTCATAACAAGAGCCGCGAGTGCGAGTGCCGTATAAATATTGTAGATGCGTCCGATGTGCGGCGCGATAACAAGTAGTACGCCCATGATGCCTGCACGAATAGCGGCAGGACCCGCACCACTTAGCAATGTATAAGCAACGATACTGAACACAACAAGCACCGTTGCTAACCTCTGTCGCCAATTGCCGCGCCGCTGTGCGGGAAGTAGCTTGCGTGAAGAGCTTTGTTTTTCGTATAGTCTTTTTGTGAGACTGATAATGAGACCTGCCATGATGGTGACTTTGAAGCCGGATGGAGCAATCAGATGGGCACATCCTGTGGCATTGAAGGCTGCAATAAACGGTTTGAGTGCGGGTGTACGTAGACTCAAGAGGATGGCGATGAGCAGTGCCGCTTCAGGTTGGGGGAGAGATTGTGTAATGATAGTTGCTAATGTGACGCGCAGGTGATAGAAAAAAGCAATAATTGGGTTGCCTTGATTCTCATACACGGAGATACGCGGGAATGCCATAGCTGCGAAGATATTCGGTGGGTTTGTGGGTTGTGGTGCTGCTAATTTCCCCTGTACTTCAACATTGTCCCCATAGTTCGCACCATATGGGTCTTCAATCTGAGTACCACGCGTTTGTATAGAGAGTTGTCCGTCGGCGTTCTGCCATGTCGAACTTCCAATTTTCTGTATTTGTGTCACCGCGACAACCAATGTGCGGGCGCGTCCGGCGACCTTCGGTTCGTCTGAAACGGTGCCTTCGAGTGTCACGGTTTGACCAATATATGGAGTGATGACCTGTGAATCGCCTGTTGGTGATACCAATGTATAGCGGTATGCTCCTAGCAAAAGACATGCGATGAGCAGCATAATCAAGCGGCTCTGTGGATTGTGCCAGAGTGGAAAGAGAAAGAGCAACGCTATAGCAGCACCGCCGAGGAGCGCAATTCCAGGCAAGGGGACAAAGGCATCGAGCAGAATACCAGCTATCCAGCTAGCTGCTACTGCGACGAGAGTTAGCCCGTGTAAGTCAAGGGCTACAGGCTGCTGTTGTTGCACAATAACGCTCTACAAAAGGATACTACACGAGACAATAAAAGCTAGTGAACTGTTTGCATGATATATGCTGTAAGCCGTACAGCGGCATAAACGCCTGCGCCGACGCCGATCATGACGCCAAAAAACCTGCCGAATTGCTGACCGAGGCGTCCACCTTGTGCCAGACTTTCGTCGAGTGAGTTTGCGATCACCCAACCCAGCAATGTGCCCATTGGTTTACCTGCCAGTGTTCCTAGTCCCACACCTAGCAGGATGCAAACAAGCCAGACAACTACGCTCAGCAATAGACTAAAACCACTTGTTATTGTCATATATTATCTCGCTGTCACTATGATTAAGAAATGTAACAAATCTTACCAATACAATCTTATATTACGAATATTATGAGCAGGGAGACCGCAAGGGTCTCCCCTACATTTCACGTCAATCCCTACATGTAGGGGAGACCCTTGCGGTCTCCCTGTCTAATCTCTCCTTTATTATACCGTACATGACGCCTTTATTTTGTTATAGGTTGTAGTACTGATAGCTTGAGCTAATTCATCGACACTGGTAAAATTGCCGTGTTGTGTACGATAGTCAACAATGGCCTGCGCCGACTTTTTGCTGATGTGGAGGTTCTGGCTCAATTCGTCAGCACTGGCTGTATTGATGTTGACGAGTTGCCCATTTGTAGTGTTACCACTGTTGTTTGTGCCTCCAGGTCCTGGCACACCACCTGTATAGGTTGGTGGAGCTTCACCGATAAGTGTGACGTATACCTCCTGTCCATCACTCAGTTTTGCCGCCATGTTGATTGCCACAAGATTCGCCTTTGGTAATGTGCCACCAGCCGCTTGTAGGAGATCATAGACACGTGCGTCCGTTGCTAAGGTGTATAAGCCAGGATTTTTGACGGCACCAACGACATACACTTTAATACCATCTGTTGTCGAGGCAGAGGTACTCGTTGTAGAGAAATTTTGCTGGCCCACACTTGCAGTGGCCGCAGTAGTAGGTGAAGATGAAGTGCGCCAGATGAAATATATTGCTCCGGCCAGTCCTATTACCAATAAGAGCGCAATCATGCGTGTCGCTCTTTTTTTCTTAAAAGGTATTGTAGTGTTGGGCGTTGGAGCAGAGGTAAGTGGCACGACGGGTGCAGGTAGCGGTGTATTGAGTAAGCCTATATTGGGGAACGACGGATAGTGTGGCGGTCGCAAGGCCGCTGGTTGCGGCATGGTCTGCTGCTGTGCGATAAAATTACGCCGCAACATACTGGGTTGATTGCTTTGCCTCTGCGGTTGCTGTTGTGACATAGCTTAATACTATTCTCTCTCTACATATTATTTTCAATTGAAAATATAGCAAATCAATCATTAATTGTCAATAGAGCAAAAGGGAAACTTTTTAGGGTGCTCTATCGTGCTACTAAGCGAAAAACAATCAATACAAAAACATGGAATGGAGAGCAACTATCATGAAAAATGAAGAATTTATTGCACAGGTACGTCATCGCGCCCGCCTTGCATCAAGTGAAGAGGCAGAGAAGGCGACAAAGGCAACCCTTGAGACGTTGGCAGGCCGCTTGCAAGGCAACGAGGCTGAGCAACTCGCGGCCCAATTACCACAAGAGATAGCTCTGTATCTACAACCAGCGTATGCTGGTATTGGTGACAGCTATGATCTCGACGAGTTCTTCCGTCGTATCAGCGAACGTGAGGGCGTGGAGTTGGCTGATGCAACGTTCCATGCACGCGTCGTTTGTGGTCTATTGAGCGAAGCGGTATCGATTGGTGAGATAGATGATGTACGCTCACAACTGCCATCAGACTTCGCGAAGCTATTCGATGTACAGAACGAAGGTGAAATCCCCGAACTAGGCGATGTTGTTTCAGAATAAAATGGCCGTTGTAGACTTAGAAGATCTCTGAAATCAAGAATTATGTAATGTAACTCTTGATTTCAGAGCATTCCTTATACACTACACATCGTTCAGTAGCTTTACCAGAGTAATAAAATCATCTATTGCTACTTTGTTGTCTTTTGATATCGTTTGTGATGTCCGTCCTTCCCCATTGAACATAATAATAGTTATATGTGTATCGCTTACGTTAATAGTTTCGAGAAGATATGATTCGTCATTACGAATATATCCAAGTGGTTCATTCGACGAAATTCGTTTTGTTAAACATTGCAACTGTTCATCAAGAGAGTCTGGGCTGTTTTGCATGTTTTGCTCCTATTTTTACGTAAATTTATAGAGAAGTTACTTATTTTATTCTATTTCCTGCTCCCGCATTTGGTTTGCCCAATCTAGTTCTAATCGCCATTGGTCGGCAACATGGCGGATGAGGTTGAGCGTAGTTTTAATTCTTGTAGCACTCATCCGAAGCGTTCCCTGGACCGACATGCGTTCTAGCTCATCTGCTCTTGCAGTTAGATACAGGATATGTGCCTGACAGAAATTGAGATAGTGGTCAAGCAAGAAAAGTCGCTCTGATGGCTGTAAAAATTCCATGCCTTGTACTTTATATAAGAACGTCTTTTGATAATCGCCAGTGGTTGAGATGGTATCCGTCATTAATGCATGAAAGCGTTCTTGCCCCCTTTTTGTAATTTGATAACTGCGAAGTTGGCGACCTCCTGCTTGCTCATTTTGTCCGTCATCAAAGGCGGCAATGAACCCTTCTGCCTCTAATTTGGCTAGGAGTGGGTAAAGTCGTCCGTGACTAACTTTTGAGTATGGTCCCATAATGTCATTCATCACTTTGATAATCCCGTATCCATGTGCTGGATTCTGCATTAAAAGCGTAAGGACTATAAGTTCGTACATATATCAACCTTTCCAACGCCCGTCCCCTCTTTCATACGTGTTTTTGGCTAGTTGCTGTTAACCTTCGATTAATATAACGTAATTGAAATAGGAGTGCAATAGATGCAGGTAATATGTCAATAATATATGACACAGAGACATGTCAAATAAATATATATAATGATATGATACAAAGACACTGTATATATGTAAAAATTTAGTAGAAAGTACTAGTTGTCTTTACTAAATCGTCAATTGATATTATACTGCAAAAGTAAGAGGCTCTATCGTGAAAGCACAAATATACTCATTTATAAAGGGGGAACAATGCGTAAATGGTCAATCATCCCTAATCGGACAAGTCATGCACAGCGGTTGAAGACCATGTATGGAGCATTTGCAACGTCGTGGACAAGACTCTACAGGCAAGTGTTCTGGCTAGCAGACGGCGATCACAACGTAGAGCGCATTTCTACATTGCTGCATAAGCCCACTGAGAAGGTGGAACAGGTTGTCTATGAATTACTTGTGAGTGGACATGTCAAAGTAAACGCAGGAGAAAAGGAGTTAGTTATGGACCCAATTTTGTTAAAAGAGAGTTTCAATATGATCGCACCGCGTAAAGAGGAATTTGCACGGTACTTTTATGCAATGCTTTTTGCACAGCATCCCGAAACACGCCACATGTTTTCACCGACAGAGGAAGGTATGCGTCGTCAAGAGTCGTCGCTTGTTGCAACATTGGCAGCAGTGATTGCTGGAGTTGAGCGCGGCGATAACTTGATGCCGATTATCCATTCATTAGGGGCGCGTCATGGCAAATACGGGGCAGTGGCAGCGCATTATCCAATAGTAGGAACGCTCCTTATCCAAAGCTTTCAAGATTTGCTCGGTGATAGGTTCACTCCACAAATGAGAAGTTCATGGGCACAAGCGTATGAAATCATTAGTACTGAAATGCTTAAAGGGGCAGATGAGCAGAACCCCGGTGAAGAAAAGAACTAGGTGAACGTCAATGACTTAACAAGTCTGCTGTGGATTTTGAAGATGTCTCGGCAGAGCGGCGTTGTTCTCGTTGAATTGCGAGAGATGAAAGGGAGACCAACGGGTGAACCGTGGCAGGCGTACCTGTATCTCACTGAGGGGAAAGCTGTTGCTTGTTACGTCTATAGCAAAAGAGATGGAAGACTGCTTTTCAGCAACGAAGAGGCAATGCGCTGGTTGACGAAATGGGGACAACGTGAATTTGCTTGGGTGGCTCTTACACCGGAGCAGTCACGCTCTTTCCATCTACCCCAGCAATCTGCAACTCCGCAAAGACTTCTTCCGCCGCCAAAACGTGCAGATCCGGCCCAACGTCTCGACGAGGTACTACCTATGAGTAATAAAGTTGTTCCGCAAAGGCTTGTATTGGTAGAGCAAGACGTGTTGCGCTCTTTGCCACGCAACCATAGACGTGTTCTTGCATTGGTTGATGGCAAAAGAAGTGTCGAGAAAATAGCAGCTATGTTGAGATTACCATTAAAAAATGTCGAAGCCGTTTTGAGCGATCTGCATAAAGCCGGAGCTATACGCAGAGGATGAAAGGGGGATTATGATGCAAGCTAAATTCACTTCCACGGGAAACACTAATTCATCGGTGAACACGAGCAACATGACACGAGTACCAAGTGATCGTCATATTACTTACCAGGAGCAATATCGCAAGTGTGGAAAAGCAAAGTGTTCTTGTCGTACTGGTCGCAAGCATGGTCCGTACTTATATGCTTACTGGCGTGAAGGCCCTCGAATGCGATCAGCATACATTGGGAAGGTTCAGCTTGATACTTGAAGCAATAACATTCCTTATCTCTTATCGTCCATCAGGAACGCTTTCAATGTATGCAGATGCATCAACACTGAGAACTTTAGTTATCCTATCATTTTAATCGACAAGTAAAGGAGGGTTACATGAATGAGAACAAAAGCGAGGTTGCACGGCTTCGACAACAGATCGAATTAGAATGCGAGTCGGCAAAGTTTGCGCTCACAGGCGTATCCATGACAGCACAGCACGCATTCATTACGAAGCGGTATGAGAATATCGCCAGCTATCAGGCAGAACTCGGACAACAGATTGGCACAGAAGAAGCCAAACGTATTGTGTATGAAACCTATGTAAAGTTTATTGGATAGAAAGTTACTACAATGAAGTATTCGCGCCTCTATTTCGCTTTCGGAGTCGCTTTTTGTCTCGCCATGTTTACGCTTCTAGCGTGCGGCGAAAGTACAAGCAATACAGGAACGGCGGCAAGTGGCACTACGCCTACCACAACAAACCCTGCACCACGACATTTTAGCGTTGGGCAACAAGTAAAGGTCGGAGATATGTGGATGGTGACACTTGACAACGTAAAAACAAGCAAAGGAAGTGACTACGCAAAGCCGAAGGATGGTAATGTGTACCTGCTGGTTACAGTCTCTATGAAAAACGTGTCCAATCAGGAACAAACTGTTAGTAGTCTTGGCAATTTTTCGTTGCAAGATAGTAGTGGACAGAAATACACGCAAACAATTTATCCTGATGCTGGCACTCCACCTGACGGCAAGGTTGAGGCTGGAAGTCCTATTAAAGGAGTGTTGGTGTATGAGGTGCCAACGTCAATGCATCAGTTCACGTTCTCGTTCGCCCCTGACATGATAAGCAGTGGGCAAACCATTTGGGATATCAAGGATTGACATGCTGTGGCTGTTAAAAGGATGCTCAGCAGGGTATATCGGTGCTGAATAGTATATAAATTGCAGACATGATAAGAGCAACCTAGTAGGATAGGTTGCTCTTATCGTGGAAGAAAGTTGGGGTGGATAAGAGGAGGTGCCTCGATAAGTATAGGGCTTTATACTATGTATTACTATATACTTTTTGTACGATATCCTACATAATGAAATAGATACTTTGCAATGTCTGTAATGTAAGTCATGCGTGTATGACACGAAGACATGCCGTAATAACATAGCAATATAAATGGTCGTACATAAAAGGCGTGTCGAGGCTTGACTGTTACATAAAACCCATTAAACGCGGCTGGTATACATATAGGGGCTATAATCCATACCTACATCACCAATAGATGAGAGCAAATAGGGTGTTCGATTGTTAAGGAATACATATTATTGTGTATCTGTCTATTGCATTTTAACAGCATCTTTGCTACACTAGTTTGTGTCCAGACACATGGTCTGGACGTAGTACACTCGTTTCGATACATGGTTTCCATGTTTGACGCATACGAATTAATATGTGTTACGTGGTTTTTGCCATGAAGAAATGTATCGAGTAGTATGTAGAGCCGCTCAGTAAGCGGTTTGTTGAATGTTATACGTTCCCGTAGCTCAGTGGATAGAGCATTGGCCTCCGAAGCCATGAGCGCAGGTTCGATTCCTGTCGGGAACGCTTCCCTATAAAAAAGCCGTGTGCGAGCGTTCGCACACGGCTTTTTTATAGGGGTGTGATATCTTATTGGCCTTTCAAAAATGAAAAACATGTAAACGTAGTGGCTTCCATGTCGAATGCGTGATATGCTGTGCAAGAGTAGTGTCGCTGATAATGCTAAGGAGAATGACAATGCTTCCGTGGTCTACAACTTTGCAAGGGCGTTTCGACGAAATCCTGTTTTCCAGCGAGGTCCTGAAAGGAAACGCGCTCGGTGATCCCTCAGAGCGTCCGCTATGGGTGTATGTTCCTCCTACCTATGATGAAGACTCGACACGTCGCTACCCAACTGTGTATATGATTCAGGGTTTGACGGGTCAACTCGATATGTGGCGCAATCGCTCGCCTTTCAGAAAGACCTTTCCTGAATTGGTTGACGAACTCTTCTCCGATGAGACAGTGCCACCATGTATTGTAGTATGGGTTGACTGTTGGACTTCATATGGTGGCAGTCAATTTGTAGACTCGCCTGCTACGGGGCGTTATCATACGTACCTGTGTGACGAAATTGTGCCGTGGGTTGATGCACATTATCGCACGCTACCACAACGCGAGCATCGCGGCATTGCTGGTAAGTCGAGTGGGGGCTATGGTGCGATGATTACGCCAATGCTGAGACCCGATTTATGGGGAGGGCTTGCCACACATGCGGGTGATGCCTTATTCGAGACCTGTTATTTGCCTGATTTTCGACAATCGGTACGTACTTTACGAAACCTCTACAATGGCTCATTTGAAGCTTTCTGGCAAGATTTCCGCAGTCGGCCAGGGTTCTCTAAAGAGAGCGATGCAACTTTGCTCAATGATTGGTGTATGGCAGCGTGTTATTCTGCCGACCAGGATGGCACCGTTCATCTTCCCTATGATACTCACACTGGCGAATTGCTTCCTGAGATATGGGAACGCTGGCTCGCGTGGGACCCCGTGCGTATGGCTCCACAACATGCCGATGCGTTGCGTACCATGAAGGCTATTTATATTGATGCAGGCAGGCGTGACCAGTTCTTTCTCGATTTGGGCGCAGAGGCGTTTCGGCAAACGCTAGAACGTATAGGTGTGAAAAATGTCTTTTTCGAGTTGTTCGACGCAACGCATTCTGCTATCGAGTACCGCTATCCTTTGAGTTTGAAGTATCTCGCCGAGAGGCTCGCACCATGATGTGTGAGTCTTTCGGCACATAAAGAAAAAACAATCATTACATGAGCATTGGTAAAGTAATAGGAAGCGGCTTTACTGCTCTATCACCTATCTGCTGTATCGACTTCAGTATAATGGGAGAACAGTTGGTCATCTAGTATGTACTCTTGTCTTACATGGACGCTTCTAAGTGCATGATGAGTATAGAGGTATACATTTACAAAAAGGCCCGCACCTACAGAGAGAACGAAGAACACTAACATCAGTGCAAGCATTCTAGCACCTACGCTATCTTTCTCTGGACTTTCTTGCTGCCCAGTCGGGAGTCTACCATGTGGAAGAGGCTTTCCCCTTCTATAATGGTAGACGTGAAAGGCTGCGTTTTATTAAATATGTGAGGGGGCGGATAAATTTTATGAACATAAACGCTACTCAACGACCCATCGCAATTGTGACGGGGGCGAGTCGCAGTCGAGGCATTGGTGCAGCAGTGTGTCGCGCTCTAGCTGAAGCGAAGGTAGACATCTTCTTTACCTACTGGCAGGCTCATGATAAAGCCTTATATGGACAGGAAAAAGAGGGCTATCAGCAATTACTGGAAACTGTGCGAGCGATGGGGGTGCGCTGTGAATTTATAGAGGCAGACCTGAGCCTGCCACAAGCGGCAGAACAGATTATGGATGCGGTAGAGGCGCGTTTAGGATATCCCAGCATTCTTGTGAACAATGCCGCACATGATGATACTCAATTACCTTTTGACCAGATTGATGCGACAATCCTGGATACCTACTATGCCGTGAATATGCGTGGCACCATCTTGTTGAGCATCGAGTTCGCACGTCGTTTCACGCAGTCCTCTGGTGGGCGCATTATCAACCTTACCTCTGGACAGGGCATAGGTGCGATGCCTGGGAAGATACCGTATATTGCAACGAAGGGCGCAATCGAAGCCTTCACAATCACACTTGCGGCAGAGGTGGCTCCTTGCAGCGGCGTTCAAGCTGAACACGCGCGTCTAATTCGAGATGTGTACTCCCTGTGTGCCGAGGTCGAGCAGGATAAACTCAGTAACCGTCAATAATTCCTATCTGAAAAAGGCGGCAAAATGGTTGTCCTTTTCGAGAGCGTGGGTTATAAGACGCTGGCGGTAGAAGTTGTAACCGAGAATAACTTGCTTACTCCTGCGTGAGAGGCATATCTATGTCGTAGCCAAGTGACACAAGCAACTCCAACAATCCATCAGGATAAAGGGATGCCTGTCCTTCGCGAAAAAAAGATAGGGGTTTCCATACTATGGTAAATGGAGAATTGTCGTCTTCGATCCCTTCAATGCGCTCTTTCGTGTAGAGTGATGGATTAGTAAATCGCGCATCATAGATAAACGCGATTTCGTGTCCTTGTTCGCTATTGTAGAGAAAGATGTTTTCAATGGTGCCAAGATAGCGTTGTTGTGTCATCTCAGCACCAATTTCTTCACGTATCTCGCGTACAAGTGCATCTTTACTATATTCGCCGTACTCGATACCGCCGCCAACAGGTCGATAAAAATATACACGCTTTACTAGATCGTATCCCTCTGCTACTAAGATGCGTCCGTTATGGCTAAAAATGCAAATAGCGATAGCTCTAGGGCGTTTCTTGTGCATGAAAACCCTTTCTATTACTTCTGCTCTGCTAAAAACTCCAACATCACACCGCTCATGAGAGCAGGGTGTGCAAGCATTGGGCGATGTCCACTGCGGGGAATAGTAACGAAGGTTGCATGTGGCAGTGCCTTGTGCAATTCATAGCCAAGCGAAATGGGGACGAGTATATCGTGTTCACCCCATAAAATAAGGGTTGGCAAGGTGAGCATGGCAAGTTCGGCGCGAAAGTCGCAATCTACCAGTTGTGTCGCGCTATGCCAGAAAAGGCGTAGGCGAGGACGTAGAATGTCGCGTACTAACGCGGGCGGATAGCTGCCGTTGCCACGTTGCACAAACGAGCGCACCGAACGTCCGGCAAGTGCGGGGAAGGTCGAGCGAAAGGGGATACCTGCGGCATCAACCAGTATCAAACTCTGCACAAGCTCAGGTGCATGGGCGGCAAGTTGAATAGCGATTGCGCCGCCCATCGAATGACCCATGAGATGAATTGGTGGGAGATGCATCTCTCGTAACCATGTAGCAAGTAATGGTGCCATATCGCGCAGCCGCCAGGGTGCGTTTGTCCCTTTATACGTACTACGTCCATAACCTGGAAGGTCAACGATAAACACTTGATAGTGCTGTGCGAGATAGGGTAGCACCTGTTGCCATACATGTCCAGAAACGCCAAAGCCGTGAACAAGTACAAGTGGCTTTCCCACTCCAACCACTCTATAGTGCAGTCGATAGCCATGCAGAGATAAGCTGTATGTTGTACTATGCATAGTGTTCCCAGATAAATGATTTTTTGCTTGCATGAAGTATATTGTATCACAACATAAAGATGAGTTTAGAAGTAAAGAGTACTCATTCGTAGAAGAACAATGATAACTATATGTTATACGTTTGAACATTGAAACTTATCTGAAAAAGGTGTAGAGGTGTTATCATCTTGTGATAATTTGTACAAGATGTACGTAATATTACCATATTGATTCCTGCATAGTGTATCACGAGGAGAACAGCATGGCCTTGAAACCGAGAAGCCGTTTCCTTATCAGCGCGTTTTCTCTTGTATCTTTACTTGCTTTGCTCTTGAGTGCATGTGGACCTACGGGTACGCCAACCACGAGCAACAATGGCAAAGCGACAAAGGGTGGTGTCTGGCTCGATGACCTCATTAACGAGCCTGATTCTTTCATTCCCAACGCGTCGGTACAAACGTTTGCGGATATGGTTGACCAAACCATCTACACACCTCTTTTCGCTGGCAACCCCGATGGTAGCGTCAGTCCCGGTCTTGTCGCGGAACTGCCTACGACCGCGAATGGCGGTATTAGTTCGGATTTGAAGACATGGAAATTCCGTTTGCGACCAGGGCTAAAATGGTCTGACGGTCAACCGCTCAATGCAGATGATGTAGACTTTTCCTGGAAACTGTGGGCGAATAAAGCCTTTCCTGCACAGAGTACGGTAGGTATTCGTCTCATTCAAAGTGCGGATGTCGCCTCTGACAAACTGTCGATCACCTTTCATCTAAGTACTCCCTATGCTCCATTCATCTCTACGTGGACAGACGGAGAACTGGCACCACTTCCTAAGCATCATTTCGAGAGTGCTGCACCGGACCAGATTAAGAAATCCTCTGATAACCTATTTCCTACTGTAAGTAGTGGTCCATTTGTGATGACCGAGAGTAAGCCAGGAGATCACTACACGGTTTCACGCAATACCAACTACTACCGTGCATCCGAAGGATTGCCATATCTGGATAAAATAATCTTTCGTGTTGTAACTAGTTCGAGTACGATTCTCAAGGATTTGCAGGCAGGAAGTATCGACTCTGCGTGGTTCCTCGATGTCAGTAAGATTGACTCCTATAAAAAGCTTGATCAATACCAGATTGTAACGGGCACATCCGCAAGTTACGAAGGCATACACGTCGATTTGAATAATCCGATCCTCAAGGATGTGAAAGTGCGTCAGGCTATCTCAATAGCTGTTGATCGTGATAACCTTGTGAAGGTTGCACGTCATAATCTGGCGAATGCGAATTGTACCGATCATAGCAAGGTATACAATCCTGGCTATCAGCCTGATGTCGCCTGTCCCAAGTTCGACATCGCTGCTGCTAATACGCTGCTCGATCAGGCTGGATGGAAAATGGGTAGTGACAATGTACGCCAAAAAGGTGGTCAGCGTCTGGAGTTCCAATATTCTACAACGGCTAACAACCTGTGGCGTCAGGAAGATGAGGTACTTATTCAGGCCAGCCTCAAGAAGATTGGCATCAAGCTCGATGTCAACAATTATCCTGCAAGTACCTTCTTTGGCCCATTTCTACGCAGCGGTCAGTCGGGGAAATACGATCTTGCGGAATATGCTAGCTCCTATACCTATGATGCCAACGACTCTTCGGCTTTGTCTTGCTCGCAGATTCCGCCGCATGGTTCAAACTACAGCTTCTACTGTAATCAGCAGTTGGATCAGTTGTTTGACAAGGAACTGACAACAGCAGACCCACAGGCTCGTCAGCAGATTTTCAATCAAATTCACCAGGTTATCCTGACCGATTACCCTATCATCCCTCTTTACAACCTCATCGATCTTGAGATTGCGAAGAAGGGTACGCATAACTATCAGCCTGGACCATTTGGTGCCTCCGAAACGGTGAATGCATGGTCGTGGTGGTGTGATAACGGGAAATGTCCTGCGTAGTATCATTAGAGAGAACGCCCACGTCCTCATAGATGATGTGGGAAGGCATTGACGAACTTGTAGGGGCCATAATTCATTACGCCCTTGTCCCCATAGACGATGTGGGAAGGCATTGAGGGACTGAATCAACGCATGGAAAACGTGGGGGACGAGGGCGTAATGAATTATGGCCCCTACAGGGATCGTTCACGAATTTTTGGAGCAACTATGGGAAGATACATCCTGCGCCGCATATTACAGGCGATCCCGATCTTATTTTTGCTTTCCATTGTGATGTTTGGTCTTATTCGTCTTTTGCCGGGTGGTCCAGATGCTGTTTTTCTCAATCCCAACCTGGATGAGCAGGGTCAGGCGAATCTTCGTGCAAGCTTTGGGCTTAACGATCCTTTGCCTATACAGTATTTGAAGTGGCTAAAAAATGCTTTGACAGGGAACTTCGGCTCCTCTTTTGCTACCAGCCAATCGGTATCGACAGTTCTGAAAGATCATTTTCCGCTCACTCTGGAATTATTTGCGACTGCTCTTGTCGTCGCTCTCATTATTTCAATTGTTGTTGGAACGCTTTCAGCGACAAGACAGGGTACAATCACCGATTATATCCTGACGGCTCTCTCCTATGTTGGGATTGCGATGCCTATTTTTGTGTTAGGTCTCTTCTTGCAGGGCATCTTTGGTGTCTCGCTGCACTGGTTGCCAACATCGGGTACGGCTACACTCGGAGTGAGCTATAACTGGTTCAATGGCGCATGGGATCATCTCTTACATCTTCTTTTGCCTATGACTGCGCTTGCCATAACCTTTCTTGCACGTTGGAGCCGCTACATGCGTACCAGCATGATTGACGTAATCAAGCAGGACTACATGCGTACTGGTCGTGCTAAAGGTGTGGTACCAGTGCCACTTCTCTTCCGCCACGCACTACGCAATGCCATTATCCCATTGATTACCGTCGTTGCGATTGACTTTGGCGCGGTTGCTGGTGGTGCAACCATTACAGAGGGCGTCTTCTCCTGGCCTGGAATGGGGCAACTCTTTCTCTCGTCGCTCGACAAGCGCGATTACCCTGTGTTACTCGCGACACTTTTACTGAGTTCCATCTTTGTGATTGTTGCGAACCTTGTGGCCGATGTGCTGTATGCAGTCACGGATCCGCGCATCCGCTATGCATAATGTGTCCATGCGGACGCTTGTCCTTAGAAGGAGGAAAATACATGGATACATCCGAACAGATCAGGAGCCAGATAGCTGAAGAGGAACCAGAGCCAGCGTTAGATACGACGCCCGCGCTGGCACAGAAGAGACGTAGCCAGGGGCGCATCATTTTTGACCGTTTTGCGCGGAATCGTATTGCTGTCGCTGGAGCCGTTTTTCTCATCCTTGCGTTCCTCTTCTGTTTTCTTGGCCCATTTGTGACAGGGCATAATGACCCGAATACACCAGGGTTAGCACCAACATTTGCTAATCCTTCGTTGCAATTTCCATTTGGCTCAGATGACGTGGGACGTGATACTATGGCGCGTGCTATTGCGGGTGGTCAAGTTTCGCTGCTGGTGGGCCTCACTTCCATGCTTATTTCAGTTGTCTTAGGCGTAGCGATAGGCTCCGTTGCTGGCTATTATGGCGGTATCGTTGATAATCTGCTCATGCGCCTGACCGATGTGGTGCTAGCAATACCGACCTATCTGTTGCTCTTTATTCTCTCTGCTTCGTTTGCGAATGGGTCAACATCAGGTGTTATCTTTTTGATCGCAATCTTCGGTTGGACAACAGTTGCGCGTTTGGTGCGTGGTGAATTTCTCGCGCTGAAAGAGCGCGAATATGTGCTGGCGGCCCGCACAATTGGCGCACGCAGTTTTCGTCTCATGTTTCGCCATATCCTCCCAAACGCTGCGGGACCAATTATTGTCAATGCAACTTTGCTCGTTGGTAGCAATATCATTCTGGAGTCAGTCCTCAGCTTCTTTGGTTTTGGTATCAAGGTGCCGGTTGCCACATGGGGCAACATGATTAGCGATGGGCAAGGCTTTTTCGATACGGACCCCAGGCTCGTTTTCATCCCAGGCTTGCTCATCTTTTTTACCGTGTTGAGTTTTAATCTTGTTGGCGATGGTTTGCGCGACGCATTGGATCCATACATGACGGAGCGTTAAAGGAGAGATCAATTTTGAACGACTATCTCTTAGATGTGCAAGACCTCAAGACCTACTTTAAGACGAAGGCCGGTTATGTGCATGCTGTCGATGGTGTGAATTTTGCTATTAAACCAGGGGAGAAAGTTGCTATTGTAGGTGAAAGTGGTTGTGGCAAGAGTGTTACTGCGCTCTCAATTATGAAGCTTGTCGAACAACCGCCCGGCGAATATATGAGTGGCTCCATCTTCTTCGATGGGCAAGACCTGCTCGATACGCCGGAGAGCGCGATGAGAAAGGTACGTGGCGGCAAAATAGGTATGATTTTCCAGGACCCAATGACCAGCCTCAATCCTACGATGACCGTTGGCAAGCAGATCGAGGAAGGCTTGCGTATCCATCTCAAGCTGTCAGAAGATCAGGCACGCAAACGCGCTATGACGCTCTTGGAGCAGGTAGGTATTTCGGCGGTGTCCGAGCGCATCAATTCCTATCCGCATCAGTTTAGTGGTGGTATGCGCCAGCGCGTAATGATTGCGATTGCGCTTGCCTGTAATCCTAAGTTGTTGATTGCCGATGAGCCAACAACCGCCCTCGATGTGACAGTGCAGGCACAGATATTGGAGTTGATCAGTGGCATTTGTGAGGATTTTGGGACATCGCTCATTCTCATCACGCATGACCTCGGCGTGGTTGCTGGTACGACGGATCGCGTGATCGTAATGTACGCTGGTAAGGTCGTCGAAGATGCCACTACCGAGGAACTTTTTGCGAACCCGCGTCACCCCTATACACGCGGTCTTCTGTCGTCTGTGCCACGTCTCGATGAGGTGCGACACGCAGAGTTGAGGACTATCGAAGGCACTCCGCCTGATTTACTCAATCCACCAAAGGGCTGTCCCTTTGTACCACGCTGCTACTTCGCTCGCGCGATTTGTAATACCATGCCGCCATTAGAGGCATTGCCAAAGATGGCGACGCATCGTAAGGCATGTTGGCCCGATATCACCGACCAGAAAGAACAGGCGTATGCGGAGCGTCGGCGGCAGGCGCGTGTTGAGGCACAGAAAACTGCTAGCGAAGAGGCTGCACAAAAAGCTGCACAAAAAGCGTTGTAGGGTAAGGAGTCGTACAAGTATGGTGACACAGGTGGCAAGCGATACATTGATTGATGTACGCGATCTGAAAATGCATTTTCCTCTGACACGAGGGCTGGTGCTACAACGTACCGTTGGCTATGTGCGTGCCGTCGATGGTATCAGTTTTAGCATCGCACGTGGGCAGACGCTTGGTCTCGTTGGCGAAAGTGGCTCAGGCAAGACCACGATTGGACGTACTATTGTCAGGCTCTACAAGCCCACAGAGGGGCAGATTCTCTTTGAAAATCAAGACATTGCTCAACTGGAAGGGGAACAACTACGGAAGGTGCGCCGCCAGGTGCAGATGGTATTTCAAGACCCCTACGCCTCGCTCAATCCACGGTTTACTGTTGGGTCACTCATTGCTGAACCTATGCACATTTACAATCTAGGGTCAGGCAGTGAAATTCGCGACAAGGCGGCAGAGTTACTGCGTGTCGTTGGGCTTCGTCCAGAGTACATTGATCGCTACCCACACGAGTTCAGTGGTGGTCAACGGCAGCGTATCGCAGTGGCACGTGCCCTCGCAATCAATCCAGAGTTCGTGATTGCCGATGAACCAGTGTCAGCACTGGATGTCTCAGTACGCGCACAGGTGCTGAATTTGCTACAGCACTTGCAACAACAATTCAATCTGACCTATCTCTTTATTTCGCACGATCTGGGTGTCGTTCGTCACGTTGCGGATCGTATAGCTGTCATGTATCTTGGCAAAATTGTCGAACTGGCGGACCGTGACGAACTTTACGCATCCCCCAAGCATCCCTATACAAAAGCTTTGCTCTCGGCGGTCCCAATTCCTGACCCTATTTTAGAGAAGAAGCGCAGGCGTATTATTCTCTCAGGCGATCAGCCAAGTCCAATCAATATGCCGTCTGGCTGCCGTTTCCACACACGCTGTCCAATGGCGCAACAGATTTGTCGCGAGATCGAGCCAGTATTTGAGGCGAAAGAGGGGCGCGAACACTATGCCGCGTGCCATTTTGCCGATCAAGTCAGCCCAGTGTTGACATAAAATTACGGTAAAATCTGTATTGACATCGGGCAAAGTTGCGGCTATGCTAGTAAGAAAAAGAGGATTATATAATGATAGATATACGACGTTTCTGGGGACAACTCTCCCTGCTAGTATTGTCGCTCATCGGTATCGGCATCTCCATTTACCTGACCTCGGTGCATTATGAGAATGCGCCACTTATCTGCTCCGCCAATGGAGTTGTCGATTGCGCGAAAGTCCTTTCCAGCCCCTATTCTATCGTACCAGGCACAACGATTCCGATTAGTGTACCGGGACTGCTCTGGTGCGTCGTCATGGGTGCCCTTGCCTTTACTGCGTGGCGCATGCTACCAGAACGTCGTAGCCTGCTCATCGCCGAACTTGTATGGGCTATCGCTGGTATTGTAACGGTGCTATACCTTGTTTTTGTAGAACTTGTACGCTTACATACAATCTGTGCATGGTGTACTGGTCTGCATGTCATCATTCTCGCTATGCTACTGATTACGATTGTACAGTTACAGCAAGCTAGCTCCGTGCTGGAAGAGGAGGACGAAGAGGAAGAGGCTCCGTCCGCCGTTTCAAGGCGCGGGTAATTATACAGGCATAAAAAAATTGGGCGATATCGCCCAATTTTTTTATGCCTGTATATATGTGTGTTCGTTCAATGGGTTAAAAAAGCACTGCCTGTTGCACCGCATCTGGAACCACAACGGCAACACGATCTCCTGCTTTGACCCAACCTGCCTGCAAGACACGCGTCATGATGCCTGCTTTATAGATCGTCTTCCCACTCTCTTTTGCTGTAACAGCCTTGAGCAACTTAGGGTTGACGCCATTGAGTTGCGTACACGGCTTGCGAACCTCTGTTATCTCGACGACTGCGCCGCCAATGGCTAGTTGTGTACCCTCTGTAAGCGTCATTAAATCAATGCCTGCGACGGTGATATTTTCACCCATTGCTCCCGGGCCTATCGAAATGCCTTTTTGCTCAAGCTCCTGATAGGCCGTGTTGTCAACTAGCAGCACCTGGCGTAGATTACGGCGCGTGGGATATTTGTTCGCAAGATAGCGATGGCGCACGAACTCGCCCGCGTGATAGTCGCCTTCAACGCCCAGATCCGCGAGAAGATAGATATGCTCGACAACGGGTTTTGGCAATCCCGGCTCAGGATTGCGGCAGACCGCGACAACACATCCTTTCATGCTTGCTGTGATTTCTTCCATGTATTCCTTTTTTGGGTGTGATAAATCAGACCCCTACACTTTGGGTTGCTATTCCCACTTAAATGTGCGTATCGCGACTACAAGCATAATGATGGCCCAGATTGCTAGCACAAGCAATGGATAGCCTGGAAAGCCTCCTTTGGCGGTCATTGTTGCTTGTAATGCCTGTGTCAGTGCCGTTGCGGGTAGCAGTTCTGCCAGTGCTGCCAGTGGTCCAGGCAGACGATTGAGCGGTAGCACACCGCCGCCAAGAAAGACGAACACGAGAAACAGCGCGTTTGCTCCTGCCAGCGTCAACTCGGCGCGTAACGCTCCCGCCATTGCTAAACCAAAGGCCGCGAATGCAACGGTGCCAAGCGCGATTGCTAGCAATGTGAGTAGCGCAGAGCCTGCGGGCTGCCAGTGATAGAGCAGGCCCGCGACGCCGACAAGCAGGATGACCTGAATGACTTCAAGGATGAGGATTGAGATAACCTTTGCGATAATCAGACCACTACGGGGTAATGGTGAACTACCCAGGCGTTTCAAAACGCCATAATAGCGTTCATATGCGGTGGCGATGCCTAGATTGACCATACCTGTCGCCATAATCGCGATTGCCAGTATCCCTGGTAGGAGAAAATTGATGGTGCTACCGTTGACGGTCGGCCCGATATTGAGCGATGTAAAGAAGATGAGCAACATTACCGGTACGATGAGCGTCACCAGAATATTCTCGCCGCGTCTCAGTGTAAGCAGTAGCTCGTACTGTACCTGCGTTACTATCTGGCGACTCAATGGAGCCGCTTTGCTGTTGCCCGTTTCGTAGTCTATCGTTGTTGAATTTGTATGTGTTGCCATAATATTTTTATTCTCGGACTTCTGATCCAGTAAGGCGCAGGAACAGGTCTTCGAGTGAGCCGTGCCCAACGCGCAGTTCGGAAAGTGGAATATTGTGGTCGCGTAGCCATGTCGTGAGTTCAACAAGCAGGGCGGGTACGTTGTTGGTCTCAATGACATAACTTCCGGGGCGTACCTCTTCTACACTACTTGCCTTCGATAGTGATGCCAGTGCGCTTTTATCCAGGCCAGCAGGGGCGACGAAGCGCACGGCATTGGCGTTTTGTGTTCCCGTCAAATTGCCTGGGGTATCGAGTGCGATCAAGCGGCCATGATCGATGATTGCGACGCGATCCGCCAGCCGCTCGGCCTCATCCATCAGGTGTGTTGTGAGCAACACGGTGGCACCGTTGCGCTTGAGATCGCGAATAATCTCCCAAGTCGCGAGCCGAGCCTGTGGGTCCATGCCTGCCGTTGGCTCATCCATAAAGACGAGCGAGGGATTTCCCACAAGTGCTACCGCTAGGGCAAGGCGTCGCTTCTGGCCGCCGGAGAGCCGCCGACAGCGTGTTTTGTCCACCGTTGCCAGTCCTACGCGCTCTAATAGTGCGTCAACGTTCTGTGTATGCTCATAGTAGCCTGAGAAGAGGCGTAGCACTTCACGAGCCGTGAGTGCAGGGTATAAGCCATCCTGTTGTAGCATAACGCCGATATGTGGCTTGAGTGCCGACGCCTCACGAATGGGGTCGCGTCCGAGTACGCGAATGACACCTTGATCGGGTGTACGATAGCCCTCAAGCGTCTCGACGGTTGTTGTTTTTCCTGCACCATTTGGACCGAGCAAGGCGAAGACTTCGCCACGCTGGACGGTAAACTGTATATTCTCAACGACTCGTGTTGAGCCGTAACTTTTACTGAAATGGTCAACGACGATGGCCTCGTTGCCGCGTGCGTACTTATCATATGCTGGCTGGTGGGTCGTCGTTGTCTGCGCGTCAGCAGACATAATAATAATGCTCCTTACAAAAGAGTAATATGTGTAATATCCTGTGTATACAGTACAGCAGTTGAGCACTGCTGACAACCCCGAAAATGAGAATATGTAACCTACATCTATTTGCCAACGTGAATCGTGTTATCATTAGAAGTTATACAAACTCATTTTTTAGTGAAGCACTGGTTTGTTGCCATCCAACAAACTACGAAGGAGTAAAAATATGGCTGGTATTCTTTGGGGTATTATTGTTGTTCTCTTCGTTGTCTGGCTACTAGGCTTCATTTTTGCCTTTAAGGTAGTTGGCGGCTTAATTCACATTGTGTTAGTAGTTGCAATCATTTTGTTGATTTACAACCTGATTATGGGTGCCCGCTCACGACGTAGCTTGTAGTAACGGATATCATAATATAAGATTCTCCTAATTTTTTAGGGAGGAATAAAAAGTCTTTTCTGATCTTCAAAAGCAGAAAAAGGTCAGGCTATCGGTTTTGTGCATCGAAACCGATAGCCTGACCTTTTTCTGCTTTCTTATTTGCTATTATTTATTTTAGTATTTTATTTGTAATAAATGAGATTGAGGGAATCAAATTCAATTTTTAAGTTTTTACATATTAAATACTTGTTTATCTACTAAAAAATTGAACATATACATTTTTGATAAATCAAATGATTATCAATGTACTAATATCATCATTGAAATAAAGCATCTCCATCATTATAATAAGTATGTTTGCAATATATAATAATATATATTATGTATTTTTACGTATTCTACTTTTAGCTTGACATTGCTAAAAATGCATGTTGTGCTCTTAAAGGTAGCGATATAGTTCGATCTAATCAGCCCGATTGGTGTGGTTGTAAATAACGCGAATTTGGTTTTGCTACACAAGAGGAGGTAATTAAAAGAGTTTTTTGAAGTGGTAAAGATTGAAGGCTTTAGATGAAAATTGTGTACGAACATTACTCATGCTTATTATGGCATGTGTAGTTTTCATGTAAATGGAAAGGATTTTACATGCGTAAGATTATTTTTGCTTTTGTCATGGCTTTCTGCCTAGTGTTCACTTTCTCATTTGTGTCGCCACAAGTCCATGCATCCTCAAAAACACTTCAATCTCACACTAGCCATCGTGTGAAAGTGCAACCAGATGTTTATCGGGACAGCGGTTGTAATTGGACAGATGTAGCAGTAATTACCACATCGGGTACGCTTTGTTTCGCAGGCGTTGGTTGGTCTTCAGTGCGAATTTATGGTGTTACGCGCGTAATCAATGATGGATTTTTTCTACAGATTTTTACATTGCTGGTAACTCTAACCCGGTGTGGGTACCACCGTTAAATTACGTGGACGTCAATAATGCTACCATGACAAGCCTTTGTTATGAGTATTGTTGAAGAAAAGAAGCATATCTTTGATGCTACACAAGAGTTTACTTATTAGGTCTTAGAAACGATAGATATGAGTTATCCTAAATTTGGGATTATAATATCCCCCAGAACCTGGACACGGCAATAAGGTAGAATGACTGTATCAAGGAAGACTCTTGTGAGGAGAAAATGATGGCAATGCCAAGAAAACGATACAGTGCTGAGATCAAAGCAAAAGTT
>JAABUO010000208.1_pt1 | contig 151687 bp, 156 predicted proteins | sample 5559291 | NCBI WGS metagenome assembly JAABUO01 (sample SAMN10711878, study PRJNA513372) | rock metagenome | isolation source: Antarctica rocks | place: Antarctica: Victoria Land, Finger Mt sud
CGGAAACCGCTTCTTGATAACGCGCGAACGGCACCTTGGCGTCGATCGGTACCGTCAGGTTGCCCGGGATGCGGAGTACGACATCGGGCCGGCCCGTACCGTCGATACCGTAACCGGAATCTTGCGTGTCGAAGCTGACGTGCTCCGTCATGCCCGTAAGTTCGAGCAGGCGTTTGAGCTCGAATTCGCCCCACGACCCGCGGGCCTGCGAATTCCCGAGCACGCGTTCCACCCGCCGCGTCGCATCGTCGATGCCGGCCATCTTCGCGTTGAGACCTTCGAGGAGCGTCGCGACGCGCTCGCGATCCTGCGTTCGTGCGGTGCCGAGCTCGCTGAGCGACTTGCCCAGCACGTCGATCCGCTCGTTGAGCGGCGCGACCGAGGCGACGAGTCGCTCGCGAAAGACGTTGGCATCGCCTTGGAACCGCTCGGCCGCGGCTTTCAGCAGCACGTCGCGCGCTTCGGCGACGTAACTTGCGGCGACACGTTGGAGGCGTGCCTCGACGTCGCGCTCGCCGAGCTTCATCTGCTCGATCGTGGCCGTCGCGCTCGCAAGCGATCGTTCCACCTCACCCGTTCGGGCAAGGCTCCGCTCCAGATTTCGTGCCGCTTCCGTACCGCTAACGGCGAAGTCGTCGGCGCGGGCGAGCGCGTTGACGGCATCCGCGCGCGCCGTCGCGGCGGCGATGCGTGCCGCAGAGAGGTCGGCTTCGCGCTCCGCGAGGAGCGCGTTCCGCGCGGCGACTTCCCTGCGCGCAGGCAACACCCCGCTGAGCAGAAATGCGACCGCCGCAGCGCTTACACCGCAGACGAAAGCCGCGACGACGAGGATGGGCTCGAGAGTAAGTGCGTTCAACGATGACGCTCCAACGGTGACCTCGGGACGGTAGCTGCGCTGAGGTCGCTCGTTTGAGTATGGCGGGCTGCTGTGCCATATGTATGGCACGCCGCGTGCTGCGCGGCGTGCGCCTCGCTAACCCCAGGCGTCTCTAAGCGAGGTGCCGGTACCTGACGCGGAGGCGTTTTCTAGACGGTCGTCGGCAGATTGCGAGAGGCGATATCCGGAGAGCCGTCTCCGCCGTCGTTTATGGGGCGAATCGTCCGATGACGTTGCGCGTGATCTGCGTGACGATCGCGTCGTGGCCCAGAAGCCGGGGCCAGTCCACCGTTCCGGCGCTCACGACGACGCCGCCCGCGTGCGAGACGACCAGCGACGCGCGGCCGAAGGCCGATACTTCGCCCTTATCGCCCGGGTCGCCCCACAACGCTGCGAGGTGCGCGCTCGCGAGCTCGAGCGACGTGGGCGGGACGACCGCGGGCGGCCCGATTCCGTCGCATTCGTAGCCGACGAGTCGCGCCGCCGCACCGAACGTGTCGCCGTCGCGCAAACCGGTACCGGCGAAGAGCCAATGCGCTGCATCGTGCACGGTCAAGCCGCACGGCGGCCGCGCTCCGCCCCACCAACCTCCGCCGCGACCGTACGACACACCGGTCAACGCGGCTTCCGGACGCGGCCACGTGCCGGCGCGGCCGATCGTGCCGGTCGCGGCATCGTACGCGGTGCGAAACCAGAGCGAGTTCGCGCCGAAGAACGCAACGTTACCGCCGCCGGCGACGAAACTTTCGACGCGGGCGCGCATCGTATCGGTCCAGTACTCGTGATGCCCGAAGCACAACAGCAACGTACGGTCCTTAAGGATCGCCGCGTCTTCGTGCAAGTCGAGATCGGTGCAGACGTCGTACGCGATGCCTTCACGTTCGAGCCACGCGACGGCTTTGGCATCCCAATGCGCCCACGTTTGGCGTGGGCTCGCGCGATCGTACGCGTCGAAATTGCGCTCGTCCCAGAGCCGGCCGCCGATGCCGCCGCCGGGCCGGGCGAGCGACACGCGTTTTGCGCCCGTGTAGAGCGATGCGCCGCTCACGTCGTCGGCTTCGGGATCGCGCGCGCCGACGCTATAGGCGTGATACGTGAAGAGCGGCACGTTCACGACCACGCGTGCCGGCGCCGCCGCCATCAGGACGAAAAGTGCGGCGCCATCGCGCGTATCGAGCAGCGGTTCGCACGATTTCCCGCGGGCGACGATACGGGCGACATACGCCCCGGAACGCGCGCCCGGCGGTAGCGCAACTTCGTACGCGGCCCACTCGCCCGCTCGTCCCGAAAACGTCGCCGCGCCCGCGGGCAACGGGTGCAATTCGGCGCCGGATCGCGCGAGCCGCACGTCGATCGGCCGGTCGCCGGCGAGCACGTACAATACGAGCGATTCCCCGGCTCGCAGCGACGGACGCTGCGGGTACGCGAAGATGGGACGCTCGCTCACGCGGAGCGACGCACCAGGGTGCAAAACGTGTGCGCGATGCCGCGCGAGACCGGCCGTCGTTCCCGCAAGACCCACGTCAACCCGCGCAGCGCGCCGAAGAACGCGCGGCGCGCGCGACGATCGTGCCGCGCCGCGCGGATGGCCACAACCGTCTCGGCGCACGCCGTTGCGAACGGATAGCGCAGCCACGCCGTCCAGAGCAGATTGCGCAGCACGAGGTGACGCCGTTCCGCCGGGTCCCGCGAGATCGTCGCGGGCGTATGAATCAGCACGACGTCAGGGACGTAGAGCAAATCGTAGCCCGCTTCGCGCAGATCCAGTGCGAGCAGCGGTTCTTCGGCGCCGATCAGGAAGCGCGGATGGTATCCGCCCGCGGCGAGAAACGCGTCGCGTCGCACGACGCTGGCACCCGCCATGAACGATGCGATCGCCGTACCGGTAGCGCCCGTGCGATTGCGCAGCGGACTGTCGGCCATCGAAAGGCACGCGGCATCGGTTCGTCGTTCTCCGCCGACGCAGACGCGACCGTTCACGACGGCGACGCTCGGATGGGCGGCGAGCGTCGCGACGGCCAGCGGCAACGCGTTTTGCGTCCACCGGCAATCGTCGTCGCAAAATGCGACGAACGTCGTCGTCGCGTTACGTACGCCGAGGTTGCGTGCGGCCGCACCGCGATTCGCGGCGAGGGCGAGGACCGTCACCTGCGGATACGTCGCACGCACCGCAGCGACCGTGCCGTCCGACGATCCGTTATCGACGACCACGATCCGCGGGCTCCCCGAAAGTTCGCTTAAGTACGCGAGCGTTTCGCTGAGAATCGAGCGTCGATTTCGGGTCGCAACGACGATGGTACAGTCCATAACGGTTGCTATGCCCGCATCGAGGCCGCTCGCGACATTAGCGTGCCGGGTGCGACGTCCGCCCCGCCGAACGACACGGCGTGAACGATAACGTCGTACCCAACCGAAAATTTCGCCGGCCGATCGCTCCGGGCGAGATGCTTCGTAAAGAATTCCTCGAGCCGCTCGGCGTCAAGCCCGGCGCGTTCGCAGCCCACATCGGCGTGCCGCTTGAAGACGTCCAAGCGTTTATCGGCGGCGACCACGAGCTCACGACGACCCTCGCGATCCGCATCGCAAACGCGGTCGGTACGAGCGTTCAGATGTGGCTCAACATGCAGCTCGCCTGCGATTTGTACGACGCGATGCAATCGCCGGAAGGCTTGGCGGCCACGCGCGTCGCGCCGCTCCCCGAACATCTGGCGACGCTCAAGCCCAAGCCGTAACGAGGTCACCTGCGGCGTAGCTCACGCGGCCTTCATCGCCGCGCGGCTTTCGGCAATCCGGCGACCTGCGGTCGCAGCCGGATACGAGCGAAGCGTGCCGTCGCGCAGCGAAAAGAAATGCAGCGATCCGCGTCTCCCGAGCGGCGCTGCGTCCATGGCGCGCACCGCGCGCGTGACGGCTTCCAACCGCGCGTCGATACCGGCGTACGTCTCGAGCCGGACATAGTGTTGCTTTCGGTTTCGATCGAAAACGGCTACGTCGGTTCCCTCCGGTGCCTCGCCGATCCGAACCAGCGGGATGGTGCGCAAACGCCGCCCGAGCGGCGACACCGCAAAAAAAGCAGCCGCGCGAACGACGGCGGCCTCGAGTTCGTGGCGCGTCAATGCGTCGGCGTGCTCCGCATCGACATCGCCCGGCCGTCGTGACCGCAGCAGCGCGAGCTTGATAAACGTTCGCACGTCGGGTTCTCCGCCATAGACGCGCCGGAGCGACAACATCTCGGCGAGCGTTGCGCGCAGCGTACGTTCGACGAACGCCGGCGCGCGCAACAGGTAGAGCAGAGAGTCGTCGGTCATCGTGAGTCGATCGTAGCGGAGCCGTGTGACAACGTCGTGGCACAGCCGTCTTCGAGCGAACCCGGCCCACGCGCGCTAGCGCTCGGAGATTGCGCTACACGTGAAGGTTGCCCGTGAGGAGGAGGATGACGACGACGAGTACCAGGAGGCCGGCGACACTAAAGCCGCCGGTGCGGTACCGTCCGCCGCTGTAGTAGTGCCCGCCGCCGCCGAAGAGCAGCACGAGCAGGATGATGATTATAAGCAACGTCATGCTCGCTTATCCCCTACGTAACCGAATATCCAAACAGCGGCAGGCATTGGCGCGAAGCGCCGTCGACGGCGCCCGTTCCGGCCATGTCGGCGTAGCGGCCACGCCGCTGCGCTCATGCTCTCCCTCCCAGCGCGTTACGCAGCGCGCGTTCCGACCGCAAAGGCGCGATTTTCGACGCGCACACGCCACGCCAGCATCGCGAGATTGAGCGCGCCGAAGAGAACGGCGAGCCAGCCCAGTCCCAGTGCGAGACTCACGCACGGTACTTCGAGCGCCACCACAAGATAGTTCGGGTGGCGTACGAATCGAAACGGACCGCGGGTCACCGGCACTTCGTTCGGGACGACGATAACGCGCGTCGTCCAGCGCGGACCGAGGGTCGCGAGGACCCAGACGCGGCCGGCTTGGAGCACGAGGAACGCGACGACGAACGGAATGACGAGTGCCCGTTCGTGACCGAACCACCACAGCGCGGCCAGCCACGTCGCGTGAAATGCGACCATCACGGGATAGTGACCGGCGCCGGCTTCGTATGCTCCGCGCGCGAGCAAACGGTGCGTGTTCCGCGTCGCGAGCGCGAGTTCGGCGGCACGCTGGAGGGTAAGAAAGCCGAGCAGCACGAGCGCGCCCGTCACGCGGCGGCGCCCTCGAGTGAAACGAAGCTGGCCGTGAAACCGGGGCCGAGCGCCGCGAGCATCGTGGTCGGCGGAAGACCCGCCGCGAGCGCGCGTTCGAGCACGAAGAGCACGGTCGGCGAAGACATGTTGCCGTAATCGCGCATGACGCGGCGCTCTAGATCCAGCGTGCCGCCGGGCAACGTCAACGCGGCTTCGATCGCTTCGAGCACTTTGGTTCCGCCGGGATGACAGACGACGCGTCCGATCTGGGCGCGCTCGATGTGGAGCCGTTCGAGCGCTTCGTTGAAGCTCGTGCGGTAGCGCCGTTCGACGAAGGCCGGTAACGAGCGCGAGAGCATAACGCCGAGCCCGGCATCGTCGACGTCCCAGCCCATGATGTCGAGCGTGTCGTTCCAGAGGTGTTCGGTCGCGCCGCCGAAGGTCGCGAGCGCCGGCAAATCCGCATCGCTCGAGACGATCGCGGCGGCCGCGCCATCACCGAAGAGCGAGGTCGCGATCACATCGGCTTTGGTCGCGCGGTCGGCGCGAAACGCGAGCGTGCAGAGTTCGACGGCCACGAGCAAGACCGTCGTTCCCAAGCGTGCCGTCGCTAGACGCGCTGCGAGCGCCAGGCCCGTTACGCCGCCCGCACACCCCAGGCCGAAGACGGGCGTTCGCTCCACGTCCGGGCGGAAACCCATTTTAGGAAGGACGCGCGCCTCCAAACTCGGCGTCGCGACCCCGGTTGAAGACACGGTGACCACGGCGTCGATCGCGCTTGCGTTGAGTCCCGCTGCGGTTAGTGCCCGCCGCGCCACGCGTTCGAAGAGGTCGCTCGCACCCTCCACGTACGCGGCCGTGCGGTCGGGCCAGCCGTGCGGCTCCGCAAACCAGGCGACCGGCCGGACCGAATACCGGCGGTCGATCCCGGTGCTCGCGAAGACGCCGGCGACGCGCTCGTAATTCGGCATGCGTTCGCCGAAGAACGCCCGGGAACTCGCCTCGGCGACCCGTTGATCGATGGCGAAGTCCGGGACGGCGGTCGCGATTGCGAGTAACCTTGCCGCTTCGGGCACGTCGCTTGCGTGGATACGTTGCACGCAGAGTGTCGTGCCCGAACGCCCGTGACGTGAAGCGGCCGACGTCGCCGAGCGAGGAAGTTACGCGCCGCGCCGGCGCGTATAGGCCGCGATGCCGCAGGCGAGCACCGTCGACGCGACGGCGGCAGCCGTCGCGATTCGCAGCGGGCTCGGAGCGTGAAAGCGCCGGGGGCCCAGCCGATCGCGCAGCGGCGCGGGGCCGTACGGTCTTAGACGCGGGTGCCGATCCCGGCGGAGGCCGACCGTAAGCCGATAGCCGACGCGCACCATGCGATCGACGCGCTTGGGATCGCGCATTTCGACGCCGAGTTCCGCAAGCGGGAGCACGACCTCGACGTTATCGCGGGTTCGCAAGGTCGCGAGCGCGAGCGCGTCGTTGCGCGCCACGATCGTGCCGGTATACTCGTGTCCCGGCGAGAGCGGTACCGATTTCCCGCCCGCGACGAGCGTGATCTCGGCGCCCGCAGGTGCCGGGTCGCTCGGAAAGCGACGCCGGTTGCGAATCTGCTCCGGTGGCTCGGTATGGGAAGTCGGTAAGCCGAGCCGGCGGGCGTCGTCCGGTGCCAGGACGATACGCCCGAGGTCGTCGAGAACGACGTCTTCGCCGCACGGGAGGTGCACCGTCGTACCCGGCGTCCCGCCGACGATTGCGTAGCGCACGCTGCCGTCGGCGTTGTGATAGGCGACATCGTCGACGCCGTCGCCGAGCGAACTCGGCGCCCCGAGGTAGGCGCCGAAATTCGCGCGGTGCACGGGGTCTTCCATACCGGGATACCCCGTCCACTCCCAGCGCATCGCCTGCTGCGGCCGGGGCAGCGTCCGTGGATCGACGCCGCTGCTCGCCAGGACCCCGACGGCGTACGAGTTCGAATCGCGACCGATACGCAGAAACGGAATTTCGATCGCCGTGTAACGCTGATCGCCGTCGTACGCGCGGTGCGCGTCCCGCACGAGTCCGGCGAAAAATTCCGGCGCAAGACCGTGCGGCGTAGCAACGACGAGCGGCTCGAAATCGACGAGGCCCTCTTTGATGAATGCGTCTTCGGGATAACAATACGGCAAGAGTGCGCCGCTGCCGCTCGAGCGTTCGGGGCCGGCCTCGATCACGCTCGCGCGCGTACCGTCGGCGGACACCACGACGACAAAGAGATGGCCGCCGAAATCTTGTTCGAAATGATAACGTTGCGCGGGAATCGAGGTGAACACGAGCGGGACGCGCGGCGTCTCGATATCGATCAGCGACCACACGGCGGGGCGGCCCACGAGAGCGACGGTATGCGGCGGAAGATCCCAGGGATTGGGCATCGTAACGTCGCCGCCGTCGAGGACCGGATACTCGTGCTTCGTTCCCGCCTGTAACGTCGAGGTGACGAAGCGCGGTATCCGAATCTGGAACTTCACGAAACGCCCGGTTCGGCCTCGACTTTCGCTACGCACGCGTTCATCAGCCGCTCGACGTCGGCATCCGCAATGGAGACGACGTTCATTCCGCTCCGCCGGACCACGAAGGCATCGCCATGGACGTGATGCGCGCCGACGGAAAAATTATACGCAAAGTCGACGTCGGTTCGCGATTCGTCGCAAAAGAGCGAGATGTTGGGCTCGAGGTCGATGACGTCGAGTTGGCCTTCGCCGACGAGCTCCAGGAGTGACGCCAGATCGTTTGCAATTTCGCGATAGCCCGCTTTGCCGTTCGCCGGAATGTAGAGCACGCGAATCGGTTCGCGACTCATGTATTTGCCTCCGAAGTGTCGAGGTCGCGGCCCAGACGGTCTGCCAGCGAAATACGGTTCGGCTTTGAAAATTCGGGCGGCGCGGCACGCGAGGGTTCGGGCGCGAGCGACGTGCCGCGCATCGAATGCAAGCGGCGTTCGAGATCGTTACGTTCCTCGCTCAAACGGCCCTCGAGTTCGCGAATCCGCTGCAACTCGATCTCGACGTGCATGGTCTCGGCGCGCATGCGCGCTTCGCGCAGCAAAGTTTCGGCCGCCAGCTGCTCGCGGTCGAGCGTCTCCTCGATGTCGGTATATTGAACGTCGCGACCCGCGGCGATCGCCGCTTCGGTACGGGCCGCTTCGTACTTGGCCGTTACGTCGGATGCGGCGCGGACGGTCTCTTCATAGTTTCCGCCAACTCGTTCGTGAGCGGCGCGGGCATCGGCAGCGGCGCGTTCGGCGATCGCACATTGCGCGGTGAGTCGCAGCACCGCCTCGCGGGCGTCGGAAAGCCGTTGCTGGAGATCGCGCCCGTCGGCGTCCGCGGTGTCGCGTGCGGTAGCCGCGGCCTGGAGCGCGGCAGCGCGCTCCTCCTGAAGGACGACGAGTTCGCGCTGTACCTGTGCCAGGCCGCCGAGAACGGTAGCGGCCCGCGCGGCGCTGCTCGCGTGCTCATCGCGCTCGGCGACCAGATTCGCTCGCACGAGGCGCAATTCGGCGACTTTGCGCTCGAGCTCCGCGATCTCATCGGTGGCGCCGGCGGCGGGCACGGCTGCGATGTTCATATGCACGAAAAGTCGGCCTGCCTGACGGAGAAAGTTAGGTTACGCGCGGCAAACGAGGGCAATGGTGCCCGCTCTCACGTCTTTGGCCGTCTCGCGGAGCTACGTGCCGCTGAACCGCCGCCACTCGCTCATAAACGTGTCGGTCGGGACGAAGGCGGCGTAGCGATCGCGTTCGTTGCTCAGTTCGATGCCGCTCGCGTCCATTTGCGTGATTTTGAAACCGTCGGGCTTCACGCGCCAACAGTTCTTGCGATTACGAATATCTTCGAATACGACGTGCTCGCCTCGGCGCGATACTTGGCATTCACCGAGTGCGTGGACGTTGTCTTCGCCGTTGACGCCCGCGAAGCGATGCTGCACGAACACCATGGTTCGCCGTTCGATGAAGTCTTGCAGCACGTCTTCGGGTGCGATCGCGTTGAGTTGCGTACGATCCAAGCCTGCGCGATCAATCATGGCACGACTATAGCAGATATTGCGAAGCTGCCAAACTAGACGAAATCGTCGAGCGTCAGGGCAACGTCGCGCGTCCCGCCGTCGTCTTCGACGGTCAGCGTTACGATCGTCTCCGGCGCCGACATCAGCCTCTCCCGGATAGACGGCAGGTCGCTCGCGGCGACCCGCCGTCTATCGACGGCGACGATGCGATCGTTTTTCGCGATGCCGGCGTGGGCGGCTGGGGTATCGGCACGAACGTCGAGCACACGTACCGCATCATCGCGACCGATGAGAAAGAGGCCGGAGCGATCCGGCGGCTCCGGCCGGTCGAACCGGGAATTCGCCCGCAGGGCGAGCCGTCGATGCGCGTAGTCGAACGTCAACGTGAAGCGCCGCCAGATGCCCCCGCCGATGTTGGCGCCGAGCGCAGGATTTGCGAACGCGCCGCGCGTCTGCGTACTGTAATCGCAGACCACGTCGCGCAGGCTGAAGCCCCCGAATGCGAGCGTGCGCAGACGTCCGAGCCGCCCGAACGCGGGGCCGCCGAGTCCGAAGCCGTCGATGCCCACCGCACTGCGCCCGCTCGGCGCGGCCTCCGGGTGGGCCGCCACGAACGGTGCCGGGACGGTAACCGCTAAGCGGCTGCCGGTATCGACGTTGCAGGCCGCCGGGATCGTCGCGATGCGACACGCGATTTGCGGGATGCCGCCCGCGAGGCGCATCGGCACGAGCGTCGCGCCGGCGCGCACGAGCGCGCGCACGTCGGCGCCGAGCACGATGCTGCCGCTTTCGTAGTCGAACGTCGTTGGGAAGCGTTCCAAGACGTCGCGGCCGATCACCCCGTCGATCGCCCGGCCTTCCGCCGCGCCGATCGTGGCGTGCAGGTCGGTGACGACGAACGGCTCGGCGGCCAGCGCCAGATCGCCGACGCGCACGACGCGCACCGTCGCTTCGCCGGCGGGCGCTTCGGCGGCGCCGACCCCGCCGACCGTCCCATGGGGTTTGACGTGGAGTCCGAGTTCGCGCGCCACGTCCGTGTCCAGCAGATCGAACGGGGCGCCGCTGTCGAAAACGAAATGATACGGGCCCGTACCATTGAGCGCGATATCGATGAAGACGTGGTCGTTGACGAGTTGGAAGGGAACCGTCGTCGCGGCGCGCGCCGGCACGGCACCGAGCATCGTCGCGAGCACGGCGCACGCCGCGGCGCAGCGCAACGCGCGCCCCGGCTTCAAACTGCGGCGCGCCCGCGCGCGACCGAGCCGAAGCGTTCGGCGAAGGCCGCCGGTTGAAGCGACGTTTGGGCGGCGAGCCGTCCCAGGCGCGGCTCCTGGAGATCCTGCGGCTCCAAGCGAATCATATACGAACGTGCCACGTCGTAGGATTCCGTCGTGACGTCGACGAGCCGAATGCGAATGCGACCGGTCGCGGGATCGATGAGATCCGCAAGCGTCACCGGCGTGACGCGACCGCCCGAAAGCGCGATCAGCGCGCCGCTGCCGCCGCCGCGCAGGTAACGCACCGCCCCATAGCCGAGCGTGCGCGTATATTCGGCGTCGAACGGAACGGGCTTGGCGCAGCGCAGTTCGTAGCCGATATCTTTCGTTACGACCGACATTTCGACCGCGAGTTCGGCGAGCCGCGCGTCGACGGCGCGACGCAGCAGCATGCCGATCGGGACGTCGGAAAGGCGCACGTGGCCATAGGCATCGCGCGCGAGGCCGTCGAGCTGCGCTTCCAATTCAGCGGCGCCGAGCCGTTCCACGATCCCTTCGGCGATGATGGCGACGCCGTGGCGGTGTCCGCTCGCGAGCCGCTTGACGATCGCTCCGACGATCGTGTCGACCACCGCGGCAAGCTCGATCGTCTCGCCGGGAAATTCCTCGGGAATGATGGCGAGCGTGGCACCGGCGGCTTTGCACATGCCCAGGCACAGCGCACCGGACTTGCGGCCCATCGTGATCGCGAGATACCAGCGCGAACTCGTCCGCGCATCCTCCATTAAGTTCTCGACGATCGTCGTGCCGACGGCCCGCGCCGTCTCGAAACCGAACGTCGGCGCGTTATCGGGCAGCGGCAGATCGTTATCGATCGTCTTGGGGACGGTGGCGACGCCGAGGCGGCCGGCCGTTTTCGCCGCGATGCGCGACGCTCCGTAGGTCGTGTCGTCCCCGCCGATGGCGACGAGGTAGCGAATCTGCAGCGCGTCCAGCGACGCAATGCAGCGGTCGAGGGTCGCGTCGTCCTTACCGGGGTTCGTGCGCGACGTGCGCAGCAGCGAGCCCCCCGTGAAGTGCAGCCGCGAGACGTCTGCGATCGTCAGCTCCATCACCTGCGACGTATCGCCGCGCGCGATATGCCGGTAGCCGTCGAGGAGGCCGATGACCCGCATCCCGCTCTTGATCGCCTCGATCGTCGCCGAGGCGATGACCCCATTGATGCCGGGCGCCGGGCCGCCGCCGACGAGAATCGCGAGAGTATCCTGCTCCATAGCGGCGATGTACGGTCGCAAGCCGGCATAACCCGCCGTCCGACCGTTGCGCCACACGCTCGAAAGCGGTAAACTGCGAAGGCCGTTGGCCAATTGGCTAAACGAGTTGGAGCTTTAAATGACTTTTGATCAATGGATCGACGCGGTGAACGTCCAGGTGCATGCGCGTCTGGGCGATACCGTGAAGACCCAAGAACTCGGCTGGGATTCCGCCCTGTGGGTCGGGCCGGCCGGTACCGCCGCGGCGGCGCTCGGCGACGACGAAAAGACCGCCAAATTCTCGTTCGACGGCGAGCACGTTTCCTTTGCCTTCGACGACGCTTCCGCAACGCCCGAAGCGGTCGGCGCGACGGTCGCACACCACCTCGGCCGCTGACGCCGATCCGCTGTCGAGCGAAGCACTCGACCATCGGGCCAGATGTCGAATGCTACGGCGGTAGCGACCGGTTACGATACGCGGATGTCCTTCGTGCCTGCAGGTCATCTCGCCGCTGCCATGGCGCCCCTTCGCGCAACGTACGGTTCCCGCCTCACGATGTGCCGGGATGGGAGCGCCGTCCGCTGGACGCTCGAGGGTCGTGCGGCGATCGTCGAAGCGGAGGGCGAGCGGTCCGTCTGCGTAACGTTTGTGGAGCGGGCGACGCGCGATAGCATCTCCGAAGCGGCGCTCGCACCGCTTTACCGGGCAAAAACGCCGTACCGCCTTACCGCCGACGGCGCGGGGCATCTCGCCCGCGATATGGCGGCTTTCTTTTCCGGCGCGCGCGAGCCGCGTTTTCGATTTGCGGGCTTCGAAGAACGGGAGCCGATCCGCTCGTAGTCTCCGATTGGGTACGGCACGCGCGATGCAACGTCGTTCGCTCGCCGCCCTCTCCCTTACGTCGCTGGGTCTGATTGCGTTCGGACTGGTGCGTCGAGCGCGCAGGCGTGTCGATCTCCGCGGCCTGGTCGTCGCGATCGTCGGCGGCTCGCGCGGGCTCGGCCTCGCGCTTGCCCACGAGGCAGCGACGCGAGGGGCGACGCTCGCGCTGCTCGCGCGCTCGGACATCGAACTCGCGGCTGCGCGCGACGAAATTGCCGCCGGCGGCACCCGCGTCGTGGTGCGATCCTGCGACGTCCGTGACGACGCCAGCGTGGCCGCAGCCTTCGCGACGATCGCCCGCGATCTCGGCCCGGTCGACGTGTTGCTCAACGTCGCAGGCATCATCGAAGTCGGACCGGTCGAGGCGCTGGGTCTGGGCGATTACATCGATGCGATCCAAACCAATTATCTCGGCGCCGTACGTGCGGTCGAAGCGGTGCGGCCGGCGATGCAGGCGCGCGGCGCAGGCCGCATCGTCAACGTCGCGTCGATCGGCGGCAAGATCGCGGTACCCCACCTGCTACCGTATTCTGCCAGCAAATTCGCGTTGGTCGGGTATTCCGAGGGCTTGCGGGCCGAGCTCGCGCGCTTCGGCATCGTCGTCACGACGATCGTCCCGGGCCTCATGCGGACGGGGAGCCCGCCGCAGGCCACGTTCGCCGGACAGCCCGAGGTCGAGTACGCCCTGTTCGCACCGGCGGACGCGCTGCCGTTTACAGCGGTCTCCGCAGCGCACGCGGCCCGCGCGATCCTCGATGCAACCGAACGCGGGGAGCGCGAGCGAATCATCTCCCCGCAGGCACGTTTCGGCGTCGCGCTCGCGCGCTTGACACCGCTGACGCTAGCGCAGGTTCTCGCGGCGCTCGCTCGCCTTCTGCCGACTGCCGGCGATCGCTCCGAGCATCGCGCGGGTTCGGCGAGTTCGGGACTGCTCGAGCGCTCGCCTTTGGGATGGCTCGGTAAACGCGAAAGCGAGACGCAGCACGAACGGCTGGATCCGCACCCGGACGGCGGAGGGCGTACGGAAGCTTAACAATCGCCGACCCTTTTCCCAACGGCGTCGCGGTATGGTTTCGAGACGAGGGATTAGGGAGGCCACGCGTTGAGCAGCGCACCCGTGCTTCAGAACGACGAACTTCGCGTCGCGAGGATACGAAGCTACGACGTTCTGGATGCGGTCCCATCGGACGCGTTCGCTTCGGTCGCGCGCTTGGTGGCGGCGGTTTGCGATACGCCCATGGCGCTGGTGACGATGCTCGATGAAGCGCGGGAAATCTTCGTCTCGCACATCGGTATCGAGGCGGCTTCCGTGCCGCGGGACACATCGTTCGGCCGGCATGCGCTAGCGCATCCGGCCGACCTGCTGATCGTACCCGACGCGCGAAACGACGCACGCTTCCGCGACAATCCGCTGATTACGGCAGCGCCATGCGTTCGTTTTTATGCCGCTGCGCCGCTGGTAACGGCCGACGGGATCGCGCTCGGTACCGTGGGCGTTCTCGACGTCGTACCGCGCACGTTAGCGGAGGCCGGCCGCACGACGCTGCAGCTGGCCGCTCGCTGCGTGATAGCGTTGCTCGAAGAGCGCCGGACGTCGCTTCGCCTCGCAGCGTCGCTCACGGAGCAGCGCACGAAGGCGGCCCGCCTCGCCCTTCTCGAATCCTTGGCCGGCAACGCCGACGATGGGGTACTGGTCCTCGAAACGTCCGCTCGGTCCGGCGGCCTGCCGACCGTTTTGTTTGCGAACACGTCCGTGACGCGGCTGACGGGCTGGTCGCCGGACGATCTGCCGCAGCCCGTCGATGCCGGATTGTGGGGCGCGCTCGCCGAGCGCGACGGGCTCCCGGCCCTCGATGCGATGCTGCGCGGAATTCAGCCGTACGCCACCGAGGCCCGCGTCCGGCTCGGCGACCGGCGGGCGACGCTGCTGGAAATACAGTTTGCGCCGCTGGTGGAACCAGCCGCAGAAGCTTCGGCGCGCTGGATCGTGCGGATCAGCGATCGTCGCGACCGTCAGCACGCCGCTGCCGTGGAACGTCGCGCCGAGACGATCCTCGTGCGCAACAGCGAACTCGCGGCGGACATCGAGCGGAGGCGCGGCGTCGAGCGGCGCTTGACCTTCGCGGCAGCCCACGATTCGTTGACCGGCTTGCCGAATCGCATATATTTCATCGACCGGTTACGCGCGCGTTTCATTTCGGCTCGGACCCGGCCGAACGACGTGCCCTTCGCCGTCATGTTCCTGGACGTCGACCGGTTCAAGGCTGTCAACGATACGCTCGGGCACCTGCTCGGCGACGAACTCCTGACGACGATCGGAAGACGCCTTGCGGCCTGCGTGCGCGTGCAGGACGTCGTCGCGCGGTTGGGCGGAGATGAGTTCACGATCCTCGTCGATGCCGCCGGCGACCGCCGGACAATCGCGAATCTCGCGGAACGCATCGGGCGCGCGGTCGCCACACCGTGCTTGATCGGGCGTAACGGCGTCAACGTGTCCGCGAGCATCGGTGTCGTCATCGACGACGGTTCGCATGCGTCGGCCGAAGAGCTCTTACGCGATGCCGATATCGCGATGTTTCATGCGAAGGCGAGCGGGCGCAATCGCTACGAATTCTATCGCGCAGATATGGGCGCGCGCGTCATCGGCGAAGCGCGCATCGAAATGCGCTCCGCATCGCTCTGCAGCGCAGCGAATTCCGTTTAGTATATCAGCCGATCGTCGCGCTCGCCGACCCCACGCGCACGGCGCTCGGGTTCGAAGCGTTGTTACGTTGGGACAGCCCGCATCAATCCCGACTCGGTACGCGCGGAATCGTTACCGCCGCCGAAGAGAACGGCTCGATCGTGCCGATCGGCGACTGGGTGATCGGCGAAGCGTGCCGTCAACTCGCGCTTTGGAAAGCGACGCTGCCTGCGAGCGAACGTACGCCCTTCGTCACCGTCAACGTTTCTCCGCGACAATTGCTCGAGCGCGACTTTGCCGCGAAGGTCGAACGCACGCTGCTCGGTGCCGGAGTCGCACCGAGCGATCTCGCGCTCGAGTTGACCGAAAGCGTGCTGATGCACGAGGCCGAGCTTATCGTCGAGACGCTCGCGCGCTTGCGCGACGTCGGCGTGCAACTGTACCTCGATGATTTTGGCACGGGCTACGCATCGCTCGGGTATCTGCGGCGTTTCGCCGTCGACTGGCTCAAAATCGATCGATCGTTCGTAGGCGGTCGCAGCGATGGGCTCGCCGACGAAGGGATCGTCGATGGAATCGTTTCCTTCGCGCATCGGCTCGGAATTAAAACGGTGGCCGAAGGCGTCGAGACGGGCGCACAGATCGAGCGCCTCATTGCGCTCGGTTGCGAGTGCGCGCAAGGCTACGCCTACAGTGAGCCCGTCGATGCCGCAGGCGCGACGCAGATGCTGACCCTGTCGCCGCGTGCGACGCGTGCGGCGACGTAAGGTCTTCGCAATACGAAAATCGTCGCCGGGCGAAGGCAAGTGAGCTGCGGGCTCGCAGCGAAACCTCTGGCTATGAGCCACGCACAGTACGTTTTGAGTCCTTGGTCGGCCCAGGGGAACCTTACGATGCCCGCAATCGAGCGCGCGGCGGGCGTGTATTTGTACGACGATAGCGGAAAGCGGTATCTCGATTTGGCGTCGGGGCTCGTGGCAGTCAATCTCGGTCATAGCCATCCGCGCGTCGTCGCGGCGATCGCGGAGCAAGCCGCAAAACTGTGTTATTCCTCGCCCGCGCTGTTCAATACGAATCGCGCGCGTCTGGCCGAAGAGCTTTCGCGCATCTCGCCGTGGCTCGAGGGATGCCGGACGTTCTTCACAACCAATGGCGCGCAAGCCAACGAAGACGCGATGAAGATCGCGCGCGAAGTGACGGGCCGGCACAAAGTGTTCGCCGCGTATCGCTCGTTTCACGGCTCGACGCCGGGTGCCGGTGCGCTCTCCGGTGAGAACCGGCGTTGGCCGAACGAACCTTCCACGATGCCCAACGTCGTGCATTTCTTCACACCGTATCCGTATCGGAGTCCCTTCAATACGACCGATCCCGCGACCGAATGCCAACGCGCGCTCGCGCACCTCGAACTCGTTCTAAGCTACGAAGATCCCGAACGCGTCGCGGCAATCTTTATCGAGCCGATCGTCGGCAGCAACGGCGTCGTCGTGTATCCCCCGGGCTATCTCGCCGGCTTGCGCGCGATCTGTGACCGGCACGGCATCCTGCTCGTATTCGACGAGGTCATGACGGGTTTTGGCCGTACGGGCGATTCGTTTGCGAGCACGCGCTTCGACGTCGTGCCCGATATAATGACCATCGCCAAAGGCGTCACGTCGGCTTACGTTCCGCTCGGCGGCGTGATGGTCCGCGAGAGCGTCGCGAAATATTTTGACGACCGCGTGCTCGGCGCAGGCCACACCTACTCCGGGCATCCGCTCGCGATGGCCGCCGGCCTCGCGGCGCTCGCTGCGTATCGCGAGGAGAACCTTTACACCCGCGCGCGCGAGATCGAGACGTGGCTGCGCGAAGGGCTCGAAGCGCTCCGCGCGCGGTTACCGATGATCGGCGACGCACGCGGCGTCGGCGCTTTCTTTGCAATCGAGCTAGTGCGCGATCAGAACTCGCGCGAGCCTCTGGTCCCCTGGCAAGGGAAAACCGCCGGCGCCTTGCCCGGTATCTTGCGGCGCCTGCGCGATCTCGGAGTCTATACGTACGGACGGTACAACTGCTTGATGGTGACGCCGCCGCTCGTGATCGAGCGGGCCGAGCTCGACGAAGGCTTTGCGGTGCTCGGTACCGTTCTCGAGGAGTTGCTGGTTCATTAGGATGCGCGCAACCCGGTTCGGGCGCCCGGGTCCTAGCGCATATGAACCGGCACGAAAAAACGGACGCGCAATGGCGTCGCGACTTACAACCCGACCGCTATGCGGTCTTACGGAAGGCGGCGACCGAGCCGCCCTTTAGCGGGGCGCTGGATCGCAATCATGCCGCTGGGACGTACCGCTGCGGCGCGTGCGGAACCGAACTCTTCGGCTCCGACGCGAAGTTCGAGAGCGGCAGCGGCTGGCCGAGCTTCTTCGCACCCAAAAATGCCGAGCACGTCGAACTGGTCGAAGACCGCTCGCACGGCATGGTGCGGACGGAAGCCGTATGTGCCGCCTGCGAATCGCACCTGGGGCACGTCTTCGATGACGGCCCGGCCCCGACGGGCCAGCGCTACTGCATCAATTCGCTCGCGCTCACGTTCGAGCCCGACTCGCGCCCGTAACAAGAAAGAAGCCCGGCCGCCGATTGGCGACCGGGCCCGTTTCTCGGCCGTTAAGGCTTAGCGGTACGACTGACGCGGCGTGAAGCAGTCGCGGCAGTAAACGGGCTTGTCGCCGCGCGGTTGGAACGGCACTTGGGCCGTTTTGCCGCACGTGCTGCAAATCGCGTCGAACATTTCGCGCTGGCCGCCACCACCGCCGCCGCCGCGGCTGTAGTTACCGCCGCCGCCGCCTTCGCCGCGCTGTGCCTTGCGGGCAGCACGACAATCGGGGCAACGGCTGGGCTTATTGGTGAAGCCCTTGGACGCGAAGAATTCCTGTTCGCTCGCGGTAAAGGAGAAGGGCGCGCTGCAATCTACGCAGCTTAGTTTTTCGTCTCGGTACATCAAGTACTCCGTGCGTCGTGTTGGTGAATCGTGCGATGTACCTGAATCCGAAAAGCGCCTGGGCGCCGAGACCGCGGGACATGACTCGTTCGACGGCCTTTAGTGGATGCGACGCGGCACCCACGACCGTCAAGCATTACAAGTCCGGCCGAGGCCGGTAAGTTGCAGCGCTGGGAGGACGCATTTCCCAGCTTCGTCCATTGTCCTCTCCGGTTGCGGCTAGTGCGCCCTTCTGCCAGCAACGTGTGATAAAGTTCGCAATCGTGCGCTCGGCGTCGCGCGCCTCGGGCAAGAACGAGTAAATGGGCCACGCGTGCGGCAGGCCCGGCCCCTGCACGAGCGTCGCGATACCGCCCTGAGAGCGTACGCGCGCTACGAGCGCGCGCGCGTCGTCCAGGAGCATTTCCGTGGTGCTTGCGAAAACCAGCAGCGGCGGCGTGCCGGCGTAGTCGCCGTACAGCGGGGAGACGAACGGTTCGCGCCAGCGCGACGGCGGCGCGTAGGCATGCGCGACCGCCACGTCGTCGGGGACGAGCGCGAGCGTATCGTCGCGGTACCGGTTGGCGACGATCGAAGCGCCGGAGGAAGCCAGATCCGTCCAAGGCGAGAGTGCGACGATTCCGGCGACCGGTCGCGGCGTCCCGAGCCGTTCTCGCAAACAGAGCAGCGCCGCGAGCGCGAGATTGCCGCCTGCGGAATCGCCTGCGATAACGAGGCCCGCGGCCGGGACGCGCGTACGTAGCGCGTGATACGCCGCGAGCGTATCGTCGAGCGCTGCGGGATACGGATGTTCGGGTGCGTGCCGGTAGTCGACGGCGAAGACCGGGACGCCGAGCCGGCGCGCGAGGGCAATCGTAATCGAGCGGTAGCCGAGCGGCCGCGATGCGACCATCGCACCGCCGTGCACGTAGAGCAGCGCCCGTTCGCCATAGCGCACGTCGTCGCGCAACACCCATTCGCCGCGCACGCCCGCCTGGTCGATCGGGATGATGCGGATATCGGCCGGGATTTCGCGATAGCGCCATTGGCCGCGTTCGAACGCCGCGCGCGTCCGCGCGACGTGTGACGCGAGCGTGGCGTGATGCGACGCGAGTTCGCGCTTGACGAACAGGCGCAGTGCGATGCGCCATAGACGCGCCTGCCAGCTCATCGATCGGCGCTCTTGCCTGCGACGAATCGTTTCTTCGGATCGAAGACGGGTTGCAACACCTTCATGTACAGTGCGGGAAACGCGCGCACGATCGCGTCGACCGCGTGCGCGTCATTGCCGATCAGTAGCCGCGCCCGATCGCGCAAGACGGCCTCTGCGACGAGCTTCGCGGCTTTCGGCGGCGGCATGGTCAGCGCGGCGTCGAATTTTTTCGTATCGCGAGCGAAGCGCGCTTCGTCGGCGCCTTCGCCGCGCCGCGTGGTTTTGGCGATATTGGTGCGTATGCCGCCGGGATGTACGACCGTTACGCGCACGGTCGTCGGGGCAAGTTCGTGACGGAGCGCTTCGCTGAATCCACGTACGGCGAATTTGCTCGCGCTATACCCGACCTGCATCGGCGGCGCGACGATTCCGAACAAACTGGAAAGCGTGACGATATTGGCGGCCGGTTCCCGCAAAAGCAACGGCAGAAACAGTTGGCAGCCGTAGACCGCACCCCAGAAATTGATGCCCATGATCCACTGCAGATCCGCGACGGAGAGGTCTTCGAATCTGCCGTACAGCGCGACCCCGGCGTTATTGACCAGCACGGACACGCGGCCGAAATCGCGCGCGACCTCGTCGGGCAGACGCGTCATGTCGGCGAGAGCGGCGACGTCGACGCGGCTCGTCGTTACGCGCCGGTTGCCGGGCAACGCGGCGCGGGTTTGCGCGAGCCCGGCTTCGTCGATATCGGCGAGTGCGAGATCGCAGCCGCGGCTTGCGAATTCGCAGGCGACGGCTCGCCCGATCCCGGAGCCCGCACCGGTCACGACGGCGATGGCGTTCGCGAAAGTCTTCATCATCGGCGTATCCTCCGCGCGCTACACTTTACCGCTTTCGGGGAACGACGCCACGATGAACGGCAGCGACGATTCGCACGAGATCCGCCCGAGACGCGCGAAACGGGCGAGCTCGAGGGCGGCATCGATCCCCGCGCCGAGGACGTGACGGCCGGCGAGGGCGATCTAGTCCGCGGCGGAGTCGCGCCGCTTGGAACGAAGCGTCATCCGATGAGCATGGTGCTTCGCGAACTCGGTCGCAGCGGTCTGCGGGTTTCCGCCTTGGGACTAGGCTGCATGGGCATGTCCGAATTCTATGGAACCGGGGACGACGCGGAGTCGATTGCGACGATCCATCGCGCGCTCGACCTCGGCATAACGTTTCTCGATACGGCGGACATGTACGGCGTGGGACGCAACGAGGAACTCATCGGGCGCGCGATCGCCGATCGCCGCGATCGCGTCGTGCTGGCAACGAAGTTCGGCAACGTGCGCGGACCGGGCGGCGAATTTAAGGGGGTCGACGGCACGCCGCAATACGTGCGCGCCGCATGCGAAACGAGTCTGCGACGCTTAGGTATCGAGACGATCGATCTATATTACCAGCATCGCGTGGATCCCGCGGTTCCGATCGAAGAAACGGTCGGTGCGATGAGCGAACTCGTTACCGCGGGCAAAGTTCGTTACCTCGGCCTTTCGGAAGCGGCGGCCGCGACGATCCGTCGCGCGCACGACGTCCATCCGATCGCGGCGCTGCAAACGGAATATTCGTTGTGGACGCGCGACGTCGAGACCGACATCTTGCCGACGACGCGGGAGCTCGGCATCGGTTTCGTCGCCTATAGTCCGCTCGGTCGCGGCTTCCTCACGGGCGCATTCAAAAAGTTCGAAGATCTTCCGCAGGACGATTACCGTCGTAACAGTCCGCGTTTCCAAGGCGATAATTTCGCGAAAAATACCGCCCTCGTCGACGTCGTGAGCGAGATCGCCCGAAAGCGTTCGGCTACCCCGTCGCAGATCGCACTCGGCTGGCTGCTCTCCCGGGGCAACGATGTCGTGCCGATACCGGGCACCAAGCGCGTGGCGTATCTCGAAGAGAACGCGGGGGCGATGGAGATCGCGCTTTCGGCGAGCGAGCTCGCGACGATCGACGCGACGTTTCCGCACGGCGTCACGGCGGGCACGCGATATCCGGCGGCCGGCATGGCCGGCGTCAATCGCTGAAACGTTTCACGGTCGTGGCGGCCTGTGCGATGCTCGGCTTAGCGCCGTTGCCGCCCAACATCACCGTTTCGCTTACCGCTCGTTCGCTTACGCTCGCGAGTGACGGCGTCGTGATTTCGACGGCGCTCGTCTGCCCGGGCTACGCCTTCGACTCATTCGGAAACGGCGGCCCGCGACTCTCTCCGGATCAACACTGGGTGCTCGTCGATATCCGCGGCCCCTTCGCTCCGGGTAACGTTCCGCGCAATCACGCGCTCGTCAACGTGCGAACCGGCACCGTCATCGCGGCGCCCGACTTTCCGGCGCTCCTCGATATTCCCGCCGCGCCCGACGCGCTTGCGTGGGCCAGCGGGGAACGATCGACCTTGCGCTATGCCAGCGGGAAAACGGTTCCCTTGCGCGATCCGCTCAGGCGCGCCGTTCCAAAACTTCGCTGCGCGGCCAAAGCGTAAGAACTCGAGCGGGTCAACTCCGGCAGCACGCGCACACGGGGCGTCTGCGCACGCGCGTCGAGACGAGCCGGTGGCGCCGGGCTAAGCGCGTGCGGCTACGCCGGCCGGTGGCCCACAGGCGAGCGTGACGGCGGCGCGAACGTGGCCCCAGCGCCGGTTCGAACGTAAGCATCTTGGATACCTCTCTGGCGGTGCATCGGTCGTTCCGACGTGCGATGTGAGAGGGAGTGAGCGTGCGTTATGGGATCGATCTCGGGGGGACGAAAACGGAACTCGTCGCGCTGGCGGACGATGAGAGCGTGCTGTTGCGCCGTCGCGTTCCGACGCCGGCGAGCGAGTACGAAGGTATCGTGCGCACGATCGCGGCGCTCGTGGCCGACGCCGAACGCGAGAGCGGCGTACGCGGCAGCGTCGGAATCGGCACCCCTGGCGCGCGTTCCCGTGCCACGGGGCGCATGAAAAACGCGAATAGTACGGTTTTAATCGACCAGCCGTTCGCGGACGACGTTGCAGTCGCACTCGGGCGACCGGTTCGCATCGCCAACGACGCGAACTGTTTCGCGCTTTCCGAGGCGACGGATGGCGCGGCCCGCGGGGCCCGCGTCGTCTTCGGAGTAATCTTGGGCACGGGTGTCGGCGGCGGGATCGTCGTGGACGGGCGGATCGTTACCGGGCGTAACGATATCGCCGGCGAGTGGGGCCACAATCCGCTGCCGTGGCCGCGCGACGACGAACGACCGGGCCCGGCCTGCTATTGCGGAAAATTCGGCTGTATCGAAACGTTCGTTTCGGGAACGGGCCTGCAGAACGATTACCGCCGCTACGGCGGTGCGGCCGGCGACGGCGCGGCGATCGCGCTGGCGGCGGCGCGAGGGGAGACCGATGCCCGCGCGACGCTCGAACGGTACGTCGATCGGTTGGCGCGCTCGCTCGCATCGATCGTGAACGTTGTCGATCCCGATGCGATCGTGCTCGGCGGCGGCGTCTCGAATATCGCGACGCTGTACGAGACGCTGATGGAGCGTATGCGCGCGTACGTATTTTCCGATACGTTCGAAACGCCGATCGTGAAGCCGCATCACGGCGATTCGAGTGGCGTTCTCGGTGCCGCGCGCCTCTGGGACGACGAGCCAAGAGCCCCAGGCGGCGAGTTCAGCGCTTGAGGCTAGGCGTTCGCAGGAGGCGTCACGCGGCACGTTTCGAAGCGGCTCGCATGGATAACGTCGACGAAGTTCTCCGCCTGGCATCCCCCGCACCGAAGCCCCAGTCGCTCGCCTACGACGGGACGACACTGTGGATGGGGTCGCGCGAAACGCGACGCGTCTACGCACTCGATGCGAAGACGTGGACCGTGCGCGAAGAAGCCGCAGCACCGGGCACGCCATGGGGTATGACGGTCGTCGGCGACGAGCTCCGCGTGCTCTGCGGCGAGACCGATGACGACACGCGGATCATCCGCCGTTTCGTCCCCGGCCACGGCTTCAAAAAGAGCGACGCGTTGCCGTGTCCCGACGATACGGGCTCGCAGCTGTCGTACGACGGCGAGCGGCTCTATGTGAGTCAGTGGTACAACAAAAAATTGATTTCCCTCAACGAGAACGGCGCCCGAGGCACGACGATCGACGTGCCGCACGGAATCTGCGGTCAAGTGATCGTCGGCGGCTGTTTTTATCTCGCGACGACCGACGACGAAGCGAGCGACGAGTATTTTCTCACGCGCGTCGACGCACGCAACGGTCAGGTTGACGTCGCCGATATCGCGCGAATCGGTTTCCCCGCGCGCGCGCTCGCCTACGACGGCGCGCGCTTTTGGACGAACCACCGCGAAGCGAACGAAATCGTCGCATTCCGTGCGGCCCTTTAGCCACCGGCCGCAAACGAAGACTCTCGGTTTAGTGCTGAATCGATGACTCGACGGGCTCGCCGCCCTTGAAAACGCGGAAGAGCAGCACGAGCGACGGCACGAGCAGCGTCGTCCCGCCGGCGACGAACCAGAGAAAAACGCGCAGTACGCTTGCGGGCGCCGCGGCGTCCATCACGGTCAGCTCGCCCGGAACCATGTACGGCGCTTGGGCCGCGTACCAGCCGACGAGAACCGCCACCGTTTCACACGCGACCGCGATGCGGGCCAACGTATACCGGCGCGCGGCGAGCGTGCCGAGCACGACGAAGCCGAGCGCCATCGCGACCGCGATGCCCGGCAACGAACGCGCGCCGACGAGAGCGGCGAAAGTCTGCGGTTCGGTCGCGCGCGCGATGCCCAGGGCAATCGCACCGATGGCGGCGAGGCCGATCGTCGCGGCGATCGCTCGCGTGCGGAAGTCGCTGCGGAGTTCGCCGCCGGTTTCCACCGTAAGAAAGATGCCGGCGACCTGCGCGCACAGCGCGACCGCGAGCACGCCGATCGCGAGCGAGAACGGCGCGTTCCAGCGATATGCTCCGAGCGTGAGTCCGCCGACCGCCGTACCGAAAAAGAACGGCGCGATGACGCTCGCGATGCCGAAGACGTGACCCCAAAACGGCGACGCCGCGCCGTCTTCGCTGCCATGCGCGCGATAGGCATACGCGGCCCCGCGTAAGATGATCCCGACCAGGGCGAAGGTCAAGGGAACGAAGAGTCCCGTCGCGATCGACGCAAACGCCGGCGGAAAACATGTGAACAGCACGGCGATCGTAAAGATCAGCCAGACGTGATTGGTTTCCCACACCGGGCCGATCGCATGACCGATCGCCGAGCGTTGCGCGTCGCGGCGCGGGCCGCTCGCGAGCACGTCCCACACGCCGCCTCCGAAATCGGCGCCGCCGAAAAGCGCGTAGAGCGAGGTCGTTGCGAGCGCGACGAGCGCCGCGAGCACGATGAGCGAAGCCGTCGCCATCAGGCCGGGCTCGCCTGCGCCGTCCCCAGCGGCGGCGGCTGGATCGCTTCGTCTGTGTGCAGGCGCCGCAGTAAGACAACGAGCGTGATGGCGAGGAAGAGATAGAGCAACGTGAAGCCGTAGAACGCGATGTCGAGCCCGGGCGCCGTCGTCACGGCATCCCGCGTGCGTAGGAAGCCGCGAGCGACCCACGGTTGGCGGCCTTCCTCCGTCACCATCCAACCCGCTTCCATCGCGATGAACGCGAGCGGACCACCGAACGCGAGCGCGCGCGCCACCCAGCGCGGCGTGGGGCGACGGCCGAAACGCGTCGCGAAGGCCCACCAGCCGGCGATTGCGAGCAACGTCGAGCCGCTGCCGACCATGGTGTCGAACGCAAGGTGAACCGGAGCGACCGGCGGTTCGTCGTTGCGCGGGAACGCATCGAGTCCGCGCACTTCCGCCGTTGGATTTTCGAAAGCGAGAACGCTCAACACATAGGGGACGCGGATCGCGAAATGAGTCGTCCGAGCGTTCGTATCGGGGAAACCGCCGATCTGCAGTGCGGCGCCGCGCTCGGTCTGAAATTGGCCTTCCATCGCCGCCAGTTTCACGGGCTCTTCGTGGGCGTCGAAGCGCGCCGAAAAATCTCCGGCGACGAGTTGTAACGGAATCGAAACGACCGCGACGAGCATCGCGGCGCGTAACGCCGACTTCGCGTAACGATTGGCGGGTTCGCGTAAGAGCGTCACGGCATAGACCGACGCGACTGCGAAGCTCGTGAACACGTAGGCCGAAAGCGTCGTATGGATCACTTCGGTCGGCATCGCTTTATTAAACATTGCGGCCAGCGGATCGATGTCGACGGCCTCACCCCGCACGATGCGGAACCCGGCGGGCGTATTCATCCACGCGTTGACGGCCGTTACGAACGCTGCGGAAAGCGCGCCCGAAATTGCGATCGGCAAGGAACAGAGCCAATGGGCGCGCGGCGAAAGCCGCTCCCAGCCGTAAAGATAGATGCCGACGAAGATCGCTTCGATGAAGAACGCGAATCCTTCCGCCGAGAAGGGAACGCCGACGAGCCCGCCCGCATGCTTCATGAAGGCGGGCCACAGTAAACCCAGTTCGAACGAGAGCGTCGTCCCCGAAACGGCGCCGATGGCGAAGAGCAAGAGCAGGGCGCGCGACCACGTGCGCGCGAGGCGATAATACGTCACGTCTCGGGTACGCAGCCAGAGGCCTTCGACGATCACGAGCAAGAGCGGTAATCCGACGCCCAGAGCCGCGAAGATATAGTGAAATGCGAGCGACGTGCCCATTTGAGCTCGGGCCGCGGAAAGATGGTCCACGGGCCTATCGTACCGCAGTTTCTATGCGGCGCGTGCGCGAATCGTCGGAGCCGCGCGCGCAGCGAGTTAATCTTTGTACGAGGGGTCCGTTCGTTCGAGCAGGCGGATCAGCGGTGCCCACGCGAGGGCGTCGATCGCAACGCGTCCGAATGCTCCTTGGCGGACGACGAGCGCTTTGACGGAATCCGCGGGATAGTGTATTTCGGCGCCGCCGGCGAGCGTGGCGACTTGCATCGCGCACGCGCGTTCCAAAAAGTACATCGTGAGAAACGCCGCGGGCACCGACGTGCCCAGTGCGAGCGTGCCGTGATTGCGCAGCAGCATCGCATTCTTCGATCCGAGATCCGCGACCAGGCGCGGCCGCTCGGCGAGATCCAACGCGAGGCCTTCGTAGTCGTGATAGGCCACATCGCTGCAGACCAGCATTGCGGTTTGATTGAGCGGCAGCAAGCCCGCGGCTTGCGCCGAGACCGCGACGCCGGCAACGGTATGCAGATGCAGCACGCACCTCGCATCTTCGCGCGCGGCGTGCACCGCACTATGGATCGTGAAGCCGGCCGGATTGATGTCGCTCGCGGCAGCGTCGACGGACGCGCCCTCGAGATCGACTTTCACCAAGCTCGATGCCGTAATTTCGCTGAATAGCCACCCGTACGGATTGATCAGAAAGTGGTGTTCGGGCCCCGAGATACGCGCGGAGATGTGGGTGAAGATCAGGTCGTCCCAGCCGAAATGTGCGACCAAACGGTAGCAGGCGGCGAGCTCGACGCGCGTTTGCCACTCCTGGGGCGAGCAACGCTCGCGCACGGGGCGCTGGCCTGCGGCGGCGCGATTGTCGATGGTGACGCTCACTTTAACGATACTCCTCTGACGAAGCGTCGATTCGACGCCGTTTTCCGGAACGCTCCTGCTACGCTTGCGTTAGCCGACGGGGGACGGTATCAGCCGGCGTAGCCGTTCGCGCGCGCGCGCGCGATCATCTCGCGCATACGGGGATGATCGCCGGGTATCGTACGCTCCCAGGTCTCGAACGGCGGCACCCGCTCGCCGACGAGAAACACGAAGTAGTACGCGGAGAGTTCGCCCAGAAATTTAAAACGCGTACGCAGATCGCGCGCGAGTTCTTCGTAGGAGGCAAACGAGCGCAGGTACGGACGAATGCCGCGCTCGCGGTCGATCGCGAGCAAAGTCCGGGCGTTTTCGATCGTGGCGACGATTTTCTTACGCGTGCGCACGACGCCGCCGTCGGCCATGATGCGCTCGACGTCCGCTTCGCCGAACGCCGCGACGAGGACCGGATCGAAGCCGTCGAAGAGCCGCAGGTACGCATCCCATTTGCTCTCGATGAGCTTCCACGAAAGACCGGCTTGAAAGATCGCGCGCGACATCACGGCGAGATAGCCCGCGAGATCGCTCGGCTCGCCGCGTTCCGGAATCGGCATCAGCGCGACAGTTCGCGCACGCGCGCTTCGAGCTCTGCCATAAAGGCACGTCGGTCGGCACCCCGCTCGAAGTGAAGCGGCGTCCCGAGGCGCAACGTGACGTTCGTACGCGCGCCCGCGGCCGCATAGGCGAACCCCGCCGGAAAGATAGGCACCGGCCGCGCGCCCGCGCGTTGCGCCTGCGCTGCGATCGCGAGCACGCCCGGCCGAAAGGGGAGATACTCGTCCACGCGCTTACGCGACCCCGCGGGATCGATCGTCGGATAGCCTTCGGGAAAGATCGCGAGCCACTCACCGCGGCGAAGAAGTTCGGCACCGTAGGAAATGGCGCGGCGCACGTAGCGTTGCGCTTCGCGCCGTTCGAAAGCCGGCACGGCCGCCTCGCCTCGGAAACTTTCGGTGCGGATGGCGACCGGCCACTCGGCGAGGCGACACGCCGTTTCCATGACGCGACGTTGCAGGGCGGAACTCGTCCAATCGAGCGCGACGAAGAGATGCGGCTGTCGCGGCAAACCGTGCACGAGCGCGGAGCCATCGAAGGCGTGATGGTAGTGGCGTGCCGCGATCAGCGCGGCGCCGAAGGGGAGCAATTCGGCGCCTTCCACGCGTAGATTCATATAGCGAAGCACGTTGTACACGGCGATCGCACGCGGTCCGAGCGCGAAGGGATTCACGCCGCCAGTTGCGCGCCTCGGGCGCCCGGGGCGGGACGCAGTGCCAAAGCCGCCGGCACGAGGCTGAGCGCGACGGCCGCGAGCGCCGTCGGCCACAGCCCGACCGACAGACTGAGCGCCATCGCCCAGAGCACGTTGACGGCATAGACGCCGAACGGCAGCCACGCCGCCATGGTTCGCGCATCGTACGCGCGCGTCCAGACGAACCGGCCGACCGCGATGAAGGCCAGCCCCGTGCCGAGCCAGCCGGCGAGGTTGCGCAGCGGCATGCCGAAATACGCGCCGTGCTCTTTCCATATCCAGAAGTGCATGACGGACATCTTATCGCTCGCCATGGCCGGATCGAGCACCAAATCCCACGCCATCAGAAGCCACGCGCCGAGCGCGATCGACCACAGCGTCGTCTTGCGTAAGGGGGTTTGTTGCACGATTTTGGTGGCGAGTAAAAATGACGCGAAGCCCATATAGAACCACGACAACGGAACCGTATAGGGCACGCGCCCGGCGAGGCGCCACCCGAGAAACCCGGTGTATTCGTAGCCGCCGAAGGGCCAGCCCGTCTTCGTGCCGGTCAGTTCCGCCGTCGCCGAAATCGTGACCGCCGCCAGAAAGAAGAAGAGCGTTCGCCGAGCCCCGACGCTCGCTACGCCGAAAGCGATCATCGCGAGAGCGCCCGTCCAGATATCGACGGTCCCCGTATTCTGGATGGCCCACGTATAGAATGCGAGCGCGTATGGGTTGTTGGCAAATTGCGCGACGTTGGGCACGGCGGAGAGCAGGCCGAAGAGACCCAGTCCGAGCGCGCAGACGTGCAGAGCGAGAAAGACGGAGGCTAATCTCATCGGGGGAACCCTTCGGCGACGAGCGTACGGCCGCGCCAGATATGACGACGCGAGAGCGCCCCTTGAACCAACCGTAGCGCACACGGCAGATCAAGCAGCGCGGCGAGCCAATACGTTGGCGGGACGGACGCGTACGCGCGCCGTGTCCCGGCGAGTACGCCGAGCCGCGCGAGTGCGAGCGCGAGGTTGATGCGAAAGAAGAGCGTCGTCGTCGGCCGGCGCGCGAGCAGGCTTGCGAAAATCGACGCGAGCGGTAACGCCTGCACGGCGACGATCGTCGCGAGATCGAGCGCGAGCCCGAACGCCTTCGTCGATTCGTCGCGCAGCGACAGCGAGCGCGGCCAATTCGTCCAGCATTCGCGCGCGCTTTCGTACATGCGGACCGTCGCAAGGTCGGCACCTTCGTAAAAGCCTAGACGCGCACCAGAACGCACGAGATGGCGGGCGATCGTCACGTCGTCGCAGCGCGACGTCCGCGCTGCCGCGAACGCATCCGCGCTCACCGCGAGGTCGCGTCGTACGATAAAGCACTGCCCGTTCGCCTGCACGTCGCGCGCGCGGGTCGCCACGTTGCCCGGCAGGCCATACCGGTACACGAGCGTCGCGAGGAAAGCGGGATGGATCAGGCTTTCGAGCGGGCCCGAGAGCGCTAGGCGCGGCGCCGCGCTGAAGGCGTCGAGGCGCTGCGCCAGCGCGTGCGCGAGCAGGGATGCAATCAGTTTCGGGCGCGGCCGGACGTCGGCGTCCATCGTCAAAATCCACGTCGTTGCGGGGTCGGTCGCGCCGAGCCCGCAGGCGAGATTCCACGCCTTACCGTTCCAATTATCCGGAACGGGCGACGCGTCGACGAGGCGAATGCGCGGGTCGCGGGCCGCATACCCGCGCACGAGCGCCTGCGTTCCGTCACTCGATCCGCCGTCCACGACGACGATGGCGGCGAGCGCTTCGGGCGCCGCCATCAAGCCTTCCAGACACGGGCCCAAGCGTTCGCGTTCGTCGAGTACGGGCACGATCGCCGCGACGGTTCCGGCGGCGGGCGTCGCGGCGCTCGTCGTCGCGACGGGGATACCACGAGCCGTCGCAAGCATTCGCGCGAACGTCCGGGCACCAAGCAATCCTTGTGCGACGGCGAACGCGTCAGAAGTGGACATCACGGAGGGCCGGGATTACGTTTCTCACGATTCGATCCTCTTCACGCATCGCCGGCGGACGCCGCGCGTCTTTTTGCTGCTGCACGGCCTCACGGCCAGTCCACTGCAATTCGAGAGCTTCGGACGCATGCTCTTCGAGCGCGGCGCGAACGTCTCCATTCCGCGCCTGCCCCGACACGGCTTGGCGGATCGTTTGACGACCGAACTCGAAGGTCTGACGGCAGACGAGCTGCGGACGTTCGCGCGCACGAGTATCGCCGAGGCGGCGGCGCTCGGAGACCGCGTGACGGTCGTGGGATTTTCGGTCGGCGGTTTGCTCGCTGCATGGCTCGGACAGCACGAACCGATCGAACGCGCGACGGCGATCGCACCGTTTCTCGGCGTGGCGTGGATTCCGCAGGCGTTGATGGCGCGCGCGGCGCGGCTTACGCTCGCGATGCCGAATCAGTTCTGGTGGTGGAATCCGATGCAGCGCGAACGGATGCTGCCCGCGCACGGCTATCCGCGGTTCGCTACGCACGCCGTCGCCCAGGCCGCGCATCTCGCCGAAGAACTGCTCGTTAACGCGGAAGCGTGCGCGCCGCGCGCGCGCGCCGTGCAGATCGTGCTCAATTCCAGTGAGTCCACGGTCAGCAATCCGGCAGCGCGCCGGCTCGCGCGCGCGTGGGCGATGCATCGTGCGGATGAAATCGTCTTGCACCGGTTGCGCGGACTGCCGCTCTCGCACGATATCATCGAACCGATGGGTTCGAGTATCGCACGCGACCTCTATCCGAAACTGCTCGATCTTGTCGATCGGTAACGCCATCGCGCCGCAGCCGGCGCGCGATTTCGCCGCGGCGCAGCGACGCTTCGCCGCCTTGGCCGGACGGGACGATGGTGCGATTTCCGACGCCGGCCGTTCGCGCTTTCTCCAGCACGGTCGCGCGACGCCCCTCGCGGTCGTTTTGATTCATGGCTTAACGAACGCGCCGCAGCAATGGGTCCCGTTCGCAAGCGATTTGCAGGCGTGCGGGCATACCGTCGTCATCCCGCGGCTGCCGGGCCACGGTCGGACGGATCGGATGACGACCGCGCTCGCGCACGTAACGGCCGACGCGTATCTCGAAACGACGAACGAGGCGATCGATATCGCGCGCGGTGCGGGCGCGCGCGTCGTCGTTGCGGGGCTTTCGATCGGCGGGGCCTTTGCGGCGTGGCACGCGCTACGACGTTCCGACGTCGCGGGCGCGCTCGTTATCGTACCGCTCTTCGGTCTTCGCAAATGGCCCTTGGCCGCGGATCGCGCTCTCGCAGCGCTGCTCGGCGCATTGCCCAACGCTTTCGTTGCGTGGGATCCCCGCGGCGACGGAGCGCAGATTCCCGCCTACGGGTATCCGCGTTTCGCAACGCGTTCGCTGGCCGCGACCTTGCGCATCGGTCTCGACGTCGAGCGGGCCTCCTACCGGCTGCGCCCGCATGGCGAGATCGTCATGCTGCTCAACGCGCGCGAACCGGCGTGCGAAAATGCGATCGCCCGCGCGATTGCGGAGCGGCTCGCGCGGGAGCGACCGGCGGCGGCGCGCACGATCGTCTGGCCGGACCTGCCCGCCATTCACGATATCGTCGACCCGACCAATCCCAAAGGCCGCACCGATCTCGTCTATCCGCGCTTGCGCGCGGAGATCGAAGCGTACGTCCCTTAGAGGTGTTCGCCCGGCTCAGCATGATTGAGGTCGCGCCGGTCGTCGGCATTCGGATTGACCGAATCGTCGCCGTAGACGATCATCCCCGGTACGATGCCCGCGACTTCCGCTTCGCGGCGCGATAAAGCGGGATCGTCATCGGCTTGCGTATGCAATTCGGCGGGGTCGTTCTCATCGATTTCGGGGCGTCGTGCGTCGCTCATACGGAAGCCATACCTTTCGCTGTCGTTGACAATGTCGTGGGCCGCGGACGTTCGTTCCTATGCGACGACGGCGACCGACCCGAGACCAGCTACCGTACCCGTCGTTTCCCGCGAGCTAACGCCGGCTCGGAAATTTGCGGCGAGGGTCGGCTGCGCACCGTCGGCTCGCGACGCGCCGAAGCCGTCCCGGAGGCGTAACGCCAAAAGAAAGAGCGGCACCGTCGGCGCCGCTCTTTCGCAGGGTGTGGGAGCGCTCTAGATCGTTCTGCGACGACCGCTAACGGCCCGGAGGATGAAGAGCAACACGACCGCGCCGATGAACGCGACGATGATCGAATAGATATTGAAACCATCGAAACCCGTGTGCCCGAAGAAGTTAAAGATCCAGCCGCCGAGGAATGCGCCGACGATGCCGACGATGATGTCGCCCACGACGCCGCCGGGGCCCTCACCGGGAACGACCATTTTCGCGAGCGCGCCCGCAATAAGTCCGACGATGATCCAGCCGAGAATTGTCATTGGTGCCATCCGTTCGTAGTTTTCTTCCGTTGTAGAATCGATAGCGTTACGTTTGCTATTGCGGCGCCGAGGAAGAAGTGGCGGCGACGCTTTTTGCCGTGCCTTCACCTCCTTCCCGAATTGGGGCATGCGCTAAACTTCTCAAGCGCTGGATTTCATCAAGAACGTGTATCGGCTGGATTGCGAGGAGACCGCGATCGCTCGTGACCGCATGCGGATCGCCGTATTGCCCCGCCCAGAGAACGCGATGACGCGCCCGGCGCGGCGGCCCCCACTGCGCGGGCGACATCGGCCCGAATAAGACCACCGACGGGACGGCGTAGGCGCTCGCGAGATGGGCGATGCCGGTATCGCCGCATAGCACGCGTTCGGCGCCGGCGACCAGCGCCGCGAGCTCCAGAAGCGACGTCCTCCCGGCAACGTCGCTCGACGGAGCGAGCTGCGCGCGTGCGACGATTTCTGCGCCGAGCGCGCGTTCGCTCGGATCGCCCGTTACGACGACGCGTTCGCCACGTTTGGCGCATGCGCGCGCAACGGCGGCCCAGCGCTCCGCGGGCCAGCGCCGCGCTTGCGTCGATGCACCGGGATGGACGACCGTCGCGCGACGCAGATGCGCGGGGAGAACGACGCTCGGCACGCCGATGTGGAGCTCGCGCTCGTCGCTCGAAATACTATAGTAGCGAAGCATCCGGCACCAGCGCTGGACTTCGTGCTCGCCTTCGTCCCACGCCGGGCCGCGGGCCGGAATATCGGTGGCGTCGCTTGCGAAGGCAAGCAGGTGTCGCGGGTCGCACGCGAGCAACGTCCGGTGGCTCTGCGGCCCGCGGCCATGCAGGTTGATTGCGACGTCTGCAGCGCCGGCGGCCGCCGGCAGCGGCCCCAGCGGCGCGACGTCGTACGCGTCCGTGAAAACGTCGCCCAAGAGCGGCAGGAGCGCGTGCAGCGACCGCGGTGCGGCGAGCGTCCGACGATGCGCGGGAAAGGCGCGCGCGATGGCACGATAGGCGGGGACGCCGGTGAGGAAGTCGCCGAGTCCCAGCGCGCGCAGCGCGACCAGCGACGCCGCCGCGCTCACGCCGTGTGGCTAACCGCATCGCTACGGCTTGCGATGCCGCGATACACTTTCACGCTTTCGGACGCAACGCGTTCCCACGTGAAGCGGCCTTCGATCCGGTGGCGTCCCGCAGCGCCGAGCCGCGCGCGCAGCGCGGGGTCCGCGAGCAGTTCGCGCAGCGCCGCCGCGATCGCGCGCGGTTCGCGGGGCGGCACGTGCAGGCCCGTGAAGCGGTCGATCACCGTATCGTTCTGACCGCCGACGGCCGTCGCAACGACGGGCACGCCCGCGGCCATCGCTTCGAGCGGAACGATGCCGAAGGGTTCGTACCACGCCGCGCACACGACGACATCGGCGGCGCGCAGCAGCTGCGGTATTTCGTGGCGCGCGACGCGGCCGAGCAACGTAACGCGATCGGCAACACCGCACGCGCGCGCGTGCGTCGCGAGCCGCTCTACTGCAGCGTCGCTGCCCAGCGCCGCGGGCGTCGGACCGCCCGCTACGATGAGTTCCGTATCGGGTACGTCGCGCAGCGCCGCGATGACGTCGCCGACGCCCTTACGTTCGACGAGGCGACTCAAGGTGACGATCCGATGCGTGCGCCGGCGCGGCAGAGCCATGACGTCGCGGGCGCGATCGAAGAGCGCCACGTCGACACCGCAGGGTACGATCTTGAGCCGCCACGGCTCGGCGCCGAGCCGGCAGAGTTCGAAAATTTCGCTGCTCGAGGTCGCGATGATGCGATCGGCGGCTTGCACGATGCGCAACTCTTCGGCGAGCCGTTCGGCCGGGCTCGTGTCGCCCGGGCCCTGCATGCGCCGTTTTTCGCTGCCGAGAGCGTGAAAGGTCTGGACCATGGGAATGCCGAGCGGTTTCGCCGCCGCGAGCGCTGCGCGCGCGGACATCCAAAAGTGGGCGTGCACGATATCGGGCGCGAGGCGCGCGAACGCGCGGCCGAGGAACTCGGCGAAGGCGTCCATGTGCGGCAGCAACTCGTCTTTGGAAATGTAGCGCGGCGGCCCGGCGTCGACGTGCACGACCGCTACGCCGGAGGGCATGACGACGCGCCGGGGGACGAGCGGGTCTTCGCGGCGCGTAAAGACCGTGACGCGATGGCCCGCAGCGACGAGGGCCGCGGACAGTTCCGCAACGTGCACGTTTTGCCCGCCGGCATCGACGCCGCCCAGCACGGCGAGCGGGCTTGCGTGCTCGGACACCATCGCGATATTCATGCCGTTACCTCACTTCGTTCGCTGCTGATGGGATGCCGTTTCAGACGCTCGAGCGCCGCGATAACGTCGGCCGGTTCGACGGCGCCGGTGCACGGCTGGCCGGGAATCGGACACGCGCGTGCGCGGCAGCCCGCGCAAGCGATCGTCGAGTCGCCGAGCATCGCGTACGGCACGCGCCATGGCGCGAACCGAACCGGCGCGATCGTCGGCGCAAAAATCGTAACGACCGGCGTTCCGACGGCGCTCGCGACGTGGATACCGGACGAATTGCCGACGACGAGCGCGTCGGCATCGCGAACGACGGCCGCGAACTCCGCGTACGACGTCTCGCCGGCGAGTTCGCGGGCACCGCTGCTGCCCGCGACTTCGCGGACGAGTTCGCGTTCGGCCGCGCTGCCGACGAGCACGATGCGCTGACCGCGCCCTTCCAGCCGCGCCACGAGCGCTCGCAGCTTTGCCGGCGCCCAGGCGCGCGCGGGCACCGTCGCGCCGGCTTGCACCGCCACGAAGTGCGCCGGAAGCCCGCACAAGCGTTCCGGCAGCGCCGTGTAGCGTAGACGGCCGTCGTCGCCGGCGGGCAAGACGTAGCCCCGCGCGCCGGCGAGCGCGAGCGCGCGTTCGACTTCGTGGATGTCGTCCGCGACGCCGACCCGCGTATCGAGCAGCGAGCCGGGATAGTCGACGCTGATCGCCGCGATTGCGGGTACGCCGGCGAGCCGCAAGAGCAGCGCCGTCGGCAGCGGGCTCTGATGGAACGAGGTAAACACGAAGGCCTCGTCGGCCGCGAGCGCCGCATAGGTCGCGACATCGCGTTCGACGTGCGCGCGCTGGATCGGGCGGGGGTTCGCGTCGATCCACTCGGCGCGCATGACGACAACCTCGGCGACGCCCGGTAAGAGCCGGGCCGCACCCTCGCCGCCGGGTCCGCAGACCAGCGTCACGCGACCGCCGGCGGCGAGGGCGCGCAGCGCCGGACCGAGCAGCGTAACGTCACCGTTGTTGTCGTGCCGGACTGCGAGGATCCGTCGCATCAGGCGGCGCCGCCGAGGATCAGGTCGGTCGCCGCGCGCAGATCTCGCGCGACCAGCGGCGCCGCGGCGATCTCGGCGGGGAGCGTTACCGGCGTCGGCACCAAAATCGCGCGCGCCCCCGCCGCGCGAGCGGCCGCGACGTCCGAGCCGATATCGCCGACCACGACGCACGCGCGCGGTTCGACGCCTAAGTGCTGCGCCGCAGCGAGAATGAGGCCGGGCGCCGGTTTGCGGCACGCGCAGCCGGTACCGCGGGCGTGCGTACACGTTTGGATGGTGTCGAAGGGACCGGCGAGTTCCGCGAGCCGGGCATGCATCGCATCGAGCGTCGCGCGATCGAGATCGCGCTCGCCCACGCGGTGCTGATTCGTGACGACGCCGATCGCGATGCCCGCCCGCCGTAAGCGGGCGAGCGCTTCGCGCGCACCCGGTACGACGCGGACGCGCTGCGGATCGTGTAGCGACGGATCGTCGACGACGAGGGTGCCGTCGCGGTCGAAAAGCACCACGGCGGGCAAACGCTGCGTCTTCGTACGCAAGGCGCGCACGCCGAACGTCCCACGCGCCCGATGGTAGACCGCTGCGAACGGAATCGCGGCGCTCGTGCGCAACATCGTCGCGATCTCACGCGCATCGCGAGGCCCCGGCGCGATGCGTTCCCATGCGAATCGCGCGACTAGCGCGCTCCAGATGGCGCCGGCGACGAGCGCGACGCCGGCGCTCGCGACCGTCGCGACGTGACGGCCGAAACGGCCGCGCGGCGCGCCCGCGCGCTCGTACCACCCCTGGCCGTGGAGCGCGCGCATCAGCGCATCGTCGGCGTTGCCAGCCTGAAGGCGGACGCTGATCCAGGAATCGGCGGGGCGGACCGGATGCTCGATCCGGCGGCGGCCGCGCTCGATCGTGAGGCCGCGCGCGATGACGCGTAAGGCGAAGTCCGCATCCTCGCGGTATGCGCGCGGAAAGCGTTCGTCGAAGCCGTCGAGGTCGCGCAGCACGGTGCGGCGATACGCGCAGTCCGCCGTGATCCAGCGCGCCGTCTCGAGTCCGCGCACGTTGCGTTCCCAATCCGTCGGCGCGCGCTCCGCCGGCAGCGGTACGGTAACGCGACCCTGCGTGCCGGCGCCCGGCTCGGCGCACGCCGCGAGATCGGCGACGAGCGCGCGGCGCCACCCCGCCTCCACGACGACGTCATCGTCGAGAAAGGCGACCCAGGTCGCGCGCGATCGGTACCAGCCGCGATTGCGCGCGGCGGCCGGTCCCGCGGCCGCGCCCGCGACGATCATCGTCCGATCGCCGAGCGGCCCGAGCTCGCCGAGGTCGAGCGCCAACGAACGGTCCGCCCGGTCGTCGACGACGAAGACGTTGTCCGGCAGCGGGCCGTCGGCTCGCGCGAGCGAGGCGAGCAGTACGCGCAGCGACGCGCGACCGATCGTCGGAACGACGATGTCGTAGTTCAGCTCCGCCACGGCGCGTGCGTTACGCTGCCGCGTCCAACAGCGCGGCGCGGGAGAGAACGTACGGGCCGATGGCGAGGGCGTCCAGTGGCGTCGAGCCGTACACCTCGAGTGCGTCGCGCGGATCGTCGACCATCGGCCGGCCCGCCGTGTTGAAGCTCGTATTGATCAGTACGGGCAGGCCCGTGCGCCGTTCGAAGGCTCGTAGCACGGCGGCCATGAGCGGCTCCGCTCGTGCATCGACGGTCTGCACGCGAGCCGATCCATCGACGTGCGTCACGGCCGGAATGCGCGCGCGCCATGCGTCGCGCACGCGGTGGGTGAAGAGCATGTACGGGCTCGGCAGCGGGCCCTCGAAAATATCGGCCGCGCGTTCGGCGAGGACCATCGGCGCGACGGGCCGGAATTGTTCGCGGCCCTTGACGTCGTTGAGGCGCGTTAGATTTTCGGCCCGTCCCGGGTGCGCGAGCAGACTGCGATGGCCCAGCGCCCGCGGTCCGAATTCGCTGCGCCCCTGAAACCAGCCGACGACGCCGTCGCGCGCGAGCAGCGCGGCGACATACTCGGCAAGATCCGCGGGCACCTGATACGTAACGGCCGCGGCATCGAGCCACGCCTTCGTATCGCGATCGTCCCAGGCGCGGCCGAGCGCTGCCGTTCCCATCCGCTCGATGCGATCGCCGGCTTCTCGCGCGACGTAGAGTGCCGCGCCGAGCGACGTTCCGCTGTCGCCGGCCGCCGGTTGAACCCACACGTTTTCGAATGGCCCGTGCTCGGCGAGATACGAATTCGCCACGCAGTTCAAGGCGACGCCGCCGGCGAGCGCCACGTTTTCTTCGCCGGTGCGCTCGTGGAGTGCTTGACTCATTTCGACGAGCACCGTCTGCAGCCGATGCTGGACGCTCGAAGCGAGATCCGCATGGACCTCGGCGAAGCTTTCGTCCCCGGGATCGCGCGGCGCGCAGAAGGTCGAGAAGTCGATCGGCGGCGCGTTGTACCCGATGCCGCGAGCGAACATCGTTTCGCGCAAACGCGCGTCGAAACGCGGACGCCCGTACGACGCCATGCCCATGACCTTATACTCATCGGACGATCGGTGGAAGCCGAGATGGACCGTGAGATCTTCGTAACGCAGCCCCAGCGAATGCGGCAACGCTACCGTGCCGAGCGGCGCAAATTTCCCGGCGCGAAACTGTCCCGCCAAAAACGAGCCACGTTCGCCGCGGCCGTCGAGAGCCATGACGGCGCACGAATCGAACGGCGCGCAGAGGTACGCGGAAGCGGCGTGCGCGAGATGGTGCGGCACGTAGCGAACGCGCGCCGCATCGAAACCGCCGAAGAGCGTCGCGAGAAAGTGCGGCAGGCGCTCGACGTAATACGTACGCAGGCCTTCATAGTCGCCCGCGACGAGATCGGTCGACGGTGCGGCCAGCGCCGGGTCGTAGCTGTACGCGACGGCATCGATATCGCGCGGCGTGAGCCCGCCTGCCTCCAAGCACCACGCGATCGCGCGTTCGGGTAATTCCCAAGCCGAGAACGGCACGCACGGCTTGCCGTGCTTGCGGCGCGTGAAGCGCTCTTCCTCGGCCGCCGCGACGATACGCCCGTCACTGATAAGTGCGGCCGACGAATCGTGAAAGACGGCATTGATTCCCAGCACACGCATGACGCTAGAATCCGTCGGAGAAGCGCTGCTAAAACACGCTCGCTCGTTATACGTCTTATCAGCTGAGCGAGCGAGCATGTTTTTAAGGGGACCAGCGAACGCAAGTGCAGCACCGGAGGGTTACGTCCGGTGCTGACTATGAATACTTTGGAATCTTCGCGTTCGCTGCCGGCGGCGCTCGAACGCGTCGTCGTTACGGGCGGCGCTTCGGGCCTGGGTCGCGCGACCGTGGCCGCGATTCGCGACGCCGGCGGCCGGGCGTTCGCGCTCGACGTGCGCGCGAGTGGCGAACATGCCGATGAATGGGTCGTCGATGTCGCGGACCGAGGCGCCGTCGAGGCGACGCTCGACGCGATCGCAAAAGACGCGGGCGGTATTTCGGCAATCGTCGCCTCGGCGGGAATCGATGCGTGCGGCCCGTTCGGTGACGTCCCGGCCGACGCATGGGAGCGCGTCATCTACGTCAACCTCATCGGGACGGCGTCGCTCGTTCGCGCGGCTTTACCGCATCTCGAACGCACGCGCGGTCACGTCGTCACGATCGCATCGACGCTCGGCATCAAAGCGGTTTCGGACGCGACCGCATATTGCGCCAGTAAGTTCGGCGTCGTCGGGTTTTCGCGCGCCCTGGCAGTCGAACTCAAAGACCGCGTGAAGGTGACGTGCTTGATCCCCGGCGGCATGCACACGAACTTTTTCGAAGGCCGCACCGAACAGTACAAGCCCCCAGCGGATTGGAAGGCAAATCAGCCCGCCGACGTCGCGAACGCGATCGTATTCGCGCTCTCGCAACCGGCGCATTGCGAGATTCGCGAGATGGTCGTCTGCCCTTCAAATGAAGACTCGTGGCCGTAATGAACGGCGACGACGATGCCAGCGCGAACGATCCGCGCGATCCCGATCCGCACGCAGCGCAAGAACTCGATCCGGCTTCGGGAGCGAGCGACGATCCGCGTGTCGATCCGACGCCGGACCGGCGTCAGACCGATAGCGGGCCCGCGAAGCCTTAAGGCCTGCTGCTCGGACTCGTCGTCGGAGCGCCGGAGGAAACCGGGTTCTGCTTGGCGCGACCGTACTGGGTTCCGAAAATTAGCGCCGCGAGTAATAGCACGCCGAGGATGATCGCATAATAGGGAACCGGTGCGGAGCCGCGCGACTTCCGGGGATCGTTCGAGTCGTTCATATTATCGTAGCGTCCCCGCCGGTGCCGGGCTGAAACGTCGCTCGTTCGGGTACAGCGTGTCCCTATGCAAGATAAAGCGAAGCTCCCGACCGCCCGCTCGGAGCAAGAAGGCCGCGCCGCCGGAGATGACGCGATGCAAGACGATCTTACCGAAGAGCGGCAAGCCACGCCGGCGCAGCGCGAAGACGTCGCGGAGACGCAAACGATCGATCCGTAGGTCCGAGGCATACGCGGTCCGGCCCCGTATTGGCCCAAGCATATGAAAGCTACGGTTTATTACGCGGCCGGAGACGTCCGCGTCGAGAATGTCCCCGATCCCGTCATCGTCGATCCAACTGATGCGATCGTCCGCATCACGCATGCGTGTATCTGCGGATCGGATCTGTGGTTCTATCGCGGTGAGGCGAAGGCGTGGCAGCCCGGCTGGCGCACGGGACACGAATGGATGGGCGTCGTCGAGGCGGTCGGTGCGGCCGTCAAAACGGTGAAGCAAGACGATCGCGTTCTCGCGCCGTTTGCATTTTCCGATGGCGACTGTGAGTTCTGCCATAAGAACGTCCAGACGTCGTGCCTGAGCGGTGGCTATTGGGGCGGCGGCGATAACGACGGCGGCCAAGGCGAAGCGGTGCGTGCGCCGCAAGCCGACGGTACGCTCGTGAAAATTCCCGATAACGCGGCGAACGATCCGGCGCTGCTCAAAGCGATCTTACCGCTGACCGACGTGCTCGGGACGGGCCACCATGCGGCCGTCTCTGCGGGCGTGGGCAAGGGCTCGACGGTCGCGGTCGTCGGTGACGGTGCGGTCGGCCTCTGTGCGGTGCTCGCCGCGAAACGGTTAGGGGCGCACCGAATCATCGCTTTCGGCCGCCACGATTCGCGGCTGGATATCGCGAAGCGCTTCGGTGCGACCGACGTCATTAGCGAGCGCGGTGAAGAAGCGATCGCGAAGGCGCTGGAGATGACGAGCGGCGGCCCGGAGTGCGTGTTGGAATGCGTCGGCAACGAAGGCTCGATGGCGATGGCGAGCGGCATGGCGCGGCCCGGCGGAACGATCGGCTACGTCGGCGTACCCTACGGCTCGAGTAAGGGACTTAACCTCGGGCGCATGTTCGGTGAAAATATCGCGCTGCGCGGCGGCGTAGCGCCCGTACGCGCGTACATCCCCGAGTTGCTCGCCGACGTACTGGCGGGCAAACTCGACGCGTCGCCCGTGTTCGATCTCACCGTCGACCTCGCCGGCGTACCGAAGGGCTACGCGAAGATGGACGACCGCACCGCGATCAAGGTGATGGTCACGCCGTAATGCTCGCGCGGCTGCCCGCTCTCGCCGCGCTCGCCGCGTTTTTCGCAGTCGTCGCCTGTGCGCGCGTCGATACGGCGGGCGGCGGCGGGGCGGGCGGCCGCACCAATGCGTGGACGCATCCCGGGATCTTACGCATCGTCGATCTTCAGGAGCCCGACACCCTCAACCCGTTGGTCGGCAACGCGCAGCTCGATTCCGACCTCGCCAACTTCTGGGGCGGCATGCTCCTGAATTGGAGCGACAAGAACGAGTTCGTGCCCGAACTCGCAACCGAAGTGCCGACGCTCGCCAACGGCGGCATCTCTAAAGACAATCGTACGGTAACGTACCATCTTCGTCCGAACGTCCTCTGGCACGACGGCAAACCCTTTACGGCGGACGACGTCGTTTTCACGTGGCATGCGGTGCTCAATAAAAAGAACAACGTCGGCAGCACGGTCGGCTACGATATCGTCTCGAGCATCGACAAACGCGACGACCGCACGATCGCCGTCCATCTCAAGTACGCGTGGGCGCCGTTCGTCGCATCCTTTTTCGCGCCGTCCGGAACGCCGTATCCGATCTTGCCGGCGCATCTGCTCGGCCACTACGACGATATCAATCGCGCCCCGTACAATAGCCAGCCGATCGGCACCGGTCCCTTTACGGTCGAACGCTGGGAGCGCGGCAGCAAGATCGTCTTCAAAGCGAATCCGCACTATTGGCGCGGGCCGCCGAAGCTCAAGGAAATCTGGTACTCGCCGATCCCAAACGAGAACACCGTGATCACGCTTCTGCACTCGCACGAAGCCGATCTCGATTACAACGGCACGGCCACGCACGTCGCGCAATTCCGCTCGATTCCGGGCTTCACGACGACGCTCACCGACTTTACGCAGTACTCGCTGCTCGCGCTCAACGAGCGCACGCCGGCGCTCGCCGACGTGCGCGTTCGACAGGCGCTCTGGTATGCGCTCGACGACGCGGCAATCATCCATAACGTGACGCACGATGTCGACGTCGCGGGCCAAACGGATCAGCCGGCGGTTCTCTGGGCCCACGACGATAAGGTGACGCACTACGTCTTCGATCCCGCCAAAGCGCGCGCGCTGCTCGACGCGGCCGGGTGGAAAACCGGCGCCGACGGGATCCGCACGAAAAACGGTCATCGCCTCGCGCTGACCTTCGCCCACATAGCGGGGCTAGCCACGGCCGAAGCCGTTGCCATCATCGCGCAGGCGAACTGGAAGGCCGTCGGTGTCGACACGCTCGTGAAGACGTATTCGTCGTCGCTTTACTTCGCATCGTACGGCGGCAACGGCATCGTCCAGACCGGCAAGTTCGACGTCGCACTGTATTCGTGGCTCAACGGCGTCGATCCCGACGACTCCGTGCAGTTTATGTGCGATCAGTTTCCGCCGAAGGGTCAGAACGTCTTTCACTACTGCAATCCGGCGTTCGACCGTCCGGAGCGCATCGCGCTCGGCAGCAACGACCGGGCCGTGCGCAAGAAAGCCTACGATGAAGCGCAACGCGTGTGGGCCCGCGACGTGCCCGGAATCATTTTGTGGTACGTCCGCCGCATCTCGGTGAAGAACGCCGATTTGAAAGATTATCGTCCCGCGCACGCGGTGACGAGTTTTTGGAATCCCTACCAATGGTCGATCTAGCGTAACGCGCGGGCACCGTAACGGGCCCTGGTTTCTCGTGCGCTACCGAGAACTGCCTCGGACGGCCGGCGGTCTATAGCGGCATGCCCGTTCGGTCCAAGCCGTCGTGCCGTCCACCACCACCTACGAAGGCGATCGCTTTCTCGTGCGGCGTCGTGCATGCGGGAGCAGCCGTCGGCCACGCTGCAGCGCGCCGGCGGAACGATGCACGGCGTGCAGCTCTGGATCAACCTCCCCGCGCGCGACAAGGCGCTCGTTGTGGCCCTGCCGGCGGGCGCAGGCACGGTGCGCGTGCTCGCGGGCAGCGGTTTCGGCGTCGTCTCGCAGCTGGCGACGCAGCACCCGGTCGACTACTATCGCATCGCGCTCGCGCCGCAGGCTTCGCTCGACGTTGCGGTAAGCCCGACCGCCACGATGCTCGCGTAACCGATCGCGGGAACGATGCACGCCGGGGCGCGCGCGATCGAACGCGGCGAACTCGCCATCTTCCGGCCGGGTGCCGATAGCGTACGTCTGCAAAAACGAAGCGCGGGCGAACTGGACGTCTTCGTGCTCGCGAGGCCCTTCGTCATGTCGACGCGCCAAGAAATCGAGGAAATGCTCGAGGCCTATCAAAGCGGTCGTTTCGGGACGATTCCCGCACTCAAACTCGCGACGTAATATCGCCGTAGGGGGACGTCCCTGTCGTTCGCCAAGCGCCCCTGCGAAGTCGCAGCGATACGCGCTGCCCCGCCTCCCGCGCCGGGCGAACGCGCGCCGGCGCGGGCGCGGTGGGCGCTCGTCGCCGCAGTGCTCGGTTCGTCGCTGAGCTTTATCGACGGCACGGCGGTCAACGTCGCGCTGCCGGTCTTACAGCGCGAACTTCACGCAAGCGCCGCGAACGCGCAATGGGTCGTCGAAAGTTACGCGCTCTTTCTTTCGGCGCTCATTCTGATCGGCGGATCGCTCGGCGATATCTTCGGGCGGCGTCTGGTGTTCGGCAGCGGGATCGCGCTTTTCGCGCTCGCCTCCATCGTCTGCGCGCTGGCACCGAACGTCGAGATTTTGATCGCCGGACGTTCGCTGCAAGGTATCGGCGGGGCCCTCGCGACACCGGGCAGTCTCGCCCTGATCGCCGCAAATTACGCCGGCGAAGCGCGCGGCCGGGCGATCGGCACGTGGTCGGGCGCGTCGGCGATTACCGCAGTCATCGGGCCCCTGCTCGGCGGCGCGCTCGTCCAGCTCGGCTCGTGGCGCTGGGTGTTCGTGATTAACGTCCCGCTCGCCGTCGCGGTGCTTGCGATCTTGGCCTTGCGCGTCGACGAGTCGCGCGATGAGAGCGCGCCGCGGCAAGTCGACGCGGCGGGCGCGTTGCTCGCGACGCTCGGCCTCGGCGCGCTCGTCTATGGCCTCATCCGTTTGCAGGCGGGCGTTGTCGATCCGGCCGGCCTCGCTGCCGTGCTCGCCGGCGGCATCGCGCTCGCGGCTTTCGTGGCGACCGAAGCTCGCTCGTCGCACCCGATGGTACGCCTGGCGTACTTTCGTACGCGCAGCTTTGCGGCCGCGAACGTGTACACATTGCTGCTCTATGCCGCGCTCGGGGGCAGTCTATTTTTCGTGCCCTTCGATCTCATCAACGTGCAGCATTATCCGCCGTCGCTGGCCGGGGCTGCGCTCTTACCGATGATCGGGATCATGTTTCTCTTCGCGCGTTTTTCCGGCGGGCTCGTGGTGCGCGTCGGCGCGCGGGCGCCGCTCGCGATCGGAGCGGTCCTCGCGGCGCTCGGGTTCACGATCTTCGCCTTCGCGGGCGTCGGGCACGGGTACTGGACGACGTTTTTCCCCGGAGCCGTCGCGCTCGGCTTCGGCGGCGCGTGCTTCGTCGCGCCGTTGACGACGACCGTGATGGACGCACTCGGTCCGGCGCACGCCGGCATCGCATCGGGGGTCAACAACGCGGTTTCGCGCACCGCCGGGCTCGTCGCGATCGCCGCCCTCGGCATCGCTCTCGCCGGCGTATTCGACGGCGCGCTCGGGCGCGAACTCGCGAAGGCCCACGTGTCGCCCGCCGCGCGCCGGGCGCTCGCTGGCGAGCGCGCCCAAATCGTTGCGGGGCACGCCCCCGAGGGCATCGCGAGCGCGCGCGATCGCGCCCTCGCCAGTGGCGCGATCGCGACGGCGTATGCGGAAGGCTTTCGCATGACCATGCTCGTTTCGGCGCTACTCGCGCTGTTGGCGGCGCCCGTCGCGCTCGATCGCTCTTTCCGTCGCCTCTCCGCGTCGCGATAGAGCGACGACCGGAGAAGCCACGCTTCCCGGCGCTCGCACGCGAAAGGGAGAGCACGCATGTCCGTCATCACCAATAATCCGCTCGGGCCGGGCTTCCCGGCAACGGGTGGCGGCTTCGATTTCGAACGTTCCAACGGGAACGCGCTCGCGACGGTGCTCGGGTCCAACCCGCGCATCCGCAGCGACAACGTGCGCCTCGGTCCCCCGGGTTTAGGCGCTCTCTTGCCGGGGGGGCTCGCGGGCTCTGCGGCGACAAGCGACCAGAGCGGTGCCGGCGGCGTTTTTGCGGCATTTTTAAGCAGCCTAACGAATCTTTTTTCGCAACTGTTGGCGCTCGTGAGTTCGGCAAATCTTACCTCGCAAACGCAGCCGCCGTCGCAGCCGCAGCAAAATTCGGGTGAGCGAGCCTTTTCCGACGCAACGGCTAGTTCGGTCGGTGATCCGCATGAATCGTTCGATGGAAGCTCGAGCGCGGGCACGAACGTTCGGGGTCGTTGGGATAGCATGACGTCGCATCAAAATTTGTTGTCGTCCGATTCCTTTGCAGGCGGATATCGCGTCGCGACGACCGCAACGTCGCCGAATTCCAACGGCGTCACGCTCAACGCGCGCGCCGATGTCGCGACCGATGCGGGCCGGACGAACGTCGGAATGAACGCCGATGGCTCGTACGACGTGACGTCATTCGGCAGTCACGTCGACCTGCTGCAGGGTCGGGCGGTACATCTCAATGCCGACGAAACGGTCACGCTCAACGCCGACCGTTCGCTCACGATCGATGAGCGGAATGCCGCCGGCGGAACGCTCGCGACGACGCTGCGTTCCAACGGCAGCGGCGGCGTCGACCTCTCGAGTTCGGCCCACAACGTCGATCTCGGCGGCTACCTCGTATCGAAGAACGACGCGGACGCCGATCCGGTCGCTCTCGCCGCGGGCAGCGGCTCCAGAAGCGGTATCGAGCCGATTTACGCCGGGTACGTGCCCGATGCATATGCGACGATGTCGCGGACGGCATCCCCCTTCGCGCCGAGTCTCCCGGCCGCTGGGACCTTTGCAGGGGCAGCCGTACGGAACCGAGGAGGCGTAGCGAGCGCCGCCCGCGCTACGTTCCCGCGAACCGCCAACTATAGGCATTCCAATCTTCGACGATGCCGTTGGGGCGAAACCCGAGCAGATCGTCGTTGATGGCTTCGATCTGCCGCGGCCACCAGAGATAGACGAACGGCGCGTCGCGGGCGAGCAACTTTTGCACGACGGCGTACGCGCGCGTTCGCGTCGGACGGTCGTAGCTCGAGAGCGCCTTCGCTTCGGCCGCATCGAGGTCGCGATTGCAGTAGCGCGACCAGTTGAAGCCGCGCGGCGCACGTTCGCTACAGAGCAACTGCGTCGAATCGTCGGGATCGACGCCCGCGTACCAGGTTTGTAATCCCGCATCGTATCTGCCGCTCGCGAGAATACCGCCATCGACGTACGGACCGTACAGCAGCGCCGTGGTGTAGCCTTTGAGTTCGACGTCGATGCCCGCTTCGCGCAGCATCGCTGCGATGACGACGCCGCGATTGCGATCCGTTAGACTGTCGGTCCGATACGCGAGTCCGAGCGTCAGACGTTTCCCGTCGCGCGAGCGGATCGGGTCTGAGCCGGCGTGCCAGCCCGCCGCCTCGAGCAGCTTTTTCGCGGCAACGAGATCGCGGGCGTTCGTGCCGGCCGTTACATCGAAGGCCCAAAGAAATTTCGGTAGGTCTTCGGTCGCCGCGATTGCGGTGCCGTACGTGACGTCGCGTACCAAACGCCCCTTATCGATCGCTAAGCCTACCGCGCGGCGTAAGCGAACGTCGGCGAACGGCGCGCGCTCCAGGTTGAAGATGATCGAATCCGCCCCGTTGAACGGAATCAAGCGCACCGCCACGCCGGCGAGGCCACGCAACTGCGGGTAGACGTGCGGCGTCGCCATCATGAACCAGTCGATCTCGTGTGCGCGCATCTCATTGACGATCGTGTTTTCATCGGGAACGATGTGCACGACGATCTTCGCGATGTGCGGCTTCCCTAAGAAATAGCGATCGTTTGCGACGTATTCGAGTCGGTCGCCGCGCACCCACCGTACCAAACGATACGGCCCGGTCCCGATGGGAAGCGCGTTGAACGGAACGCGATTGAGATCGTGATAGCGTTGCAGCAGATGCGCCGGCAGCGGCGTGAAGACCGAGTCGCTATGGGCGAAGAACGTGTGAATCGCCGGTGCGAAGCGCGTCCGGAGATGGAACACGGCCGTATATGCATCCGGCGTATCGATGCGTACGATGCGATCGTAGCCGTGACGCGAACTGACGGCGGTTGCGGGATTCATGATCGCGTGCCAGGTGAATGCGACGTCGCGGCTGGTGAACGGAGCACCGTCTTGCCAGCTCACACCGCGCCGCAAGCGATACGTAATCGTACGGCCGTCCCCGGCGATGTCGTGGTTCTCGAGGCTCGGAACGCGCGCCGCGAGAATCGGGACGTCCCGGCCTTGCGGATCGGTCGCCACCAGCGGATCGAGCACGAGCGCTTCGAGTTGCGTTTCGAACTGCTGCGTCGAGAGGATCGGATCTAGCGTGTTCGGCGAGACGCTGATCGCCACGCGCAGCGTATCGCGCTGCGTCCAGGGGTGCGCGGGCCGCGAACGGCCGCTGGGCGCGCTCCCTGCGCTACGTGAGTCGCGGCCTGCGGCCTGGTTATCGTCGCGCTCCGCGCTCGCACAAGCGGACATAGCGACGAGGAGGACGAGCGCGATGAAACGCCAGGCGAACGGCATGCGCGTATGTCTCGCGGTCCGGTAACCAGAGTCATGCCGCGTGTACGTGTCCCTTCCCACATCGGCGCCCGGCTATGACAGTATGTTGGCACATCGCAACGTTACGCTCGTGACACAGAGCCGACCGCGCCGCGCATGGCGCGCTGAAAAGGATGCCCACGATGACTGATGACGCAGCCGCGACCCGCGTAACCGAGCGCGAGGAAGCCGAAGACGACGCCGCCGAGATTCGCTACAGTCTCACGGCGCTGGGCGAAGCGCTCGTCGTGGAACGGGCTCGCACGCGCTTCCGCGGTTTCGGGCCGTGCTCGATTGCAGTGTTGAAGGCTGCCGGCTGACGGGTCGCGGCGCGACATGCGACGTGCGGACCGATGGTGAAGAGCGGCTACATGGAACGATCCGAGTCGAGCGGCTCGCGGGCACGCGTACTGTATCTGTGCCAGCAAAACCCGTGGCGGCTCGCGGGCGGCGGCCTCATTCGCAACTATTGGATCGCACGTGCGCTGACCGAACGCTTCGACGTCGATCTCGTCACCGCCGACGACGACGTTCCCGCTCCCGCGGAGTACGCGCGACGGTTCGGATCGATTCGCGGATTTCCGCGTTTGCGCGGGCCGCGGGCCCAGGCGCGCCGAGCGCTAGCCGCCCTGCGGCCCGGTGCCTCGCTCCTAACGGCGGGTACGGTGACGAAGGCGTTACGCGAACATGTCGCGCGCGCTGCGATGCAGCAACGCTATCGCGCGGTGATGTTCGATCTCAACATGCTCGAGGCGCTCCCGCCCGGCATCCCACTCATCTATCACGCACACAATTGCGAGACGGCACTGCTGCGCCGGCGCGCCGCGATCGAAAAAATGCCGGCGCGGCTGGCGGTCGCGCTCGACGCGATGCGCTTGGCTCGTATCGAGTCGCGCGTGCTGCGGGAAGCGCGGCTCGTCGTCGCTTGTTCGCCCGCCGATGTCGTCGATTTGGAAACGCTGGTCTCCGGCACGTCGGCGGCGTCGGTCGTCGTGCCCAACGGCGTCGATGTTGCCGGGTACGCCACCGTCCGCGCGGCCCATCGCGGCGAGCGCGTCGTGCTGATCACCGGCAGCTACGATTGGCGTCCCAATCAGCTCGGGCTCGAATGGTTTTGCAGCGACGTGCTGCCGGCGCTGCGCTCGATCGCCGGCGCGCGCGAGTTCGGGGTCCGCGTCGCCGGCCGGATGAGCGGCGATTACGCGCGCAGGATCGGAGCGTTCGCGCCCATCGTCGCCGTTCCCAATCCCGCGAACATGTACGACGAACTCGCACGCGCGAGCGTCGTCGTCGCGCCAATTCTCGCAAGTTCCGGAACGCGGCTGCGCATTCTCGAAGCCTGGGCCGCGGGCCGGCCCGTCGTCACCACGCCCGAAGGCGCGTTCGGACTGGACTTTACGAACGATCGCGATATGGTCGTCCGCCGGAGCGCAGATCCTCGCGCGTTCGCGGAAGCGCTCTGGCGCGTGCTCGCCGATCCCAAGGAGCAGGACCTCATCGCGCGTTTCGGATACGAGCGCTCGCGCGACTACGATTGGCCCGCACTTGGCGCCGGACTCGTCGCAGCCGTCAAACGCGCGGTCGTCACGCCTTGATGGCGCGCGCGTAGATCGTTTCGAGCGCCCGGGCGTGGACGTCCCAGTCGTAGGCCGTTTCCATCAACCGGCGCCCCGCCGTTGCGAGGGCAGCGCGCCGAACGGGATCGCCCAAGAGCGTCCGTACCGCATCCGCCATGTCTGGCGCGTCGTCGGCGACGAGCAGATCGCGGCCGGGCTCCGCGCCCACGCCGCGATTGCCGAGCGCCGTCGAAATCAGCGGGGTGCCCGAAGCCAGCGCCTCGAGCACTTTGTTTTGGACCCCGGTTCCCGTGCGCATCGGACAGACGGCGAGTGTCGCGGCGCGCAATTCCGCATTCACGTCGGGCACCGCCCCCGTGACCTCGATGCCGGCGCTTCCCGCAAGCGCTCGCACCGAAGCTGCAGGTGCCGCGCCGACGAGCCGTAAACGCGCAGCCGGACGCTGCGCGCGCACCAGCGGCCAGACGTCGCGGACGAACCAGAGCGCCGCATCGACGTTGGGGCCGTAACCCATATTGCCCGTCATGATGGCGGTCTGCTCGTCGCGTCCGGTACACTCGCCGTAGCAAAAACTCGCGAGGTCGACGCCGTTGCCGACGGCCGTGATGCGCGTGCTGCCGCCCAGTGCGAGCCGGTCGCCCTCGGCTGCGACGATGAGCTCGCTGAAGCGATCGACCGCTCGGGCCTCGTACGCCGCGACGCGGCGCCGTTCGAAATCGTAGAACGGGCGCGCGAGGGGATGGGCGCGGTCTCTCCTGCCGGCGATACTTAGCGCGAAGGCGTCCATGAGGTCCACGACCACGGGTGGCGTACGCACGTCCCACACGTGCGGCAGGACACGGAGCAGCTGCGCGTGGAGGACGTCGTACGTTTCCTCGTGCAGCGCGCGCGCGATGGCCGCACGCAAGCGGGGAGCATCAAAATAGAGGACCTGTAACGGCAGTCGGGAGAACGCCGCGCGCGTCGCGATCCGGGCAACGGCCGCCCGCCGCGGGACCGCTACGACCTCGACCCGCCGGCACCAGCGGCGCATCTCGGCCAAACTCGCTTCATCGACCGGAGCGTCGGCGGCGCTGACGAGCCCGATGTCGTGCCGCGCGCTCAAGCGCCGGATCGCATGATAGACGCGTAACTGGTCGCCCTTACTGAGCGGATACGGAAAGCGCGGCGTTACGAAGAGAATCCTCACGCGCGCCCGTTCTCGCAGGAGGGCCGAGACGACTGCCTGTGACGTTGACTCCGTACTTCCGGCGTGATAAACTCCGGTGGTTCCGGCCCACCGTGGTGGGGCGGAATTTGTGTGCGTTCCGGTATTGGGGCGCCCGTCGCTTGGAGAGTCCGTGCCGACTATCAGTCAACTCGTCCGTTCTGGACGCGCGAAGATCGAGAAGAAGGTCAAGGCGCCCGCATTGCGGGTCGCTCAGACCGGCCCGAAGCCGGGCCACCCCGACTTGCCGCTGCGCACGTTCGAAGTGCGGGGCAACCCGTTTCGGCGCGGCGTGTGCACCCAAGTCAAGACGATCACCCCGAAGAAGCCGAACTCGGCGCTTCGGAAAGTCGCGCGCGTTCGGCTCACCAACGGGGAAGAAGTCACGGCCTACATCCCCGGCGTCGGCCACAATCTCCAGGAGCACTCCGTCGTGCTGATCCGCGGCGGTCGCGTCAAAGATCTCCCCGGGATCCGCTATCACATCATCCGCGGCACGCTCGATACGTCGGGCGTCGCCAACCGCAAGCAAGCCCGCTCCAAATATGGAGCCAAGCGCTCCGGCAAGAAATAAGGTAAGGTCGCATGCCACGTAAGGGAGCCGTTCCGAAACGGCAGATTCTGCCCGACCCGCGCTTCAATTCCAAAGTGCTCTCGCGCTTCATCAATAAGGTCATGCTCGCCGGCAAGAAGTCGACGGCCGAGAAGATCACGTATGCCGCGCTCGAGATGGTCGGCGATAAGCTCGGCCGCGACCCGATGGACGTTTTTACCCAGGCGCTCGGTAATGCGATGCCGCTGGTCGAAGTGCGCCCGCGCCGCGTCGGCGGAGCGACGTACCAGGTCCCGATGGAAGTCCGCCCGGATCGCCGCCAAGCGATGGCGATGCGCTGGCTGATCCAGTACGCGCGCAAGCGTCCGGGTCATTCCATGGAAGAACGGCTCGCAAACGAGATCATGGATGCCGCGAACAACGTCGGCAATTCGGTCAAGAAGCGCGAAGACACCCACAAGATGGCCGAAGCCAACAAAGCCTTCGCCCACTACCGCTGGTAATTTGAGATGGCATTAGTCGCAAGAGAGTACCCGCTCGAGCGGACCCGCAATATCGGCATTGCCGCGCACATCGATGCCGGTAAGACGACCGCGACCGAACGCATCCTCTACTACACCGGCCGGACGCATAAGATCGGCGAAGTCCACGACGGCGCGGCCACGATGGACTGGATGGTCCAGGAGCAAGAGCGCGGCATCACGATCACCTCGGCCGCTACGGCGTGCACGTGGCGCGAGACTCGGATTAACATTATCGACACGCCTGGCCACGTGGACTTCACGGTCGAAGTGGAGCGCAGCCTTCGCGTGCTCGACGGCCTCGTGGCGCTGTTCGATTCGGTCGCCGCCGTGCAACCCCAATCCGAGACCGTTTGGCGCCAGGCGAACAAATACAAAGTTCCGCGGATTATCTTCGTCAACAAAATGGACCGCATGGGTGCGAATTTCTTCAATTGCGTCGAAAAGATCCGCGAGCGCCTCGGCGCGCGCGCCGTTCCCATCCAGGTGCCGATCGGCGCCGAAGCGGACTTCCTGGGCGTCGTCGATCTCTTTTCGATGAAGAAGATCATCTACACCGATGACCTCGGCTCCGTGATGGATTCCGAACAAGCCCTCGACGGCGAGCTGCTCGAAGTCGCGAAAAAATGGCGCGGCGAACTGATCGAAGCGATCGCCGAACAAGACGACGCGTTGCTCGAGATGTATTTCGCGGGCGAAGATATTCCGGTCGAACGGCTCAAGACGGCGCTACGCAAAGCCACGATCGCGGGCGACGTGTTGCCGATGCTCTGCGGGTCGGCGTTTAAAAACAAGGGCGTGCAGCCGCTCCTGGACGCCGTCGTGGAATTTTTGCCCTCGCCGCTTGAGGCGAAAGTCATTACTGGCATCGATCCGAAAACCGACGCGCCGATCGAGCGCAAAGCTGATGACAATCAGCCCTTCGCGGCGCTCGCATTTAAAATTGCGACCGATCCGTACGGCAATCTTACGTACTTCCGCGTCTACTCGGGCACGCTCGAAAAGGGCTCGTACGTCTACAACGCGCGTTCCGGCCGCAAGGAGCGCATCGGGCGCATCCTGCGCATGCACGCGAACTCGCGCGAAGATATCAACTCCATCGGCGCGGGCGATATCGCGGCGGCCGTGGGCCTGGGCGATACGCGTACGGGCGACACGCTGTGCGACGAGAAGCAGCCGATCATTCTCGAGAATATCATCTTCCCCGAGCCCGTGATTTCGCAGGCCATCGAGCCGAAGACCAAGGCCGACCAGGATAAACTCGGCACGGCGCTCACGCGCCTCGCTCAGGAAGATCCCACGTTCCGCATGCGTACCGATGAAGAGACGCAGCAAACGATCATCGCCGGCATGGGCGAACTCCACCTCGAGATCATCTTGGACCGCCTCAAGCGCGAGTTCAAGGTCGAGGCGAACGTCGGAAAGCCGCAGGTCGCGTATAAAGAAGCGATTACGAAGACCGTCGAAAAGCAAGGCAAATTCATCCGTCAGACCGGCGGCAAGGGTCAGTACGGCGACGTGTGGCTCCGCCTCGAACCCGGCGAAGCCAACAGCGGCATGGTCTTCACGTGGGCCGTCGTCGGCGGCACGATTCCGAAGGAATACGCGAAGGCGATCCAAGAGGGCATCCGCGAAGCCTCTGAAAACGGCGTTCTCGCGGGCTACCCCGTGCTCGACTTCAAGGCGACGATTTTCGACGGCAGCTACCACGATGTGGACTCCTCGGAAATGGCGTTCAAGATCGCGGGCTCGATGGCGTTCAAAGAAGCCAACCGCGCGGCCGGCCCGATCCTGCTCGAGCCGATCATGAAAGTGGAAGTCACGACGCCGAAGGACTACCTCGGAGCGATCAACGGCGACCTCAATAAGCGTCGCGGTATGATTCAATCGAGTGAAGATGTGGCGGGCAACGCCTCGACGATCACGGCCAACGTCCCGCTATCGGAAATGTTCGGCTACGCGACCGATATGCGTTCGGCCACGCAAGGCCGGGCGACGTATACGATGGAGTTCTCGCACTACGAAAAGGCGCCGAAGTCCGTGGAAGAAGAGATCGTCGCCAAAGCCAAGGGCACCAAGAACAACTAGTCTCGCGCCGCGATCCGCGGCGTTTCGGGCGCACGTACGCACCACACACTGGAATAAGGAAGTAAGTAAAGAGCATGGCGAAGGCAAAATTCGACCGGAGCAAACCGCACGTCAACATCGGCACGACGGGTCACGTCGACCACGGCAAGACGACGCTTACCGCGGCGATCATCAATTGCCTAGCCACCGAGAACTCGAATATCCAGAAGCGCAACGTCGACGATATCGATAACGCGCCCGAAGAGAAAGAGCGCGGCATTACGATCGCGATCTCACACCAAGAGTACGAGACGGCTTCGCGCCACTACGCGCACGTCGATTGTCCCGGTCACGCCGACTACATCAAGAACATGATTACCGGCGCGGCACAGATGGATGGTGCGATCCTGGTCGTCTCGGCGACCGACGGTCCGATGCCGCAGACGCGCGAGCACATTCTGCTGATGAAGCAGGTCGGCGTGCCGTACATCGTGGTCTTCCTCAACAAGGTCGATCTCGTCGACGACGAGGAGCTCTTGGAGCTCGTCGAGATGGAAGTTCGCGAGCTGCTCGGCAAGTACGAGTATCCCGGCGACGACGTTCCCGTCGTCAAAGGCTCGGCCACGAAGGCCCTCAACTCGTCCAATAAGCGCGGCGACGCGGATGCCGATCCGATCTTCGCACTGATGGATGCCGTAGATTCGTACATTCCGACCCCGGCGCGAGCGGTCGACAAGCCGTTCCTGATGCCGGTCGAAGACGTGTTCACGATCACCGGCCGCGGTACGGTCGGCACGGGTCGCGTCGAGCGCGGCCAGGTCAAAGTCGGCGAAGAAGTCGAGATCGTCGGGCTCCAGGAGAAGGCGCGCAAGACGACCGTGACCGGCATCGAGATGTTTCGCAAGCTGCTCGACATGGGCATCGCAGGCGACAATATCGGCGTGCTGCTGCGCGGCATCGAGCGTAACGATATCGAGCGCGGCCAGGTCCTCGCCAAGCCCGGCTCGATCAAGCCGCACACGAACTTCAAAGCCGAAGTCTACGTCCTCTCGAAAGAAGAAGGCGGCCGCCACACGCCGTTCTTCGCAAACTATCGGCCGCAGTTCTACTTCCGAACGACGGACGTGACGGGGACGATCAAGCTGCCCGAAGGCGTCGAGATGGTCATGCCGGGCGACAACATCACGATGGACGTCGAACTGATCACGCCCATCGCATGCGAGGAAGGCCTCCGTTTTGCCATCCGCGAGGGTGGCCGGACCGTCGGCGCGGGCGTCGTGACGGCGATTTCCGAAGTCGTCGCGGCTGCGAAGAAATAACGACGTAGAAAGCACGTATGGCAAAGCAGAAGATCCGTATCCGTCTCAAGGCGTACGACCATAAAGTCCTGGATCAGTCGGCGGAGCGGATCGTCGATACCGCCAAGCGCACCGGCGCATTCGTGAGCGGCCCCGTGCCGCTCCCAACCGAAATCAATCGTTTCTGCGTCAATCGTTCGCCGCACGTCGATAAGAAGTCGCGCGAGCATTTCGAGATGCGCACGCATAAACGGCTCATCGACATCCTGCAGGCCTCACCAAAGACGATGGATGCGCTGATGCACCTCGATCTCCCCGCCGGGGTCGACATCGAACTCAAAGCCTAATCCGTCGGCCCTTGCCGATGCACGCAAACGCGCTTGGGGTCACCCGGGCGTTTTTGCTTTCTGCCGGTTAAGACGCGACGCGGATTCCAAAAACGCGGAACACATTCGGGTGTGCATTCGCGCCGGAGAGCGCTTAGGAACCCACGTCGAGTCCCGCTCGCAAAAGTCTCCGCATACGTTCTTCGTGGCGCATGCGTCGCTCCGATGGGCGTGGCGGACGTGCCTTCGGAAAACGCTAACCGGCGCAAGCGCCCACTCAAAATACCATCCGCGTTTTCCGAAGGCACGTCCGCCGCGCCACACGCCACCGACAACGGATGAAATTCGAGAAGTGCAGAGAATCCACTCGAGATGCCATCCGCGATAAAGGTCGTTCACGAGCGTAGCTTCGGAGGAACCCGGCGCCGTATCTTCCAGCTACTCTCCGAAATGGGAACGTCCGCCGATGCGATCTGGCCCTTCGCCTCGCAACCATTTATGCGCAGCGCGGGCCCGCTCGAGCCTGGCAAAACCGAAGAGTGGCATAGCGGCGTGCACGCGGTACTGGACGAAGTCGTTCCCGAAGAGCGCGTCGTTTGGCGCTTCAAAAACGACGGATTCGACGGCACGCACGGCTTCTATCTCGAGGCCGATGTGAAGAAAACGCGGCTCTCGCACCGGATCGACGTCGTGCTCGACGATACCGACGGACGTCTCTTTTGGCGCCGGCTCGAAGACGTCAACGCGCGCACGATGGAAGCGCTCTTCGATAAACTCGAGCGCGTGTTGAAGCGCTGAATTAGAATTCGATCGCATTGATAAAGGAGCGGAAGGCCCGGTCGACGCGCGTGCGTTCGCCCGTGGCGAGCACGTCGAGAAGCAAGCCGCGCATGACCGCGACAAGCAGCGTTGCGAGTGCCGTCGCCCGTTCGCGCGAGAAGCCGCGTAGCTCGAGTGCCCGCGCGAAAGGTCCGATCCAATCGCTCGACGTCGCGCGTAGAAAGGGGCCGTAACGCCGGCGATCTCGGAGCGCGAGGCCGTACGTTTCGAAAAGCAGCCGCAGCAGCCGGTCGTGCCGCGGGGCCGTAAGCCATTGCCAGGCGCGCAAGAGCAAGGTCGCGGCGTCGTGTTCCGCGCTGCGCTCGTACCAGGCCTCGATCAAGCGCGCTTGCCGTCGTCCGATTTCGACCAGGACGGCCGCGACGAGCTCGTCCTTGGAGCCGAAATGGTAGAGCAACGTGCGCGGGCTCGCCTCGACCGCTGTGGCCAGGGGCCGCAGCGACAGATCGGCGAGTCCGTGCTCCAAGACGTACGCCACGATCGCAACGAGGAGATCGGCGCGCAATCGTTGGTCGACTGGCCGTGACATCCGCGCCGCCTTCAACGAGCGAGCCGGCGATCTCTGGCCCGCGCGTGACCGTCGGCGAAACTCAACGTGGCGAACGAGCGTCCTTGAGAAGCGAATCCACCCGTGCTCGTGAAGGAGCTCCGTTGCCCGTTTCCCGTCGAACTTTCGTTGCCGGTGCCGTCGCGGCGGTCGCCGCCGTGCCGTTACGGCTGCGTGCCGCCGACGAGTTGCGCGTCGCCTTCATTCCCGATATCGCCACCACGGCCGCGTCGTATGCCGAAAAACAGCCGCTCGCGGATATGCTGCAAAAAGCGACGGGCCGTCCCGTACGCATTATCATTCCGACGAACTATGCCGCAACGGTCGAAGCGATCGGCAACGAAGGCGTCGATCTCGCGTATTTCGGCGCGCTGACGTACGTGAAAGCGAATCTTCGCTACGGCGCGCGGCCCGTGGTGCAGCGGCTCGAAGATCGCCGCTTCCATGCGCTCTTTATCGCGAGCGCCGGTAACGCCGGGCTTCGTTCGCTGCAAGACCTCAAAGGCAAGAGTTTCGCGTTCGGCGACGTCAACTCGACGTCGGGACATCTCATTCCGGCTAAAGAACTCGCCGAAGCGGGGCTCGATCCCGAACGCGATCTGAAAATTCGCTATACCGGCAACCACACGGCGACGGCGCTCGCCGTCGCGTCGGGGCAAGTCGACGCGGGCGCGCTCGACGAAACCGTGTACCACAAAATGATCGCCGATAAGACAATCGACCCGTCGAGGGCGCGCATCTTTGCGACGAGCCAACCGTTTACCGATTACGTGTGGGCGGTCCGCAAGGATCTCGACGACGCGACGGTGACCGGAATCCGTCACGGCTTCTTAGGGGCCTCGGATCCGAAGTTGCTCGCCCTGTTGCGGGCGACGCATTTCGTGACGGCGAGCGACCGCGAATACGACTCGATCCGCGAGACCGCTCGGAAGCTCAACCTCCTGTGAATCCGAAACCGTTCGCGCCGCGCACGGTGCTCGTCACGGGCGCGACCGCCGGATTTGGGCTCGCGATCGCGCGACGCTTCGCCGCCGACGGAGCGCGCATCGTCGCGGCGGCCCGGCGCGCCGAAAAGCTCGCCGCGCTCGCGACGGAACTTGGCGAGCGCGTGCATACCGTCGTTCTCGACGTTCGGGACCGGGCAGCCGTCGAAGCGGCGATCGCCGCCCTTCCGGCGCCGTTTGCCGAAGTCGACGTGCTGGTCAATAACGCCGGGCTCGCCATGGGCTTGGAGCCCGCGCAGCTCGCTCATCTCGACGATTGGGAAACCATGGTCGATACGAACGTTAAAGGCCTGATGTATATGACGCGCACGCTGTTGCCGGGCATGGTCGCGCGCAACGCGGGACACATCGTCAATCTCGGTTCGATTGCGGCTGAGTTTCCATATCCCGGCGGCAACGTGTACGGCGCGACGAAAGCGTTCGTGCATCAATTTTCCTTGAACTTGCGCGCGGATCTGCTCGGCACGAACGTGCGCGTCACGGACATCGCCCCGGGTCTGTGCGGCGGCACCGAATTTTCAACGATCCGTTTCAAAGGCGACGATGCGAAAGCGGCCGCGCTTTACGCGGACACGATGCCGCTGAGCGCCGACGATGTCGCCGACGCCGTGCACTGGGTCGCGACCCGGCCAGCACACGTCAATATCAACGCCGTGCAGATGATGCCGGTCGTGCAGGCCTTCGCACCGCTCGCGGTCAAGCGCTCGACCCGCTAGCGGTGCTTCGCTTCGACGATGTGACGGGCGGCTACGGCGCACGCACGGCGCTCGAACACGTTTCGTTCGAATTGCGCCCGGGCGAACGGGTGGCGCTCGTGGGCCCGAGCGGTGCGGGAAAAACGACGATCTTCCGGCTGTCGTACGGCGCGTTCGCGCCGCAGGCCGGTCGCGTGCTCGTCGCCGGAAACGATCTCGCGAGCCTACACGGAGCCCGCCTGCGTGCGATGCGCGCGCGGATCGCGGTGATCTTTCAAGCCCACGGTCTCGTCGATCAACTACGCGTCTGGCAGAACGTCGTCGCCGGCACGTTCGGTCGCCGCGGCACGATCGACTCCCTCCGCGCGGTGCTGGCGCCGCGGGCCGCGGAACTGGAAACGGCGCGCGCGGCGCTGGGTCGCGTGGGTCTCGAAGATCGCCTGTATTCGCGCGCGTTCGAACTTTCCGGCGGCCAGCGCCAACGCGTCGCGATCGCACGCGCCATCGCGCAACGTGCCGAACTCGTGCTCGCCGACGAACCGGCCGCGTCTCTCGATCCCGAACTCGGCGGCGAGATCGTCGACATGTTGCTCGCCGATGCGAAGGCCCGCGGCGCGACCTTGCTTTGTTCGTTGCATCAGCCCGAACTCGCGCGCCGTTTCGACCGCGTCATCCGCCTCGGCAGCGGAACCGCCGCGCCGGAAGAACCGCTGGCTTCGAGCGGTCTATGACCGTCGCGAATCTCGGCGCGACCGCCGCTTTTCTGCGCCAACCGTTCCTCGAAACGATCGCCATCGCAGCGGGCGCCTTGCCGCTCGCAGTGCTGCTGGGCACCCCGGCGGCGCTGGCGATCGCGCGCGGCGGCCCGCTCGGAACGACCGTGCGAGCGATCGCGGCCTTCGTGCGTGCCGTGCCCGAACTGGTGCTCGCGATCGTGTTCGTCGTTGCGCTTGGCTTCGGTCCCGTTCCCGGGACGCTCGCCCTCGGCGTCTCCGGGGCTGCGACCATCGCGAAATTGTACGCCGAACTTTTGGAATCCGTGCGCCGCGAACCTGAGGAAGCGCTGCGCGCGACGGGGGCGACTGCCACGACGAGCTTTCTCGTGGGCCTCGTGCCGGCGGCGTGGCCGGGCCTGGTCGGCTTTGGCGCGTATGCCTTCGAGAGCATCGTGCGCGCCGCCGTCATCGTCGGCGTCGTCGGGGCGGGGGGGCTCGGTTCTGCGATGATCACGAGCATCAATCTGCTCGACTATGCATCGTTTGCGTGGTACGTTGCGGCGCTGGTCGCGATCGTCGTTGCAGTGGATTTCGCGAGCGGCGTACTGCGGGACCGCGCGCCGCCGTGGGTCGCCCTCGCGACTTTCGCGATCGTATCGCTCGTCGGGGTGGTCGCGCTCGCGACGACGGCTCACGCGCCGTGGCAGGCCTTCGCGACGGCGCCGCCGCGCGTCGTAGCGTACCTGGCACGGGCCGTGCCGCCGGCGTTCACGCCGGCCCTGCTCGTGTCGGCCGGCTTCGGCGTGCTCGAGACGCTCGGCGTCGCGCTGGCGGGCACGCTCGCCGGCACGCTCGTCGCGATTCCGCTTGCGCTGCTCGTGGCGCGCGTCGTCGCGAGCGGCTGGGTGCGCGGTACGGGGTACCGGCCGTGGTCGATCGTTCCGGCCGCGCTCACGCGCGTCGGCCTCGTCGTCGCGCGTTCGGTGCCCCCGATCGCCATTGCGCTTGTGGCGTTGTCGTTCGTCGGGCTCGGTCCCAAAGCCGGGGCCTTCGCCCTCGCGATCCATACCGCGGGCGTGCTCGGCAAACTGTTTGCCGAAAGTCTCGAACTCACCGATACGTTGCCCGCCGAGGCGCTCGTCGCGAGCGGCAGCACGGGCCTTGCGGGCGTGGCGCTCGGCATCGTGCCGGGCGCCTTCGCCGCGATGAGCGCGCACCTGCTCTACCGCTGGGAGTGGAACGTGCGGGCTTCGACCACGCTCGGTATCGTGGGCGCGGGCGGCCTCGGCCAGCAGATCTTCAACGCGCAACAATTGTTGCACGATCGCGAACTGCTCGCATACGTCATCGTCGCGATCGGACTCGTCATCCTGTCGGATCGGGCGACCGTTTTAGCCCGGCGCGGATTGCATCTGCGGACGATGGAACGCTAACGGCAAACGCGAAGTATCGCATGATGAGCACGACGATTTCGCGTCCCCGTACGATGGATCCACTCGATATGCTCGGCATCGACGACGAGCTCACGAGCGACGAACGCCTCATCCGAGATACCGTGCGCGATTTTGTCGGCAAGCGCGTGTTGCCGGAGATCGCGACGTGGTTCGAAGCGGGCACGTTTCCGAAGGCGATGGCCCGCGAACTCGGCGAACTCGGGTTGCTGGGCATGCACCTCGAGGGCTACGGTTGTACCGGCGCGAGCGCGACGGCCTACGGCGTCGCCTGCCGCGAACTCGAAGCGGCCGATTCGGGGTTGCGCAGCTTCGTCTCGGTGCAGGGTTCGCTTGCGATGTTTCCGATTCACGCGTTCGGTTCGCAGGAGCAGCGTGAAGAGTGGTTGCCACCCATGGCGCGCGGTGAAGCGATCGGATGCTTCGGGCTGACCGAGTGGGATTTCGGGAGCGAACCCGCCGGGATGCGTACCACGGCGCGCCGCGACGGCGGCGATTACGTCGTCAACGGTTCGAAAGCGTGGATCACCAATGGCGGGATCGCCGATGTCGCCATCGTGTGGGCGCACGTCGATCCGACGCCGGGCTCGACCTCCAGCGGCTACGACGTGCGCGGTTTCGTCATTCCGACGACGACGCGGGGCTTTCGCACGCAGAATATCGAGCGCAAGATGTCGCTCCGCGCATCGGTGACCTCCGAGTTGATCATGGAGGATTGTCGCGTCCCGGCGCGTGCCATGCTGCCCAACGTGAGCGGCATGCGCGGTCCGCTGTCGTGTTTGAGCGAAGCGCGCTACGGCATCGTGTGGGGTGCGCTCGGTGCCGCTCGCGCGTGCTACGAAGCGGCGCTCGAATATGCCAAGACGCGCGTGCAATGGGGGAAGCCGATCGCGGCCTTCCAGCTCACGCAAGAAAAACTCGTCAACATGGCGCTCGAACTGCAGAAAGGGCAGCTCCTTGCTGCCAAACTCGGCCGGCTCAAAGATGCAGGCGAACTCCTACCGCAACACGTCAGCCTCGGGAAACTCAACAACGTGCGGGAAGCGCTTGCGATCTGTCGCGAGGCGCGCACCATTCTCGGCGCGAGCGGAATCACGCTCGAGTATCCCGTCATCCGTCATATGAACAACTTGGAATCGGTCCTCACGTACGAAGGCACGAGCGAGATCCACACCTTGATTCTCGGTCAGGCAATTACCGGGCACGCCGCCTTCGCGTAGGCTAGACGCGCGCGAGGCGCGGCCGGGCGCGGTCGTACTGCGGCGGCCACGCGACGTCGACGCCGAGCGTTGCGGCGGCGTGTAACGGCCAATACGGATCGCGCAGCAGTTCCCGCGCGAGGAAGACGAGATCGGCCTGACCGTCGCGCACGATCGCGTCGGCGTCGACGGGCTCGGTGATGAGCCCGACGGCTCCGGTCGCGATACCCGCTTCGGTACGGATCTTTTCGGCAAACGGAACTTGGTAATGCGGTCCTACCGCAATCTGCTGGTGCGGTACGAGTCCGCCCGAAGATGCGTCGATGAGATCGCAGCCCAGCGCTGCGAGATCGCGCGCGAGACGCACGGAGTCATCCGGCGTCCAGCCGCCGGCGGCCCAGTCGTCGGCGGAGATGCGAACCAAAAGGGGCATATCCGGCGGGATGACGCCGCGTACGGCCTCCGTTATTTCACGCAGCAGACGCGTCCGGTTCTCGAACGAGCCGCCATAGCGATCGGTCCGCTCGTTGGCGAGCGGAGAAAAGAACGAGTGAAGGAGATAGCCGTGCGCCCCATGGAGCTCCATCGTGTCGAAGCCGCAGGCGAGCGCGCGCCGGGCCGCTGCGGCGAAGTCGGCGAGCACGCCCGCGATATCGGCTTCGTCCATCGCGCGCGGTGCGGCGTCGCCCGGCGAGTACGGAATCGCGCTCGGCGCCAGCGGTTGCCAGCCGCCGTCCGCGACGGTGATCGCGTGGCCGCCGTCCCACGGCCGCGGCGAGCTCGCTTTGCGGCCTGCGTGGGCGAGCTGGATCCCCGCCTTCGCGCCCTGCGCGTGAATGAAGTCGACGATACGTCGTAACCCTGCGACGTGCTCGTCACTGTAGATGCCGAGGTCGTGGGCGGTAATCCGGCCCTCTGGGGAGACGGCCGCCGCTTCGGTCATCACGAGTCCCGCGCCCCCAACGGCGCGGCTTCCGAGATGGACCACATGCCAATCGTTCGAAAAACCGTCGACGCTCGAATTTCGCACATCGGCGAGACGACGATGCGGTTGCGCAACGTCAGGCCGCGCAGGGTGAAAGTGTCGAAGAGATGTGCCATCGCGCGGTTCAATCGCCGCGACTCGTCCGCGGTTTCACCGCATTAGTATAGGCGTAAACGAATTCGGCGCTACGCGCCTCGTGCGATAACGCGTGCCGGCGCCGGGTCGGCGCAGGCTGGCACTTGCGAGGCGGGTACCGCGCGGCTCGCGGAGGGTGTCGCGTTGGGCGACCCGCTAGCGTTGTAGCCGTAGGGCCGGGATCGTATTCGGTAATGGGACCCGTCGCCGCCGCGGGAGGCTCGACCATCGCTTGCGTTTCCGGGGATTCTAGAGCGAAGCAATTCTGAAAGTACGGTCCCAAAAGACGTGCCAACACGCATGAGGAGTTCCAGTCCACGTTTCGTGCCGCTGAATGCACGATGACGTTCCGAAGGAGCCCGGTCGGCGGAGGACGTTTTCGGCGCCGTCGCGGAGTTACGCAGAAAATATCATCGCCCGTCGCTTTAAAACGAGGCTTCGTTCTGGATTTGCAGCCGACCGTAGGCGTTCCGCCGTCGCTCCGCTCCGAGGCCGCCTGGGAGGCGGTCGAACACAGTCGCGACTTCACCGAACTCGTCCGTGCGAAAGCGCGCTTCGTCGTCCCGGCCACGGCGTTCTTCCTCGTCTATTATTTCGCGTTGCCGGTGCTCGTGGGGTACGCGCCCGCGTTGATGGAGCGCAAGGTGATCGGAAACATTAACCTCGCCTACATCTTCGCGCTTTCGCAATTCGCCATGACGTGGATCGTGATGGCGCTCTACGTTCGAAGCGCCCGCCGTTTCGACGCGCAATCAGCGACGGTGCTCGCGACCCTCGCTCGGGAGGACCGCGCATGAGCACGTCGCTATTGCTGTTCGTCCTCTTTATCGCGCTCACGCTCGTCATTACGTACCTCGCGGCGAAGCGTACCAAGACGACGTCGGAATTCTACAGTGCCGGACGCTCGATCACGGGCTTTCAGAACGGCTGGGCGATCGCCGGCGACTATATGTCGGCCGCGTCGTTTCTGGGCATTACGGGTCTCATCGCGTTCTTCGGTTACGACGGATTTTTGTATTCCGTCGGCTTTCTCGTCGCGTATCTCACCGTGCTGCTGCTCGTCGCGGAGCCGCTCCGCAATACGGGCAAATTCACCATGGCCGACGTGCTGGCGTTTCGGTTACGCAGTAAATCGGTCCGGGCAGTCGCCGCGCTTTCGACGCTGGCGGTGAGTCTGTTCTATATGATCGCGCAGATGGTCGGTGCGGGCTCGCTCGTGAGTCTCTTGATCCCGCAGATCAACTTTACGACCGCCATCGTGATGGTGGGCGTGCTGATGCTCGTCTACGTCATCTTCGGCGGCATGCTCGCGACGACGTGGGTGCAGATCGTTAAAGCCGTCTTGCTCATGGCCGGCACGGTGCTGCTTTCGGTGCTCGTGCTGGCGCACTACCACTTTTCAATCGGCGAGTTCTTCGACGCGATCGCGAACATTCACGGTACCGTCAAGAACGCGGCCGGCACCGTCGTCGCCACCAAAGATTTCACTCAGCCGGGCCTGCTCTACAACGGGCGCTGGGGATCGCTCGGACTCATTTCGCTCAGCATCGCGCTGATTTTCGGCACCGCGGGCCTCCCGCACATCCTCATTCGCTTCTATACCGTCCCGACGGCGAAAGCCGCCCGGACGTCGGTGTTTGGGCGATGATTCTCATCGGCGCCTTTTACATCATGACGACGTTTCTGGGTTACGGCGCGGCGACGCTCGTGGGCAAAGCAAATATCGGCGTGCACGTCAGCGGCGCGAAAGCCACGGCCTTCATCGCGGCGCATCCCGATGAAGCGCCCAAACTGCAGGAACAGCTGCAGAAGCAAGGCTTCATCGTCCCGTCTCCCAACAACAATCTGGCAGCACCGTTGCTCGCGGGCAAACTCGGCGGCGACCTCTTCCTGTCTTTCATCGCCGCGGTCGCCTTTGCGACGATTCTCGCGGTGGTCGCCGGTTTGACGATCGCGTCGTCCTCGGCGTTCGCGCACGACGTCTGGTTCAACATCGTCAAGAGCGGGCGCGAATCCGAAGGCGAGGAAGTGCTCGTCGCGCGTATCGCGGCCGGCATCATCGGCATACTCGCGATCGTGCTCGCGATCGCGCTCAAAACGCTCAACGTCGCGTTTCTCGTCGGTCTCGCGTTCGCGGTCGCCGCGAGCGCGAACGTGCCCGCGATCGTGTTAACGCTGTTTTGGCGCCGTTTCAACACGACCGGCACGATCGTCGGTATGCTCGTAGGACTATGCTCGTCGCTGCTGCTGATCGCGATCAGCCCCGCCGTGATGGGCGTCGATCTTCCGACGGTTGCAGTCCGCCATCTGATTCAAGCGCCGGCGATCTTTCCGCTGGAGAATCCCGCCATCGTCTCCGTGCCGCTCGGCTTCGTGGCGGCGGTCGTCGCGGCGCTGCTGACCCGCGATCCCGCCGCGGAGTCGAGCTTTCACGAGCTTACGGTCCGCGCGAATACCGGCTACGGCGCGGAGGCGTAACGGGATGAAGCGTGGCTGCGAATCGAGCGGGGTGCACGCCGCGATTTCGAAAGTACCGTAGATGGCGACGACGATCGAACGAACCAACTTTTCCGATGAGGCGTTACGCGCGTTCGTGCGCCGCGCGCTCGCTGCGTCGGGCGTGCTCGACGACGATGCGGCGCTGGTTGCCGAAGTGCTGGTCACCTCCGATATCCGGGGCATCGAATCGCACGGGGTTGCACGGCTCGAAGGCTTTTACGTCGACCGCATCGCCGACGGCTCGATCGACCCCCGCGGTGCCGCGACGGTGCTGCGCGAGACGCCGACGACCCTCGCGATCGATTGCGGCAACGCGCTGGGCCATCCCGTTTCGGTACGCGCGATGCGTTCGACGATCGCCAAAGCGACCGAGATCGGCGCCGCGGTGACGACGGTGCGGCACTCCAACCACTTCGGCATCGCCGGCTACTACGCGATGCAAGCGCTCGAAGCCGATTGCATCGGCATCGCGTCCACGAACGCCGGACGGCTGGCCGCGCCGACCGGCGGCCGCGACGTCATGCTCGGGACGAATCCCTTCGCCTACGCGCTGCCGGGGGAGAACGGCGATGCGTTCGTCCTGGATATGGCGACGACGACGGTGGCGCTCGGCAAACTCGAGATCGCCAAGCGCCTGGGCAAGCCACTACGTCCCGGCTGGGCGATCGATGCCGCAGGGCACCCGACGACCGATCCGGATGCCGGCATGACCGGCGCATTACTGCCTCTGGGCGGTCACGGTACGGAGAGCGGCGGCCACAAGGGCTACGGCCTCGGGCTGCTTGCCGACATTTTGTGCGGCGTGCTCGGCGGCGGCGTCATCGTGCCCGATATGCCGCCGTCGCGCAACATCCTCAAAGGCGCGATCTGTAGTCACTTTTTTACGGCGATTCGCATCGACACGTTTCGCGATGTCGCGGCATTCAAGCGCGATATATCCGCCGTCATCGCGCAGTTTCGCGAAAGCGCGGTGGCACCGGGGTACGACGGCGTGCTCGTCGCGGGTGATCCCGAAGCCGCGCGAACCGCAGTCCATCTGCGCGACGGCATCGGTCTCGATCCCGTCGTCGTCGCGAGTCTCGATCGCGTTGCCAAAAAAGTTCGCGTCGCGCCGGCCGAGCGACTGGCGGCATGAGGATGCATTCCGACTAGTCGTCATCGAGAGGCGGGCTCGGTACGAGATTCGCGCCGTCACAGACAACGTCGCACGCGTCGCCGCGCATCTCAAACGCTCGCTCCTTGGGCACCAAGTCGTCGTTCCGATACGCACGGCGGACTGGGTCTGGGCCCATGGGAACGCGTCCATTACGGCGAGTTCGACGGCCAGCGGCGCGAGCGTGTCGTCGTTAAGGTGTTGGGCGTGCCGTAAGACCGGTACGGCTAGGGACGGATCGCGATCGCCCGGACGCCGTCGCTCGCCTGCGCGTCGAACTTCTTAAAGTTTTGGAAGAATAACGTCGCAAGCTTTTTGGCCTGCGCATCGTACGCCGCACCATCGCTCCATGCATTGCGCGGGGTGAGGACGTCCTTGGGCACTTCTCCCAGCGACGTCGGAATCGCGAGGCCGAAGAACGGCTCCGTTTCGAAAGTTGCGTCCCGCAAGGTGCCCTCGAGCGCGGCGTTGACCATCGCGCGCGTATGCGCGATCGCCATCCGTTCGCCGACCCCGTAAGCGCCGCCGGTCCAGCCGGTATTCACGAGCCAACACGTCACCTCGTGTTTGGCGATCCGTTCGCCGAGCAGCTTCGCGTAGACGGTGGGATGGTGCACCATGAACGGCGCCCCGAAGCACGTCGAGAACGTCGCGGTCGGTTCGGTGACGCCTTTTTCCGTGCCGGCGACTTTCGCCGTATAGCCCGAGAGGAAATGATACATCGCCTGCTCCGCCGTCAGTTTCGAAATGGGCGGCAGCACGCCGAACGCGTCCGCCGTGAGCATGATGATGTTTTTGGGATGGCCGGCGCGCAGATCGGGCACGATGTTGGCGATGAAATCGACAGGATAGGCGGCGCGCGTATTCTCGGTCTTCGCCTCACTCTCGAGATCGAGCGCGCGCGACGTTTGGTCGAGAACGACGTTTTCTAAAACGGAACCGAAGCGATGCGAAGCGGCCCAAATTTCGGGCTCGGCTTCCTGCGAAAGCTTGATGACCTTCGCATAGCAACCGCCTTCGAAGTTGAAGACACCGTCCGCCGACCAGCCGTGCTCGTCGTCGCCCACGAGGGGACGGTTCGAATCGGCGGAGAGCGTCGTCTTCCCGGTGCCCGAGAGGCCGAAAAAGATCGCGCTATCGCCCTCCGCTCCGACGTTGGCCGAGCAGTGCATCGGTAAGACGTCGCGCAGCGGCATGAGATAATTCATGATCGTGAACACCGACTTTTTGATCTCGCCCGCGTAACGCGTGCCGCCGATCAAGACGATCTTGCGCTCCATGTTGACCAGGACGAACGTGCCGCTGCGCGTGCCGTCGCGCGCCGGATCGGCGACGAACTCCGCAGCGTCGATCACGGTAAACTCCGGCGCGAAGTCGACCGGGGCGGCGGCCGGCGTTATGAAGAGGTTGCGCGCGAAGAGGGAGTGCCACGCATATTGCGTGATCACGCGGACGGGCAAGCGATACCGCTCGTCGGCGCCGACGAACGTGTCGAGCGTGAAGAGCTCGCGTTCGCTCAAGTAAGCCGCAACGCGCGTTAAGAGGGCGTCGAAGGTTTTCGCGTCGATGGCCTTGTTGGTGTCGCTCCAATCGATGTGCTTTTCGCTGCTCGACTCGCGGACGAAGAACTTATCTTTCGGCGACCGGCCGGTATGCTCGCCCGTCTCCACGACAAATTGGCCGTTCGCGCCAAGTTCGCCCTCGTTGCGCCGCAACGCGTGCTCGTAGAGCGCGCCGACGGAGAGATTGCGATGCACGGCCGCCGCGCCGGCAAGACCTAATTGTTCGAGATGCGCCTTCAATTGTTTATCGAGTGCGGGCAGCGTAAGAATGGCGGTCGAGCCTCCAACGGGAAAGAAATATCGGTTCTCGGTGGCGGCCTGCGCGCCTGCCCTATGCGTACCCCCTCCGGAGCCGACGCCGTCACATCGTGGCCGAAACGATCCGCTTCGGGGACGCCGCGCGTCGAGCGAGAAGGCTTCCCGCCATGGCAGCGACGACGACGGTTCGACGATTTCTTGCAACGACGGCGTTCGTCGCGCTGCTCGGCGGGTTCGGTGGCGTAACGGAAGCGCGGACGACGGGCATTCGAATCGGCACGCTGGCGAGCGGCACGTACGACGCCATTACCGATGTAACGGGCGTGCGCGTCGGCCAAGTGACGAAAATCGAAGGCGCACCCGGTCCGCTGCGCCCGGGTCAGGGACCCGTCCGTACGGGGGTTACGGTCGTCTTGCCCAACGCCGACCCGTGGCAGGAACGCGTGGCGGCGGCTACTTACGATCTCAATGGTAACGGCGAGTTAACGGGCGCGCATTGGATCGACGAATCCGGCTTCCTCGAAGTTCCGATCGCGCTGACGAACACGCTCGATGTCGGACGCGTCGACGACGGCGTGATCGATTGGCTCGTCGCGAAACATCCGAACATCGGCGTGAGCGACGACGTGCCGCTACCCGTCGTCGCGGAGTGCGACGATCAAGGCCTTAACGACATCGTCGGCCGTCACGTCGTTCCGGCGGATGTCGTTACCGCACTCGAGCGCGCGACGGCGGGCGATATCGAGCGCGGCAACGTGGGTGCCGGTACGGGAATGCGGGCCTTTGCCTTCAAGGCCGGCATCGGGACCGCATCGCGGCGCACGGCCGCGGGCGGATATACGGTGGGCGTCCTCGTTAACGCCAATACGGGTTCGCGCGAGGAACTGCGCATCGACGGCGTCCCCGTCGGCCGCGCGCTCGCAAACGAAGCGCTGCCGCAACTTCCCAAAGGCGCCGCTTCCTATCGTCCGCACGGTCGCGCCGCCGACGGCAGCATCATCGTGACGATCGCGACCGACGCTCCGCTCGACGCGCGCCAGCTGCGCGAGCTCGCCAAGCGTGCCACGCTCGGGCTCGCGCGGACCGGCCTCACGTCCCATATCTCCAGCGGCGATCTGCTCGTCGCTTTCAGTACGACGCATCGCTATCCGCGCGACGCCGTCGCCCCCCTGCCAGTCGCGTTGGTCGATAACGACGACATTCTCGATGCCTTGTTCGGCGCGACGGCGGAGGCCACCGAAGCGGCCGTGATCGATGCGCTCGTTTCGGCAAAAACGCTCGCCGGAGCGCGCGGTTTAGTTTTTTTCGCCATGCCACTCGACCGCGTCCGAGCAATCATGGCGAGCGCAAAGATTTCTTTACCATCTAAGCGGTAGACTTAGCCGTTGCGTTTGGTACGATGATTGCGATAGCAACGACATGTCGCGCACGCCGAGTGCGATAGTCTGCTACAAGACTTTGTCCGCAAGAGGCAAGGGGGCAACGAGGGGCGCCGCGCAAGCGGTGCCCCTCGTTGTGTCCTTCGCGTGGTACACCGGCGTGGAGCGGACGCGAACGCAATTGGTTCTCCGTCGCAATAACGCGCACGTTACGCGACGAGCGGGATAGGGACTGGCGCCCGACCGTAAACGGCCTCGTAGGATGCGACCAAGCGCCGCAGGGCTTCGTCGGCATCGCGTTTGAGGCGACGCCGTTCGCCTGGTAGCTCCCGATCGCTCAGGGCCAGCATGCCCGCGATCGCCCACGTGGTCGCGACGTCGTTTGCAATCGTCGAGTGAACGCCGAGCCCGCTCGCGAGCGTCGCTACGAGCACGAACGGGGCCCAAATGACGGCCGCGGCACGAAGGTTACCGTACGAGCCCACGCTCGCCGTCAACGTTCGGAGCCAGTCGAAGTGCGCCGGCGCGAACGTCGGCCAGGCGATCCCGAGCCCCGCTAGCACCGCGATGCGCAACGGATCGTCGAACATCGTCGGCGTTTGTGCGAGCGCGGCGAGAAGCGCGAAGGCTTTGCTCGCGCCCAGCGCTACGAGATATAAAACGGCGAACCGTAACCCACGCGCGACGTACCAATTCTTGACGGGCATATACGGTTATCGGTCGGCACACGCCGCGACTTCATGCGACGTGCATCGGCGCGAGATCGTGCGACTGGAGGACGTGTCCCGGCGAGACGACATGACGCTTGAGGCCGAGCTTCGTGGGATCGACGCCGAGTGCCAGCGCGACGAGCTGCGGAAGGTGGAACGTCGGAAGATCCGTGCGCCCCCAGCGCGCCGCCGAATCGGCTTGATAACCGTCGAGGGCGAGGTGACAGAGCGGGCACGGCGTCAACACGGCTTCGGCGCCTTTATCTTTGGCCATGCGCATATTCTGGCCGACCATGTTGGCCGCGATGCCGTCTTTTTCGAGTTGAACGTGGAAACCGCAGCAGCGCGTCTTCCCCGCATAGTCGACCGGTTCGCCGCCCAGAGCCGTTATCAGATCTTCCAACGAATGCGGGTTGCGGGACGATTCCCAGCCGTTGACAGATTCCGGACGGATGATGTGGCAACCGTAAAACGGTGCGACCTTGAGACCGTTGAGCGGGTTGACGACCATCTTCGATAGTTCGTCGAGACCGATGTCGTCGATGAGCATCCACAAGAGATGCCGCACCGAGACCGTGCCTTTGTACGACGCGTTAAATTTGCCGAGGATGGCATTGGCGTGTTCGAGGCGGCCGGTTTCCTCGAGAAGTTCTTTGTTCGACGCGCGCATGTGGCCGGTGCACGTGGAACAAATCGTGATCACGTCGTCGAGGCCCAGCGCTTCGGCTTGCGCGTAGGTGCGCGCGTTGAGCACGCGCGCGACATCGCGATTGACGTCGTTGAGGACCGATGCGCCGCAACACGATGCGGCGGTAAGCTCCACGAGTTCGATGCCGAGTCTATCCGCCAAAAGCATCGTCGAGTTGAAGAGTTCGGTACACGACTCTTTGGCGACGCAGCCTGGGAAGAAGCCGTAGCGCTTGGTTTGCGCGGAGTTGGAACGGCGCTTAGCCGCCGTTACGGGAGCGATTGCGACTGCCATTATCCGACCGGAACCTCCATGGAATCGAAAATCGTCCGGATCTCGGCCACCTTTTCGACGGGATGCATAAAGAGCGGCGGGATCTTCCCGCGCGAGGCCATCCGAATGCCGAGCGGCATGACTTTGAGCAAGCCTCTGATATTGAAACGGCCCACGGTGCCGGCGATCACTTCGTTCTCGCCGAGCATGCCCGTTTGTTTGATCGTCTTGGCGACGACGAGCGCGTGCCGCGGCCCCGGTCCCGTCGTCCCCATTTCGACGGAGATGCGCTTGGTATCGATGATACGATCGTGCGGATCGACGTGCTTGGGACAATACGAACAGGCATAGCAATGCGCGCAGAGCCACAGGTAATCGTCGTTGATCTGCGCGACCCGTTCTGCTTTCTTCGAGTCGCGCGTATCTTCGATGAAGCGATACGCATACGAGATGGCGGCGGGGCCCGAGAACGCAGGATCGACGCTGACCACGGGGCAGAGCGCGTAACACGTCGCGCACATAACGCAATTGGCCACGGCGACGAGCTTCTTCATATCCTCGGGCGAGACGCGGCGCTCGCGCTCGTGAGCCTCGTCCTTATCCGGGGGCTGCAGGTAAGGCTTCAGACGCGAGTACTTATCCCAGAACGGATCCATGTGGACGACCATGTCCTTCATGGGTTCGAAATTCGGCATGGGATCGATCTTGACCGAGTTATCGGACCGCAGTACCGTACTGATCGGCGTCTTACAGGCGAGGCCCGTGACGCCGTTGATGTTCATCGAACACGAACCGCAGATAGCCGAGCGGCACGAACGGCGGAACGAGATCGATCCGTCGACTTCGGCCTTGGCAAATTCGAGCGCGTCGAGCACGGTCGCCGTTTCCGGAAAATCGATCTCGACGCGCTCGCGACGCGGCTCGATATCGACGGCTTCGTCGTAGCGAAAGAGGTCGAGCGTGATGTTGCCCATGCGCTTAATACGATCTCACTTCCGGCTTGTATTTCGTGTAGGTGACGCCGCGCGAATAATCCGCGCGGGGGTCTGCGCCCGTGTAATGCATCAACGTATGCTTCATCCAATTGTCGTCGTCGCGGTTGGGAAAATCGGTGCGCGATTGTGCGCCGCGCGACTCCGTGCGATTGAGCGCGCCGTGGGCGATCGGCTCGGCGACGTCCATGAGAAATTCCGTTTCGAGTAAGCCGACGAGATCGGTGTTAAACGTCTTGGATTTATCCATGACCGTCATCGTCTTGGCCGCTTCGCGCGCTTCGCGCAGCGCGGCGACCGCAACGTTAAGTTCCGCATCGTTGCGGAAGATGAAGACGTTGTCGCTCATCGCGGTATTGATGGCCTTACGAACCTGCGTGTGACGTTCGCCGCCCGTGCGCGCGAGGATGCCGGCGATCCGCTCTCTTTCGCCGCGCAACGTGCGCTCCGACGAGCGGACGTCGCCGACGCTCTTGATGTACTGCACCGCGTGCTTGGCCGAACGCGCACCGAAGACGATCGTTTCGAGCAGCGAATTGCCGCCGAGGCGATTGGCACCGTGCACGCTGACGCACGCGACTTCGCCCGCGGCGTAAACGCCCGGGATCCGGGTCGCACCGAACTTGTCGGTTTCGATGCCGCCCATCGCGTAATGCATCCCGGGGAGAATCGGAATCGGCGCGTCGATCGCATCGATACCCGTCGCGTCGAGAGCGAGTTCGCGAATCTGCGGCAGCCGTTCGAGGATCTTTTCGCGGCCCAGATGGCGCAAATCGAGCAGCACGCAGCCGTCGATGCCGCGGCCTTCTAAAATCTCGGTCCACTCGGCGCGCGAAACGACATCGCGGGAGGCGAGTTCGCCTTTGTTCGGGGCGTACTTGAACATGAAGCGCTCGCCGTCGCTATTGAGGAGGTAGGCGCCTTCGCCGCGCGCCGCTTCCGAAAGCAGTACGCCGTTGACCTTTAACGAGGTCGGATGGAATTGAACGAACTCCATATCCATGAGCGGGATGCCGGCGCGGTACGCGATGGACATGCCGTCGCCCGTAGACGCATAACCGTTGGTCGTCTTGGCGAAGACGCGCCCGAGGCCCCCCGTTGCGAAGATGGTCGCCTTGGCGTTGACCAGTTCGAGCTCGCCGTTACGCATATTATACGCCACCACGCCCGTGCCGATGCCGTCTTCGACGCAGAGTGCGGTCGCAAAATACTCTTCGTACACTTTGACGCCGAAGCGCTCGAGTTGCTCCCACAGCGTGTGCAGGATGACTAGACCCGTGACGTCGGCGGAATAACACGTGCGCGGCGAGCCCGCACCGCCGAAGGGGCGCTGCGCGATCCGGCCGTCGGGCAGACGCGAAAAGATGCAACCGCGATGCTCGAGCCACACGATCTGGCGCGGCGCGTCTTCGGCCATCGCTTCGATCGAATCCTGATCGCCGAGATAATCGGAGCCTTTGACGCAGTCGAAGGCGTGCTGCTCCGGCGAATCGTCTTCACGATTCCCGAGCGCGGCATTGATGCCGCCCTGGGCCGCGCCCGAGTGACTGCGCACCGGGTGCATCTTCGAAACGATCGCGACGTCGGCGCCGGCTTCCGCAGCTTCCACGGCGGCCCGCATGCCTGCCAGTCCTCCACCGACGACGACGACATCGTGTTTGATCAAGCCTAGGCCCCTTTAAAGGTCGTGAAACTTCTTTTCACAGTATAGGCTCGTTTGAGGCGCTATCCCAAGGACCTTCGTCGCATGAGAGTTCTTCTTGCCCGCTCGGCCCAGGCGTAACGCCGTACCGCAACTTCCCCCGAGGAGTCGTTCCGGCCGCCTTGGCGAACCCGTTTGCGTTCCCCGTCGCGCATCCCCCGAGGTTTCTGTAACGCGTGAGTTCTTTCGTTCATCTTCACGTTCATAGCGAATATTCGCTGTTGGACGGGGCGTGCCGCGTCGAAGAACTCTGTCGCCGTTCGGCCGACAACGGAGCGCCCGGCGTCGCGCTGACCGACCACGGCGTGATGTTCGGCTCGATGGAGTTTTATTACGCGGCGCGCGAGCATTCGCTCGTACCGATCGTGGGCTGCGAGGCGTACGTCGCCCCGCGCGGCCGCTTCGATCGCACCGTCCGCGACGAGGCGCACGTCACCTTGCTCGCAGCCGATATCGTCGGCTACCGCAATCTCGTCGCGCTCATCTCCAAGGGTTTTCTCGAAGGCTATTATTACAAGCCGCGAATCGATATGGATCTTCTGGCGAAGCATCACGAGGGGCTCATCGTGCTCTCGGGCTGCATGTCGTCGCTCTGCGCGCAGCCGCTGCTCAAGAACGATTACGCGGGCGCGAAGCACGCCGCGCAATCCTTCGTCGACATCTTCGGCGATCGCTTCTACGTCGAGATCATGCGGCACGGCATTCCGGAGCAAGATATCGTCAACGCCGGGCTCATCAAGCTCGCGCGCGAGATGAAGCTGCCGCTGGTCGCGACCAACGATTCCCATTATCTTAACCGCGTCGACGCGCAAGCCCACGACGTGCTGCTCTGCATCGGCACGGGTAAGACGGTGCAGGATACCAGCCGCATGAAGTTCATGACCGACGAGTTTTACGTGAAGTCGGCGCAAGAGATGCGGGAGCTGTTCAAAGACGTGCCCGAAGCGTGCGACAACACGCTCGAAATCGCCAAGCGTATCGATATCAGAATCCCGGAAACGCAGTTCAACATCCCGCTTTATCCGGTGCCCGGGCGCGCCCCAACGTCCGCGCCGCTCGACGTCGCGCCTCCGGCCGAGCGTTCGCCCGAAGAGTATCTGCGCGAGATCTGCGAACTGGGGCTCGTCGCCCGCTACGGCGTCGAGCGCGCGGGCGACGATGCGCCGCTGCGCGAGCGGCTCGAGTACGAACTCGACGTCATCAACAGCATGGGTTTTCCGTCGTACTTCCTCATCGTCTGGGACTTCATCAAATACGCGCGCGATCGCGACATTCCGGTGGGCCCGGGGCGCGGTTCGGCGGTCGGTTCGCTCGTGGCGTACGTGCTGCGGATCACCGATCTCGATCCGATCAAGTTCGATCTCCTCTTCGAGCGTTTTCTCAATCCCGATCGCATCTCGATGCCCGACATCGATACGGATTTCTGCGTCGAGCGGCGCGACGAAGTGATCGCCTACGTCACCGAGAAATACGGCACCGATCACGTGGCGCAGATCGTCACCTTCGGAACGATGGCCGCACGCGCCGCCGTCCGCGACGCGGGCCGGGCGCTCGCCGTTCCGCTCGGCGACGTGGATCGCGTCGCAAAATTGATTCCATCGGGGCCGGGCGGGCTGTCGATCGAGAAGGCGCTTCGACAGATTCCCGAACTCAAAGCGCAATACGACGGCTCGCCGCAAGTGCGGCACTTACTCGATACCGCAAAATCCATCGAGGGGCTGGCGCGTCACGCGTCGACGCACGCCGCGGGCGTCGTCATCTCTAAAGATAAGCTGGTCGATATCACGCCGCTCATCAAGCTCGGCGACGACGACGTCAACACGCAGTATGATATGAGCTGGGTTGAAAAAATCGGCTTGCTCAAGATGGACTTTCTCGGCCTGCGCAACCTTACGGTGATGAAGAACGCCGAAGACGAGATCAAACGCGTCGAACGGCCCGAGTTCGACCTCGCGCGCATCCCCGACGACGACGCCGGCACCTACGAGATGCTCTCGCGCGGTGAGACGACGGGCGTCTTCCAGCTCGAGTCCGACGGCATGCGCCGCGTCGTCTCCGAGCTCAAGCCAAATTGTCTCGACGACGTCGTGGCGCTCGTCGCGCTCTACCGGCCCGGCCCCATGGAGTGGATTCCGCAGTATATCAGCAACAAGCACGGCCGTACGAAGCCGACCTATCTGCATCCCAAACTCGAGGCCATCCTCGGGCCGACCCACGGGATCGCGGCCTATCAGGAACAAGTCATGCAGCTCGCGCGCGATATCGCCGGCTTCACGCTCGGCCAAGCGGACGAGTTGCGCAAAGTCATGGGCAAGAAGCAGAAGGACAAGATCCCGGTGTACCGCGAGAAGTTCGTGAAGGGCGCCGTCGCCACGAACGGGATTACCGAAAAATTAGCGGAGGAGATCTTCGCTTTCGTCGAGCCCTTCGCGGGCTACGGCTTCAATAAAAGCCATGCGGTTGCGTACGGGTGGATCGCGTATCAAACCGCCTACCTCAAGGCCAATCACCCGCGCGCGTATCTCGCGGCGCTGATGACGTCGGTGAAAGACAAAACCGATAAACTCGTGGAGTATATCGACGAAGCGAAGAAGGTAGGCATCGCGGTGCTGCCGCCCGACGTGAACGAATCGCGCATCGATTTCACCATCGTCGACGGCGATATTCGCTTTGGGCTCGCGGCGATCAAGGGCGTCGGCGAGGGCGCCGTGCGCGCGATCATCGACGCGCGCGAGCGCAGCGGACGGTTCGTCGATCTGTTCGATTTCGTCAAACGCGTCGATACCAAACTGCTCAACCGCAAGGTCTTCGAAGCGCTCGTCAAATGCGGGGCGCTCGATTCCGTGCCCGGCAATCGCGCGCAAAAGCTCGACGCGCTCGAAGTGGCGCTCGAAGGCTCCGTGCGCGCCGCGCGCGATCGCGAATCCGGTCAGTTTTCGCTATTCGGAGAAGTCGAACCGGCCCACGAGCATCTGCGCCCGCAGTTGCGGGCGCTCGCGGCGCCGCCGGTTCTCGAGCAGCTGACGTGGGAGAAAGAAACGCTCGGCATCTTCGTTTCGGGTCACCCGCTGGCGGACGTAGCCGAGGCCCTCGCGCGCGGCGGTGCGATCGCGCTCAAAGATTTGCGCGGCCGTGAGGACGACGCGTTCGTAACGGTCGCGGGAATGCTGACCGCGGTGCGGCGCACGCTGACCAAAGCGCAACAGCAGATGCTCGTGGCGACGCTCGAAGACATGGGCGGCAGCGTCGAATGCATCGTCTTTCCCAAGCAGTACGCGCAGCTGCAAGCGACGTTCGTGCCCGATGCGATCGTCACGCTCAAGGGCCGCGTGCGTTTTCGCGAGCGGCGCGGCTCGGTGCCCGGCGACGACGTGCCGGTCGAGCTGTCGCTCACCGTCAACGAGGCGAAGGCCTACGAACGCCGCGACGTGCCGCCGCCGCCGAAAGGCTGGCACGTCTCGGCCACGTCCGTGCGTGAGATCGACGCACTCGCGCGCTTGCTCGACGAATCTCCCGGAGCCGTGCCGCTCGTGCTCCACGTCGGCGACAGCGAAGAGACGGTCGCGCGCGGCATCGCAAATAGTATCTACGTTAAAAACGAGCTCGAATCGATCTTCGGCGGCACCCGCGTGTGGGAGGCGCCGGTCTGATGCGCTTACCCCAAGGAACGCGCGACTGGCTGCCGGCCGAACTGCGCCGCAAGCGCGCCGTCGAAGCCGTCTTGCGCGGCGTGTTCGAACGGTGGGCGTACGCCGAAGTGCAGACGCCGAACTTCGAGCGTTTCGACGCGCTCGAAATCGGGCTCGGGGAAGCCATCGCGAAGAAGACGTTTCTCTTCGCCGATAAGAGCGGCACGCAGATCGCCCTGCGGCCCGAAATGACGACGCCCGTCGCGCGATTGGTCGCGACGCGCATGCGGCAAGCGCCGCTGCCGTTGCGTCTATCGTACGTCGCACCCGCGTATCGCTACGAAGACGTTCAAGAAGGCCGCATGCGCGAATATACGACGGCGGGCCTCGAATTGATCGGCCCCGAGAGTCTGGATGCCGATGCGGAAAGTCTGTTTACCGCAATCGAAGCGATGGACGCCCTCGGCCTCGGCGATACGCTCTTCGATATCAATCACGCGGCGATCGTCGACGGCGTGCTCGCCGGGCTCGAACTCGATACGCCCGCGACCGTTCTCGCGAAGGCGCTCATCTCCGGGCGCAACGTGGTGGCGCTGCGCGAGCGTCTCGCGGGCACGGGCAGCGCGCACGCCGTCGATGCGGTCGTCGCGCTCGCGATGACGCGCGGCCGCGACGACGTGCTCGCGAGCGCGCGCGAGCTCTGCCACACCGACGCCGGGCTCGCGGGCGTCGAACGGCTGCGGCGCATCCTCGCGCGCGCGGACGAGCTCGGCTTCGGCGAGCGCATCAACGTCGACTGTTCGCTGCTGCGCGACATCACGTACTACACGGGCTTCATCTTCGAAGGCTTCGTGAACGAAGTCGGCTTCGCGCTGTGCGGCGGTGGGCGCTACGATGCGCTGCTGCCGAGTTTCGGCTTCGCGGCCGGCGCCGTCGGCTGGTCGCTTGCGATCGAACGCATCCTCATCGCCCTCGAGCGGCGCCATAGCGCGCAATTCGGCGCCGCGCCGGCAGTCGACGTGCTCGTCAGCGGTTCGGACGTCGTCGCGGCGCGGGAACGCGCGGCCGGACGTATCGTACGCATCGATTTCGAGAAGCTCGATGAAGCGCAGCTTTTAGAAGAAGCGCGGCGTCACCGCATCCCGCGCGTGGTGATCGTCGCCGGCGGCAGCGTCCGGGAAGTCGAGGTCGCCCTATGAAGCTCGGACCGGGCGACGGACTGACGATCGCTATTCCCAAAGGCGCACTCTACGACGACTCCGCCGCGCGGCTGCGGGCCGCGGGGGTCGACGTGCCGCTCGATCCCGGCCGCAAGCTCACGGTGGAAACCAGCGACGGAACGCGGGTCGTGTTCCTGCGGCCGACCGACGTTCCGGCCTACGTCGAGTTCGGCGCGGCCGACTGCGGTATCGTCGGGGCCGACGTGCTTTGGGAAACCGAGCGCAGCGTGTGCGAGCTCGCGGACCTCGCCTTCGGGGCGTGCCGCCTCGTGGTCGCCGCGCGACGGGAAGATCGCTATCACGAGGGCGCCCAGTTGCCGACGTTCCTGCGCGTCGCGACGAAGTTCGAAAAAAGCGCGGAGGCGTACTTTGCCGAACGCGATCTCCCCGTGCAGATAATCAAGCTTCACGGCTCGGTGGAACTGAGCCCGATCGTCGGACTCTCCGATCTCATCGTCGATCTCGTCGCGACGGGTAACACGCTGCGCGAACACGATATGGTCGTCGTCGACGAGATCGCCGCGTCGACCGCCCGTTTCGTCGTCAATCCGGTGCGCTTTCGCGCGAAGTACGCCGCGCTCACCACTTTGCTCGCGCGGCTCGATCCGCGGGTCCCGGCGTGATCGCGCGGCTTGGCATCATCGATGCGAGCGACGAGTCGGCGCTCGCCGGGCTCTACGCCGGTGGGTGGGATCCCAGTGCCGAGACGACGGCGACCGTCGCCCGCATCCTCGCCGACGTGCGCCGCTCGGGCGACGACGCGCTCGTCGCGTATACGCGCCGCTTCGACTATCCGGGCGCGACGAAGACGGCGCTGCGCGTCGCCGTGCCGTCGCTCGCCGAAGCGGCGGCGTTCGTACCGGAGACGATTGCCAACGGGTTGCAGCTCGCGCGCGAGCGCGTCGCCGCTTTTCACCAACGGCAGCGCGCGCACGATACCGAACATCGCGATCCCGATGGAACGGTCAGCGCATTTCTCGTGCGGCCGCTGCAGGCCGTCGGATGTTACGTTCCGGGCGGGACGGCGACCTTGCCGTCGTCGGTCATCATGACCGTCGTGCCGGCGAAGATCGCGGGGGTTCCCCGCATCGTCGTCGCCACGCCGCCGAAGGCGGACGGCTCGCTCGATCCCGCGATCCTGTACGCCTGCGCGCTGTGCGGACTCGACGAACTCTACGCCGTCGGCGGCGCCCAGGCGATCGCGGCACTCGCTTACGGCACCGCGACGATCGCGAAAATCGATAAGATCGTGGGCCCCGGTAACGTCTGGGTGACCGAAGCGAAGCGTCAAGTTTTCGGCATGTGCGGCATCGACGGACTCGCCGGTCCCTCGGAAGTGCTCGTCGTCGCCGATGCCGGGTCGAAGCCCGAGTTCGTTGCAGGGGAACTCATCGCGCAGGCGGAGCACGATCCGCTGGCCCGCGTCGCCGCCGTAAGCGACGATCGCGGGCTGCTCGAACGCGTCGCGGATTTGCTCGACGGTCCCTTTGCGACGGCGTGCGGCCGCGGCGAGATCGTTAACCGGGTGCTCGCCGGGCGCGCGTATCTCGTTTTCGCGCGCGATCGCGCGGCGATCCTCGGTGTGATCGACCGCTTCGCGCCCGAACATCTTTCGATCCAGACGCGCGATCCGTGGGATCTCGTTCCGGATATCGCGCGCGCGGGGGCGCTGTTCCTGGGCGACGACACGCCCGTTGCGGCGGGCGATTATATCGCCGGCAGCAATCACGTCTTGCCGACGTCTGGGGCGGGTCGCTTTTCGTCGGGTCTGCACCTCGCAGATTTCTACCGCACGATGTCGCTCGTGGCCAATAGCCGCGCGCGCATGAGCGGCGACGCGCGAACCCTCGCGGCGCTCGCCGAATTCGAAGGCCTGCCCGCCCACGCGCGAACCGCTTTGCTCCGTGAGGAATTCAAACGCTGAAGCTCTTAAACGAACCGCCCTTGCTGCTCGCGCTCGATCTCGACGGGACCGTCGTCGAACCCCGTCGACCCGTTCGGCCGGCCGTCGTCGCCGCCGTCGAACGCGCCATGGCGGCGGGCGTGCGCGTTACTATCGTCACCGGCCGGATGTACGTCGGCGCGCGGCCCTTTGCGCGAGCGCTCGGACTGTCGGGCCCGATCGTCTGCTATCAGGGCGCCGTCATTGCGGACGCGCAGAGCGGGCGTTTCGAACGCGAAGTCCCGTTGCCGGGTGCCGTCGCGCGCAAGATCTACGAGGTGGCGGCGCCCTTCGGCTATCACGTGCAGTTCTATCGCGACGATAAATTTTACGTTGAAAATGACAACGAGTACGCGCGGCTCTACGCTCGCACGTCGGGCACCGACGCAATCGTCGTTCCGTCGCTGCTGGAAGCGTTTGCGCAGTACGACAGCACGAAGGTCAATATCGTGACCGAGCCCGCGCGCGCCGCCGAAGCGTGCGCGCTGATGCAGCGTACCGTCGGAGGCGAAGCGTACGTCACGCGTTCCAACCCCGAATTCGTCGAGATGCTCAGCCCGTCGTGCAACAAAGGCGCGGCCGTGCGTTTGATCGCGGAACGCTACGGTATCCCAATGGAGCGCGTTGTGGCGATCGGCGATTCGTATAACGATCTCCCGTTTCTCGAAGCGGCCGGTTTCGCGATCGCGATGGGGTCGGCGCCGGACGAACTTAAGGCGCTCGCCGACGCAGTCGTGGGCGATGTCGAGCACGACGGCGTCGCGGAAGCCATCGAGCGATACGTGCTCGCGACGCCGGCGGCGGATTCTCTCGCCGGATGACGATCGCGCCGCGCCCGAAGCGGCGCTCGCGCCCGTCCCTTGCGGCCAGGCTGCGGCGCTTTTGGCTGCTCGGCGTCGCCGTGCTCCTACTGGGCCTGTGGGGCGGCTTCGCGCTCGCAACGTCGTCCGCGTTTCGCTTGCACCAACTCACGATTACGCCGCTCATGCACGTCGGGCTCGGTGACGTCCTAGCGCGGGCGGAGATCGATCCGCGGACGAACGTTTGGCTCCTCGATCGCGGCGCGATTTCGCGGCGCATCGAAGCCTTACCGTACGTCGCCACGGCCCGCGTGCACCCGCGTCTTCTCGGCAACGTGCTGATCGACATCACCGAGCGGACGGCCGCCGGCTGCGTGCGTTCGACGGGTGGGCGCACGCTGACGATAGATCGGGAGAATCGGGTCTTGGAGCGCGGTTGCGTCGCGACGATTCCCATCGCGTACGTCGTGCGGGCCGCACTCGCGGACCCTCCCGGCCGCTATGTTCGAAATGCCGAACTCGCCGCGCTCGAGCGCGACGCGCGGGCGCTCGCGCTCCGGGGCGAGCAGTTCCGGACCCTGCGGCACGATGCGTTCGGCGGACTCGAGGCCGACCTGCCCGACGGCGTCCGCGTCCGCTTCGGGGACGATCGCGATCTCGCTCGCAAGCAGCAGCTTATCGCCCCGATCTTTACCGGGCTCGGCGCCCGCGCGGCGCGCGTGCGCGCGGTCGACCTGCGCGCACCCGCGACCCCGGTGCTGGAGTTTCGCGCCGCGAGTTCTTCACCGAAACCGACGTTACACACACACTATACACAAGGAACTCACCGGGCCGACCACAATATATAGTGGATGCCATTCGGTATGACGCCGCGGCCAGGTTGTTTTTGGGGGCCGCTTTGAGCAAGCGGCCCAACGGCGCCACAGTGGTCGGCTTGGATATCGGGACCACCAAGACGTGTGCGGTCGTCGCGAACGCCGACTCGGCGGGGGTTGAGGTCCTGGGCGTGGGTGAGGCGCCCTGCGCCGGCCTCCGGCGCGGGGTCATCACCGATCTCGAAGAGACGGTGCGGTCCATCGAGGCGGCTACCGAACGGGCCGAGCGCATGGCCGGCGTCCACATCTCGCACGTCTACGTCGGGGTCACGGGCGAGCACGTCCAGAGCACCAACAACCGCGGCGTCGTGGCGATCACGGGGGACGAGCGCGAAGTCGTTCGCGGCGACGTCCGGCGCGTCGTCGAAGCGTCCAAACTCATCAGCGTCGGCGCGGAACGGCACATCATCCACACGCTGCCGCGCCGCTTTTCCGTCGACGGCCACGATGGCATCGCCGATCCCATCGGCATGAGCGGCGCCCGCCTCGAAGTCGATACCCACATCGTTACCGGCGGCAATACGTTCATCACGAACGTGCTAAAGTGCGTGCAGCGGGCGGGGCTCGAGTCTGCGGGCATCGTCTTCGAACCGCTCGCGTCGTCGGCTGCGACGTTGCTCGCCGAAGAGAAGCACGTCGGCGTCGTGCTGCTCGACATCGGCGGCGGCACGACGGATGTTGCGGTCTATAGCGCCGGCGGCGCGATCCATACGTCGACGATCCCAGTCGGCGGCAACATGCTTACCAACGACATCGCTCTCGGTCTCAAGACGACGTTCGCCGAAGCCGAGCAGATCAAATGCACGATCGCTTCAGCGGTAAACGATCGGCACGGCGACGATAACTTTGCGGTCAAGACGCTCGACGGGCGCACGAAACGCACGGTGACGCGGGCGCAGCTGCGTACGATCGTCGCGCCGCGCCTCAACGAAATCTTCCGTTTGGCGAAAGCACAGCTCGCCACGCTTCCGCGCGAGGTCATGCTCGCCGAAATCGTCGTGACCGGCGGCGGCGCGCATCTCCACGGCATGGAGCAAGCGGCCTCGGAGTTCTTCGCAATGCCCGCGCGCATCGGCGTCCCGACGGCTGTCGGCGGGCTCGCCGAAAGCGTCAAACGGCCCGAATACGCGACGGCGGTCGGGCTCGTACTCTTCGGACCTAAAGGCGACGGCGTCGGCTGGGACCACGGAACGTCGTCGCGCAGCCCCTTGGGCAAAGTCGCCGCCTGGTTCGGCGATCTTTGGAACTAAACGACACGGCGCCGAGCGCGGCGCATCCCACTGAGCTCTCACTTTTCGCGGAGGCATCGATGACGGAATCCAAACGTTATAATCCCGAACAAACGGCGACGATCAAGGTGGTCGGCATCGGCGGCGGCGGCTGCAACGCCATCAATCGGATGATCGACGCAGGCCTAGCGAACGTCGATTTCTATGCCGTCAATACCGACGTGCAGGCGCTGCGAAACGTGCAGACGTCGAACACCGTGCACATCGGCGTCGGCAAGACGCGCGGCCTCGGTGCCGGCGCGAATCCCGAAACGGGTCGCGAAGCCGCCGAAGAATCGCGCGAAGATCTCGCGATGGTGCTCGACGGCGCCGATCTCGTCTTTATCACTGCCGGCATGGGCGGCGGCACCGGCACCGGCGCCGCACCTATCATCGCCGAGCTCGCGCGCGAGTCGGGCGCGCTGACGGTCGCGGTCGTGACGAAGCCGTTCTCGTTCGAAGGCCGCAAGCGCATGCTGCTCGCCGAACGCGGAATTGCCGATCTCGAGCAAAAATGCGATACGCTCATCACGATTCCCAACGAACGTATCCTGCAGATCATCGAGAAACGCACGCCGTTGCAAGAAGCGTTTAGCTATGCCGACGACGTCTTGCGCCAGGGCATCCAAGGCATCTCGGATCTCATCACGCAGCCGGGTTTGATCAATCTCGACTTCGCCGACGTGAAGACGATCCTCACGGACGCCGGCTCCGCGATGATGGGTATCGGCGAAGGCTCGGGCGAGCATCGGGCCGCCGACGCCGCGCAGAAGGCGATCGCATCGCCCCTGCTCGAGACGACGATCGAAGGCGCGCGAGGCGTGATCTTCAGTATTACGGGCGGCCCGGATCTCGCGATGTACGAAGTAAATGAAGCGGCCGAAATGATCGCACGCGCGGTCGATTCGGACGCCCAGATTATCTTCGGAGCGTCGATCGATCCCACGATGAAAGAGAAAGTTCGCATCACGGTGCTCGCCGCCGGCTTCGGGGCGCGCCGCGCGTACGATCCGTCGGCGGCGGCGGCGTTTAGTTTCGAACCGAAATTCGAGAAAGTCGCGCCGGTCAACATGGACGATATCGAGGTTCCGGCATTTCTTCGTTACCGTAGTTAAACGAGCGATAGAAGGGAGGCTCGCCGGTTACGGCGGGCCTTTTCTTTTCATCACGCACGCGCGAAGAGTTGCCGGCGGTAGCGCGAAGTGCGCGACATGACGACCATCAGCCCCATTGCGGCCGGCGTTGCGGAGCGCGCCATCGAGCTCCGCCGCGAGATTCACCGGTATCCCGAACTCGGTTTCGAAGAAGAACGGACCGCCGCGCTCGTCGAGCGCGAACTCGATGGGCTCGGTATCGAGCATCGACGCGTCGCCAAAACCGGCGTCGTCGGCATCGTGCGCGGCGCGCTACCGGGCAAAGTCGCGGGCTTGCGCGCGGACATGGACGCGCTGCCGCTTACGGAGCGCTCCGGCGAGCCGTTCAGTTCGACCGTGCCCGGAAAAATGCACGCGTGCGGGCACGACGCGCACACCGCGATGCTGCTCGCCGCGGCCGCCGTCTTGCAGGGGGATCGCGCGAACTTCGCCGGCACGGCGGTCTTACTATTCCAACCCGCAGAAGAAGGGCCGGGCGGGGCGCTGCCGATGATCGAGGCCGGGGCGATGGACGATCCGGCGATCGATGCGGTCGTCATGCTGCACGTCGACCCGCGGCTCGATACCGGAACGGTCGGTTTCATTGCGGGCCCGTGTAACGCGGCGGCGGATGAATTTCGCGTCACGATCGAAGGCCGCGGCGGTCACGGCGCGGCGCCGCACAACGCGATCGACGCCATCCCGTGCGCCGCGGCCGTCGTGCTCGCGCTCCAAAATATCGCGGCGCGCGAAATCGATCCGCTCAAAACCGTCGTCGTGACGGTCGGCACGATCGAAGGCGGTTACCGCAACAACATCATCGCCGATCGCGTGCACATGACGGGAACGTTTCGCTCGCAAGATTCGGCGGTTCGCGACGGCCTCGAAGAAAAAGCGCGCCGGATCGTTACGGGGGTGGCCGCGGGCTATAACTGTACGGGAACGCTCGAGACGATCTACGGCTACCCGGCCGTCGTCAACGATGCCGAACTCGCACGGACCTTTCGCGCGTACCTCACGGAGACGAGCGCCGTGCCCGTCCTCTCGCCCGCCGCGACGATGGGGGGCGAAGATTTCGCCTATTTCGCCGAGCGCGTGCCGGGGTTACTCGTGCGCCACGGCATTCGAAGCGAGCGCGCGGGCTCGATCCATCCCGGCCATAGCCCGCACTTCCGCGTCGACGAATCGTCGCTGGCTTACGGGATCGAGACGCTCGTCGCGTTCGCGCGCGGGGTCGGTGCGGGCGTGGTTTTCGGGGGCGACGCCGTACCGTAGGCCGCCTCACATTCCCGCTGCGGTCATCGGAATACGCTTACCGGCACAGCGCACCGCGCCGGAAAGGGTTTCAATGTCCGCCGCTCTCACCCGCAAGAACGCCAATCTCGAGCAACAGGCGCGCGCCGCGCGCGATCTCGGCCTCATCGAGGCCTATCGTGCCGGTCGTCACGATGCCTTCGACGAGTTGGTGCGTGCATACGATCAGCACGTGCGGCGGATTTTGGCCCAGTTGAACGTCTCACCGGGCGACGTCGAGGATCTCGCGCAGGAAGTCTTCTTGCGCATCTTCCGCAATCTCCACCGTTTTCGCGGTCAATCGTCGTTCTACACGTGGCTCTATCGCATCACGGTCAACGTCTTCTTCGATCACAATAAGAAGCGCAAACGGGCGGACGTGCGCCTCGCGCGCCTACAAAATGCGCTCGTCGATGTCAGCAACGTCCGTCACGACGGCGACGATCCGTACTTCGCATGTTACAACGCCTTGACTGCGGACGAGTTCGCCCGGGCCATCGAGGCCTTGCCGGAGGCGTTCCGCACCGTGGTCTCCATGCGGGAGGTGGACGACCTCTCGTATGAGGAGATCGCCGTCCAAACCGGCATTTCGATCGGGACGGTTCGCTCGCGGCTCTCGCGCGCCCGGGCCCGCCTCAAGGAGCTGCTCCGGCCGGCGCTCGTGCCCTCGGCGGCCTAAGTCCCGTAGGCGATCGGCCACTAGGTGTTGTGTCAGGTAGAATTCCGGGCCCAACAGCTTGTGTCCCGAGAGGGTCGTTACGCCTGGCGCCGAACGGCCGCACATGGTCGCAACGCTTGGTTCCGCCGAACGCCTCTCCTCGAATGCGCTCCAAAGCAGTCAAGATCTCGCAAGTAGCCCGGAAGCCGCCTTTGCGCTGATCTGCGAGGTCGAGAAGTGGCCGGTCTGGCTGTCGTTTCTCAAGAGCGCGCGCCGCAGCGACGGAGGCGGTACGCTGCACCTTGGTGCAGAGATCGCCCTGCGCGGGGCGATTCCCGGCGAAGACGAGGAACTCTACGAAGTCGACCAATTCCTACCTGGCCATATCGTGTCGCTCGTCGGCGCCTATTCGGTCCGGCGTCGCATCGAATTCCGCATCGAACGAAAGTCGTCCCGGGCGAAATTGGTCGTGCGCATGGATTATCCGTCATACGGCGGTATGCTCGGCGCCCTGCTCGATCGCATCACGGCGCGCCGCCGCCTGGTCGGCGCTTTGGACGATTCGCTCCAGCACTTCAAAGGGCTCGTCGAATACAAAGACGTCGAGAAGGACGCACTTCTCCAGGATTTCTGACGGCTTAGCAGTCGTTGACGCGAAGTGCTAACGGCGCGTATACTTTGACCTGTTTCTGTTTCGAACGGTCTAGGGGGACAAGGGTGCCGATCTACGAGTATCAATGTGCGACGTGCGGTGCGGTCACCGACATCAAGCACGGATTCAAAGAAACCGCGGGCGAACCATGTTCGCAATGCGGCGGCACCGATCTCAAACGACTCTTTAACCCCGCGAGTATCGTTTTTAAAGGGTCGGGATTTTACGTGACGGACTCGCGTAAGGCGAGCGAACCGGCGAAAACGAGCGAGCCGGCCAAGACCGAAACGAAAGCGGAAGTGAAGAAGGAAGCCGGCGGAAAGAGCGACGCGGCAGCATGACGCCATTCCATGCGAATCTTGCGGCGCTCGGCATCGGTGTCGGGCTCGCCCTGATCCTCGCAGCGGTCGGCATCGTGGGGCTCGTGAAACTCGGTCGCGCTTTCAAGAGGCGCGCCGAAGAGTACAAGCAGTTGCCGGTTCGAGCGTACGTCGACGTCGCGCAGACGAAGATTTCCAATGCGGTGCGCCGCATCGCAACCGCACCCGCTCTCGCGTACCGTTTCAAAGCAGCGCTGCGCGATCTCGCAAGCGCGCGCGTGAAGATCGCCGCAATCGTCACGTCGCCGAGCGCGCTTTGGCGTTTGGGCGAATTGGCCGTTACCGGTAAGTAACTTGCGCCGCTTCCCAAAGCGGTACGAAATCGGGGAAGCTCACGGCGATGCACTGCGGATGGTCGATCGTATGCGCGCCGACCGGCGCCGCAAGCGTCGCGATCGCCATGGCGATGCGATGGTCGTCATGCGTGTGCAGCGTCGCTTCGGGGATTCGTGCCCCGCCGCCGACGATGTCGAGGCCGTCGCGAAATTCCGTCACCGCGATCCCGCACGCGCGTAAGGTCTCGGCGATAACGGCGAGCCGGTCCGACTCTTTAGCGCGCAAGTCCGCGGAATCGCGAATCCGGGTCGTCCCGGTCGCATGTGCCGCGACGGCGGCGAGCAACGTCACTTCGTCGATCGCGCGGACGACGAGCTCGCCCGCGAGGGTCGTGGCGCGCAAGGGCCGGTAGCGAACCGCAATATCGGCAACCGATTCGCCGTCGAGCGAGCGTTCGTTCGTGACCGAAAGCTCGGCGCCCATCGCACGCAGCGCGTCCAGCACGCCGGTGCGCGTGTGATTGATGCCGACTTCGCGCAGCACCACATCGCTGCCCGGGGTAATAGCCGCAGCGGCCAGGAAAAACGCCGCTCCCGAAAGGTCGCCGGGGATACGAACGTCGCGCGCGACGAGCGCGCCGGGCTCGAGTTCGACGGTGCGACCGTCGAAGCGCACGTCGCGGCCGAAATGGCGCAACATGATCTCGGTGTGATCGCGCGAGAACGCGTCGCCCGTGATACGGACGGGCCCGCGCGCATCGAGATGCGCGAGTAAGATCGCCGATTTAATTTGAGCCGAGGCGACCTCGAGTTCGAACGTGCCCCCGGCCGGCTCGACGATACCGCGCACGGTTACCGGCAGCCGCCCATCGTTCGTCTCGACCGCGGCGCCCATCGCGCGCAGCGGCCGCGCGACGCGTTCCATCGGCCGCCGGCGTAGCGAAGCGTCGCCGTCGAACGTCGCGGTGATGCCGCGCCCCGCGCACAGCCCGAGCAGCAAGCGCGTCGTCGTGCCCGAATTGCGCGCATCGATCGTCGTTGCGGGTGCGTGCAGCGCGCCGCCGCGCACGACGATCGTCTCGCCGTGGTCGGCGACGTGCGCGCCGAGCGCGGCGATCGCGTCGCGCGTCGCCAAGACGTCGGCACCGCGATTGGGCTGTGCGACCGTCGACGTGCCGCGGGCTGCGGCGGCGAATATCAGCGCCCGATGCGAGACCGATTTATCGCCCGCAACGCGCACGTCGCCGCACAGCGGGCCGCGCTGGAACGTCACGGCGATCTTTCTCTAGTCGAACTGGTAGGGAAGGTGGGATTCGAACCCACAAGAGCGTAAGCTCAATCGCTTTTGAGGCGATCGCGTAGACCGTTCCGCCACTTCCCCGTATCGTATCGCGACATTCGAGGAGCCGGTTTGGCGCCCTGCGTCGGCACCTGCGCTTCTCGTTCGGCCGCGGCGAGCTCCGTACGCGCTGCCGCGAGCGACGCGGCGCTCGCGTAGCCGTACCGCACGTGCGTCGTGCGGTCGCGTGCGAGCGAGAGTCGCACGACGATCGAAAAGCGGCGTTCGAGAATCGTCGCATCCTCGACGTCGCCGGCGTGCCATGCAACGGTCGCGAGCTCGTGGGTCGCGGTGTCGTAGTAGCCGAACGCGTTGCCTTCGCGCACGTGCAGCGTCGTGTCGGCGGCGAACGCGCTATCGTCGGGTCCGAGCAATCGCTGCGTCGTCATCGCGCTGCCGTCACCGACGGAAAGCGACGTCACGCTGACCGCACGCTGCGCGTCATCGGTCGCCGGGCCGTCGGCGAACGTGACGCGTTCGCCGACGTCGAAAGCACGCAAGCCCGGTGCGAGCGTAACGGTACGCTCGAAGCGAGCTCCGTTCGGCACGACGTCGGGCGCGTCGTAGGCGAACCTCGCGCGCGCTCGCGCGCCGCTTTCGAGATCGCTCGCGCGATAGGTCCGGTTGAACGTTCCCGCCGGAAACTGATGCGTGTACTTCGCGATGCGATCGGTCGTCGAAAGCGGCGGCTCGCGCGTAACGTCGTCGCGCATCGCTCCGACGGATGTGAAGATGTTGCGCCGCGTAACGTCGTCTTGAAACACGAACGCGCGCGCGCCCGCGTTCGGCGCTACGACCACTCGCACGAAGCCGTTATCTAATACCACGGTATCCTGGCCTTCGCGATAGAGATCGCTCGCGTACGCGAGCGCCCGGCCCGCAGACGGCGCCGGCATGAAAAACGACGGCAGCAACGCATCGTTACGAATCGGCAGCACGGGCCCAGCGGTTACCGTTTCGTCGTTCGGCTCTGCCGTGTCCGTCGTCTGAAAGATGAGGTGACCGGCCGTTACGGCCGCGACGACCGCATCGTGTGCGGGAACGACGAACGGCGCCAAACGCCGCGTACCGTGGATCGTCGCGACCGTTGCTGCGTTCACTGCGAGGGGCATATCCGAATAGTTCGGTACCGATAAAAAGCCGTCGACAGTGTGCGAGGTATCGACGGCGAACGAGGCACCGCGGATCCCCTCGACGCTGCGGTGCCGTCCCGACGTGCGCCATGCTTGCGCGATCGCTGCGGCCGTTGCGGCGCCACGCAGCAAACGTCCCCCTGCGCGGCGATATCGCGCGAACGTTTGCGCGACGTCTCGAGCGACGGGATCCCGCAGGCCGTCCACGTCGGGTAAGACCAAGAGCGGATACCGCGCGAGATCCGCAGCAGCGGTCGCGTGCGGGTCGACGAGCGCGCACGAAAGCCGGGCCGTCCGGCACGCCTGTTGTGCGGCGATCGTCGCGGCGGCGATTTTGGCGTACGCGTCGTTGCTAAGGGCTCGCATACCGTAGCTCGCGCCGGTGTAGGCGATCGCGGCGTCGTAGAGCGTCTGCGCGCTTGCGAGCTGCGGCCCGAAAGCCCGGACGAGCGCGCCGATTCGCGCCGTCGGCGCATATCGGGCGGCATGCGCGCCGTCGATTCCCAGAGCCGCGTCCCACGCATAGAAACCGTTGGCGAACGGCGCTTCCCAGCCCGTCGGATAGAGCGTATCTTGCGCGGGAAAGTTGACGACGCCGCGCACGCCCTGACCGATCATCGTCGCGAGCGCGAGCGCGGTGTTGCTCGGGTCGGCCGGCCGCGGGCGTACGTCGTCCGGCTGCTGCAGCCAGCCGGCTTGGAACTCACTCGCCATCATCGGCTGATGCGGCCGCGTGTGCAGCAGGCCCGTCGAAAATTCGAGTTGCGCGCGATCGTGTTCGCCGATGGCGTATGCGTCGCTTTGATACCAGTTGCCCATTGCCCAGACCGGCGACGACGCCGTCACTTTCATCTGATACGTGTTGATGAACGTCAGTTCGCTCGCGCCCGTGACACCGTGAACGACGGCGCGCAAGTATTCGAGATACGCGTGCAGATGCGGCGCCGGATAGGTTTGATTATCGATGTACGCGCCTTGGTCGTCGTCGAGTGCGACCGCCACGATGCGGTCGGCGACGAACGCGCTTTCGTGGAGCACGCGTTGGAGCCAGCGGCTCGCATACCGCAGATGCGTCGCGTTATGCAGCCACTCGGCGGCCGCGTCGTCGGAGTGCGCGTTCTGTAAGGTCGCGGTAGCGGGATAGCGGCCTTCGAGCACGTCGTGGAGCGGCATGCCGTAATCGGGGCGTTCCAAGAGCCACGCCGGGTAGCCGCCGTTACGCCATTCGTTGCGAATGACGGGACCCGGCCGCAGGATGATCGCGAACCCGCGGTCGCGCGCGAGACGCAGCACCTCGTGCAGATCGCGCCGCGGGCTCGTGCGGCCATCGAAATCGAAATCGCCGTCGGCGAGCTCGTGCCAATTCCACGGCACGTACAGATCGAGCGTGTTGATACCCATCTTCGCGAGCTCGCGCAGCGACGCCGCCCACGTTTCGCGCGGCAGGCGTTCGTAAAAAAAGGCCGCGCCGTAGACGAAAAACGGCTTGCCGTCGACTTCGAACACGGGATCGCCGCCGGCGCGGTCGACGATCCGCGCGTGGCCGAAATGCGGCAACGCCGTGGCCGCGTCGCTTTGCCGGATGCCAAGCGCGCATGAGAGTGCGACGACGAGCGTGCCGAGCGTTGCGGCGCGCCGTAGGAACGGCCACTCCGCCGCGCGCCGCGCGCGCCAGAAGAAGACGAGTGCCCCGACGGCGAGCGTGGCCAAGCCGTACGCGATCGCCGGGGCGCCCGACGATACGAAGATATAGAGCCACCCGCACAGCGCGATGAGTGCCGGCAGGGGATAGGCCCACATGCGATACGGCGCGCGAATGCGGCGGGCCCGCGAAACCGCCAGCGCCACGATTTGCGCGACCGCTTGGATGAGGACGATGCCCGCCGTCAACGCGTTGATGACGTCGCCGAGTGAGAAGAAGCACGGCGGAATCGCGAGCAAGCCGAGGACGACGAGCGAGACCGTCGGAAAACGCCCGCGCGGATGGAGCCGTGCGAACGGCTTTAAAAAAACGCCGTCGACGGCGGCGGCGTAAGGCACGCGCGAAGCGGCGAGCAGACCGCCGAACGTCGATGCGAAAGCGGTGAACAAAATGGCGACCGTCACGATGCGCGCCGCGCCGCCGCCCCACGTCCGTTCGACGACGGTCGAGGCGACGTAATTGGCGGCGTCGGGGATCGCAGCACCGCCATTCGGCGCGACGAGTTCGCGCCACGGCACGATGCCGAGTACCCCCGCCTGCACCAAAATATAGAGTACGCCGACGCCGAGAATCGATAGCAGCACCGACGCCGGTAAGGTCTTCGCCGGAGTTCGCACCTCATCGCCGATCGCGCACGACGCGCCGTAGCCCGCATAATCGTAGAGCGTGATGACCAGCGCCGGCCCGAGCCCGGCTGCGAGCGCGGCGAAGAATCCAACGTGCGGATCGGCGCTCGCGGCGCGCGCGATCTGGAAGTGCGAGGCCGCCGCCGCGGCGAGCGTCGCGAGGGTCCCAAGCGCGATCCCCGCGAGTGCGATGCCGAACGTGCCGACGACGCGAATCGGCCGGTACAACAGCACGAGCGTCACGACGCCGACGCACGCCGCCACGACGCCTTGCAGCAGCACGTTCGTCGAAAGGGGCGCCCACAGATAGCCCGCGTAATGCGCGAAGCCGATGTAGCCGGTCGCGATCGTCAGCGGCGCGGAGATCACGAATTGCCAGGCGAAGAGAAACGCGAGCAGACGGCCCCAGCGTTCGCGACCGAACGATTCGCGTAAGAACACGTACGTGCTGCCCGAACCCGGGTAGAGCGAGCCCAGTTCGCAATACACGAGCCCGTCGCAGAGCGCGATGACGCCACCGACGAGCCACGCGATCAGCGCCGTGCTTCCGTGCAGGTTCGCGAGCACGAGCGGTATCGTGATCAGCGGGCCGATACCGACCATCGTGATGACGTTCACCGCCACCGCGCCCCGAAGACCGATGCCGCGAATCATCGTTGCCAAAGTATCGCAACGCGGGAGCAGCGTCCTTGCAAACCTAAACGACCCCCGTGGCGACGAGCGAACTCGGGCGGTTATTGGGCCTGCGCGGCGACGTGCGCATCGATTTCATCGACGCGCCGGCGCTACGCGGAAACGCGCTCGGCGATCCATCGGTACGCCCGCTCGCGGTGTACCTGCCGCCGGGCTTCGATCCCCAAGGGTCGCGACGCTATCCCGTGCTGTACGTTTTGCACGGCTACACCGGCGACGTTGCAGCGCTGATTTCGTCGGGGCCCTGGTCGACCAACGTCGTGCAATGGGCGGATCGCCTAATCTCCAGCGGCGACATGCCGCCCGTGCTGCTGGTGGTCGTGGACGGCAACACGCGCCTCGGCGGCTCGCAGTACGTCGATTCGATCCATAACGGCGACTACGCCACGTACGCCGTGCGCGACGTGATCGGTCACGTCGATGCGGCGTATCCGACGATCCCTCACGAGGGCGGGCGCGCGGTACTCGGAAAATCGTCCGGCGGGTTCGGCGCGCTCTACCTAACGATGACCTTTCCCGGCGTCTTCTGCGCGTTCGCGTCGCATAGCGGCGATACGAATTTCCGCGGCGCTTATTTTGCGGCGTTCGCCCCGACGCAGCGAACGCTCGAAGCGCACGGGGGCGACGGCGAGGCGTTCGTCCGAGCGTTCGAGGCCAAAAACAAACGGTCGAACGCGGAATACGACGCGATCATGCTGCTCGGGCAAGGAGCGGCGTATTCGCCGAGCGCGGCGCGTGCCTTCGCGATCGACCTGCCGTTCGATCTGCGAACGGGGGAGTTGCGCGAAGACGTTTTCGCCCGCTGGCGCGCGTTCGACCCGGTGGAGCTGTGCGTTTCCAAGCGCGCCGAACTCGGGCGTCTGCGGCTGCGTTACCTCGATTGCGGCCGCCGCGACGAATACGGTCTCGATCTCGGCGCCCGCTCGTTCGCGCGCCGCGTGCGCGAGCTCGGGCTCGACGTGCGGCACGAAGAGTTCGACGACGACCATCGCAGCATCGGCTACCGATATGCCGTCTCGTTACCCGCCCTGGCTAACGTCTTGGAGTCCGCGTGATCGCTTTTCCGTCCCTCCTCGTTGCGGCGCTCGTCGCGCTCGTCGCGGCACCCGTCGCGGCGCCCACGCCCGTCGCACCGAGCGTGGGATCGCAGGCGCCCGCTCCCGCCGCGGTCGCGACGCAGGATCCGCTGGCCTACGACGATCCCGGCATGCACTTTCGCCCGCCCGACGGCTGGAGGCGGGTTCCACTCGCCGCGCAGGGTGCGAACAACGACGGTAAGCGACCACCGGCGGCGGTCTACGTCCTGCATCCGGGCAAAGCGGAGCAACGCACGATCGTCATCGACATCCAGCCCTTCGACGGAACGCTCGACGGTTACGAGCGTTCGCGCGAGAGCGAACTGCATAGCGAGGCCGACGGCACGTTCGTCGATCGAAAATCGAAGACGACCCTCGGCAACGGCATGCCGGCCTATTTCCTACAAGTCAGTCAGCCCGGCGGCGCCGCCGGGCACCAGCTGCGCCGCTACGACTATCTCATCTACGATCTGCAGCGCAGCATCGACGTCGCCTACGTCGGGCGTTACGGCGACTTCGACGAAAATGAAGTGAAGGCGGCGCTCGGCTCGCTCTCCGTCGTCGTGTATCCGCGGCGCCGCTAACGCAGGAGCCGCGCCCCCGTCGTTTCCAGCGCGAGGCGCAGGTCGTCGAGCAGGTCGCCCGGATCTTCGATTCCGACCGACAGACGCACGAGCGAATCCGAAATCCCGCGCGCTTCGCGTTCGGCTTGCGGGATCGAACCGTGCGTCATGCGCGCCGGAATACCGACGAGCGATTCGACGCCGCCCAGACTCTCCGCCAGACTGAAAAGCGTCGTCGCCTTCGCAAAGGCGAACGCCCGCGACGCATCGCCGCGCAGCACGAACGAGACCATCCCGCCGAAACCGCGCATCTGCCGTTTCGCGAGCTCGTGTTGAGGATGCGAGGCGAGGCCGGGGTAGTAGACCCGCTCCACGTCGTCGCGGCCGTCGAGAAACTCGGCGACGAGCGCCGCATTGCTGGCGTGCTCGCGCATACGCAACGCGAGCGTCTTGGCACCGCGCATGATCAGAAACGCATCGAAGGGTCCCGGTACGCCGCCGACGGCATTTTGATGGAACTTGATCGCCTGCGCGACGTCGGCGTCACACGAAATCGCCGCGCCGCCGATCGCATCGCTATGACCGCCGATGTATTTCGTCGTCGAGTGTACGACGATATCCGCCCCGAGCTCCAGCGGCGACTGAAAATACGGCGACGCGAACGTGTTATCGACGGCGAGCAACGCACCGGACGGGCGCAGCGCCGCAAGCGCCGCGATATCGACGAGCCGCAAAAGCGGATTCGTCGGCGTCTCGGCCCAGATCAATTTCGTGTTCGGCTGGAGCGCCGCGCGCGTTGCGGCGAGATCCGCGAGATCGACGTACGTGAAAGCGATACCGTAGCGTGCGAAAACTTTCGAGAAGACGCGATACGTCCCGCCGTAAAGATCGTCCCCGACGACGACGTGGTCGCCGGCCGAAAGCAGATTCATCACCGCCGACGTCGCGGCCATGCCGCTCGCAAAGGCGCTGCAGTAGCGCGCGTCTTCGAGTGCGGCGAGCTGCGTTTCAAGCGCCGTACGCGTGGGATTGACGGAACGGCTGTAGTCGTAGCCCTTATGTTCGCCGACGGCGCTCTGGGTATACGTCGACGTCTGATAGATCGGCACGATCGTCGCGCCCGTGGCCGGGTCGGCGTCTTGGCCCGCGTGAATGGCGCGCGTACGAAACTTCATCGGTCGAAGTTCATGCGACCGGCGGCGTCGCGGTACTCGCGGAGAGATAGGAGATGATATCTTGCCGGGTCACGACGCCGGCCGGTTTGCCGCCGTCGTACACGAGAATCGCCGAGTTCGCGAGGGTCAGGAGTTTGTACGCGCGATCGATCTCAGCCCCGGTATCGAGCGCGGGAAAGGGGCTGCCCATCACATCGCGCACGGCTTTGTGTAAGAGGTCGGAGCGATCGAACACGGCCCGCATGATGCCGACGTCGTTCACGCTACCGACGATTTCCGCGCCCCGCATGACGGGCAGCTGCGAGATCTCGTACCGCCGCAACAGATCCAGTGCGTCGCGAACGACGCCGTCTTCTTTGACGGTGATCATCGGCGGTAACGGTTCCTTACTACGCAGCACGTCGCCGACCGTCGCTTTCAGGCGCCCTTCGGCGAGGAAGCCGTTCGCGATCATCCACTCGTCGTTGAAGATCTTGGACATGTAGCCGCGCCCGGAGTCCGGGAACATCACGACGAGCACGGCTTCGGGCGGCAGCGTTTTGGCAAGCTTGACCGCCGCGACGGCCGCCGTGTCCGACGAGCCGCCGACGAGCAGGCCCTCTTCGCGCGTGATGCGGCGCGTCATCAAAAACGATTCACGGTCCGAGACGCGCTCCATCACGTCGATCACTTTGAGATCGACCGTCTCCGGCAGATAGGACATGCCGATGCCTTCGACCGCATACGATTTCGGCGTATCGCCGCTGTAGATCGAACCTTCGGGATCGGCCCCGACGACGTGGATGTGCGGATTGCGTTCTTTGAGATAGCGCGCCGTCCCCGAGATCGTGCCGCCCGTGCCGATGCCGGAGACGAAGTGCGTGATCGTGCCGGCCGTCTGCTCCCAAATCTCCGGCCCCGTCGTCTGGTAATGCGCGCCTGGATTCGCGAGGTTGTGCCATTGGTTGGGCATGTAGGCGCCGGCGATTTCGGCGACCAGGCGCGTCGCGACGCCGTAATAGGATTCGGGCGAATCCGACGGCACGTTCGTCGGCGTCACGACGACTTCGGCGCCGTACGCTCGCAACAGATCGATTTTTTCCTTGGACATTTTATCGGGCATCACGAGGATACAGCGGTAACCGCGAATCGCCGCGGCCATCGCGAGGCCCGTCCCCGTGTTGCCGCTCGTGGCTTCGACGATGGTGGAACCCGGGCGCAGAAGCCCGCGCTCTTCGGCTTCGAGCAGCATCGCGACCGCCGGACGGTCTTTGACGCTGCCGCCCGGATTGACGTATTCCACTTTGGCGAGCACGAGACAGGCGGCGCCGTCGGTCACGCGATTGAGGCGAACGAGCGGCGTTCGTCCGACGGCCTCGAGCGCGGAAGGGAAATACGTGCTCGTTCGTCTGCCTTCGGATACGGCCATAAGACCCAATTCGGGTTCGCCGTCGCGCAATCCGGCTGTGGGCGGCATCCGATTGCCGCGCCGCAGAGTCTATAGTGGCGTTCGCTTTACCACACGGGAGAATCACATGGCGACGGATCTACGCAACGGAACGGAGTTTCCTCGGCGCGGCCGGGATGCGGTCGACGGCTATCTTTGGATTCTGCGCGCGTTCGATAAGGCGCGGGCGGCGGCCGATAACACGCTGCACGATTACATCTATCCGTGTCCGATGGATAAGGGCGTCTTCGAGCGCTGGGGCATCTCGGTCGCCGAATTCGACGAAGCGATCAAAACGTGTCGCACCGACGACGAGATCGTCGCCTGGTTGCGCCAGCGCGTCGCCGCGCCGCGGCGCGATGCGGCCAATCGCTGGCTGACCGGCGAGAAGCTGGCAAATCTAGAAAAGCAGGATGTCGAAGAGGGCGTCGTCGCCGCGTAACTGAAATCGCGCGGCCATGCGCGTCGCACGCTTCGCTTTCGTCCTCGGGCTCGTGACGGCGCTCGTCACGGGCTGCGGGCCGGCACTTCCGCCGGCCGGAAACTACGCTAGCGTCAACGGCCACGTGACCGATGCGGGAACGGGTGCGGCGCTCGCGGGCGCGGTCGTCGTCATCAATTCCGTGCTCTCGGCAACGACCGATGCGTCCGGGGCGTACCGGATCGTTACGGTGCCGACGGGCCCGTGGTCGTACGGCGTGCAGGGGCCGGCGCGTTATTCGAGCGTAGCGCCCGTCGATAATCCCCCGCCGCTCATGCCGGGCGAAGCGCGCACCTTGGATTTTTCGCTGACTCGCCGCTAAAGCGCTAACGCGTGCTCTGGGCCGGCGTTACCTGCGGCGCGGGCGGCGAGAAGCGTACGAATGACGAGCGGTGTGCGACGTGTTCGTCGACGAGCTTGAGCACGACGTCGGCCAGGCGATTGGAATCGTGACGCACCGTGGACGTCTCGCTTACGACGCTCGCGCCGACGACGCGCATCCCCATCGCTTCGATTGCGGCCCGATCCGGCGCGACCGGGATCTGGCCTTCCTCGGCATAGAGTTCGAGCAGTTTGCGCGGCGGCTCTTCGTTGATCACGACCGTATCGCAGACGCGTTGGTTCGTCTGCTCGAGCAAGACCCGGACGTGCTTCGACGCCGTGAAGGCATCGGTCTCGCCCGGCTGCGTCATGACGTTACAGATATAAATCTTCACGGCGCTCGCGCTCGCAACGGCGCTCGCGATGCCGTCGACTAGAAAGTTCGGCAAAATCGACGTATAAAGGCTTCCCGGCCCCAGCACGATCGCATCGGCATCGGCGATCGCGGCCAGTACTTCGCGTAAGGGCTGCGATCCGGCGGGTTCGAGGGTAAGGCGCGCGATCGGTTCCGCCGATTTTGAGATGTTGGTCTCACCGCGCACGAAAGTTCCGTCGGCGAGCGTCGCGCATAAGCGAACCGTCTCGAGCGTCGCCGGCATGACGCGCCCCTTGATATTGAGCACGCGGCTCGATTCCTTTACCGCTTTATCGAAATTTCCGGTGATACCCGTCATCGCAGCGAGGAAGAGGTTACCGAAGGAGTGGCCTGACAGCCCCTCGCCTTCGCTGAAGCGATACTGGAAGAGATCCGTGACGAGGGCTTCGTCGTCGGCGAGTGCGACCAGACAATTGCGAATATCGCCCGGCGGTAAGATGCCCAGTTCTTTCTGCAGACGGCCCGAACTGCCGCCGTCGTCGCTAACGGTAACGACGGCCGTGAGATTCGTCGTCGCGCGTTTGAGCCCGCGCAGCAGCGTGGAGAGTCCCGTCCCGCCGCCGATCGCTACGATCTTATAGCCGCCGCGTAGACGGCGATCGAGCAACGCGTCGACGATATGCTCCCGTCCGCCCGGCGCGATGGCGACGACGATCGAGCGAATGAAGAAGCCGATGCCGAGATAGACGCAACTGAAACCCGCGAAGAAAAACGCGTATGAAAGCGCCGAAAGCGGCACGCCAAAATCCGAAAACGTCGCATCGACGTACTCGTTGAGCGGCAGATGCGCGCCCTCGGCGACGAACCAGCGTTCGACGCCGTTAAAGACGAGCAACGTTCCGAATACGGCGAGCAGCAGCCAGCGCTTGACCCCCAGGCCCGGCGTGAACCAGCGCATGAAGCGCAGCGCTTTGATCTTCATGCCGGGGTCAATTCGCGGTCGCTGCGCACGACCGAAATCGTCGTGCGACCTTCGAGATGTGCGGCCAGCCGATCCGCGATATAGACGCTGCGATGCCGGCCGCCGGTGCAGCCGAACGCGATCGTCAAACGCGATTTGCCCTCCGCGACGTACAGCGGAAGTAGAAAATCGACCATCCCGAAGATATGTTCGAGGAACGTTGCCGTCTGTGGTAAGGCGGCCATGAAGTCCGCGACGGCGCGATCGGAGCCGCAAAGCTCTTTGAGCTCGGGGACGTAATGCGGATTTTCAAAGAACCGGACGTCGAAGACGAGATCGGCATCGACGGGCACGCCGTGTTTGAATCCGAAAGCGACGATCCCGACGGCGAGACGATCGGTCTTTCGATCGCTCGCGTAGGCGGCGCGCACGCGGGATTTCAGCGTCGTCTGCGTGAGATCCGACGTATCGATAACGCGTGTCGCGAGCGCGCGCAACGGCGCGAGCTCGTCGCGTTCGCACGCGATCGCCTCCGCAAGACCGCCGGCCGCATCGCGCGGATGACGCCGGCGCGTCTCGCTGTAGCGGCGTACGATCGCGTCGTCGCTCGCATCGAGAAACAGGACGTCGTGGGCGATATTGCGGGCGCGCAGATCGGCGAGCGCCGAGAGCGCTTCGCCGAACGGGCCGTGCACGCGAACGTCGAGCGAAAGTGCGATACGTTCGACGCCGGCGGAGCCCGCGAGGGTAACGAGATCGAGCACCAGGGCCGGTGGAAGATTATCCAGACAATAGAAGCCGAGATCTTCGAACGACTTCATCGCCTGGCTCTTTCCGGCGCCGGAAAGTCCCGTCACGATCACGAAGCGAGAAAACGTCACCGAATGTTGCCGGAGCGCACGAGCATGAGTTTCTTTTCGCCCGAAAAAGCCAGCGCCCTTATCCCCGTGCTCGCGCCGCTCATCGACGAGCTGTGGCACAAGCGCCGCGAGCTCGCGATCAAGCTGCTCGAACAAGATCCGGCATTGCGCAAGGCGGGGGGTCGCGCCGGAGCTTCGACGGCGGAACGGCGCGGCGAATCGCGGCGCTGCACCGAGCTAAAAGCCGAAGTCGTGCGGATCATCAATCGCATCGAAGCGTATGGGTGTCTGGTAAAAGACATCGATCTCGGGCTGTTGGATTTCCCCTCGCTGCGCGACGGCCGGACGGTTTTTCTGTGTTGGAAATCCGGCGAAGCGAGCGTAACGTACTGGCACGCCACGGACGAATCGTTCGTCGATCGGCGCCGGCTCTAAAATCGATGGGGCTCCGCGCACGACGCGGAGCCCCATCGGAACCCAAATGCCGCGGCGCGATCAGGCGGAAACGCCGACCGCCTCGGCCTTGATGAAGTCCTCGGCGAGACCCTGTAACCGGACGTCGCCAAACTCCACGGTATACGCTCCGGCTTCCACGCTCTTAACTTCGCCGAGCTCGGGCACGTTCGCCAGCTGCGGAATCTTAGAGCGGATTTCGTCGGGCAAGCGGACCGCATCGCCGACGGCGAGGGCGCCGGAAGCGAAGAGCTTGTCGAGTTCCTCCATCAGCATCGGCAGCGGAATCCCGTAGCCTTCGCTGACCTGTTCGATCGTCTCGGTCTCGCTGATCGCGCAATTCGAGCAGCCGCCGAGGTGAAACTTTGCGAAGACGCGGCGGGCTCCGGCGTGCGTCTTGAACGCATCCTGAACCGTCATGTCTTTATTGAAGTAAGCGCTCAACCGTAATCTCCCGGGATTTGCCGCCGTCGCGCGCGTGCGCCGGTCAGAGTCGTTGCCCATTGAAACCGCGGCCGGGCACACCCGGTTGCGAACGCGGGCGAAGCGGACGTGAGTGCGAAGGTCGCCTATAAGCCGGATTCTGTACCGCTCGCGCGGCGGCAGCCATCTATCTGGGGTCCTCGTCGCCGAGAACCTCGGTGCGATGTCACTCGTTCGGACGGGCGTCCGGGCTCCGAAGAGTCGGTTCGAGCGATCTTGCTTCGCGTGGGGTTTACCCGCGGCCACGTTACCGTGCGCCGCCGTGAGCTCTTACCTCACGATTTCACCCTTACGTGTTCGGTCGGCGAACCGGCCGAACCGCGGTTTGTTTCTGTGGCACTTTCCTTCGAGTTGCCCCGACAGGACGTTATCCTGCACGCTGCCCCATGAAGCCCGGACTTTCCTCACATCACATATTGCGATGCGCGACTGCCCGGCGGCCTTCGCGGACGGAGTGTATCACGCGCTCTTCGAACGCGGCAAGCGATGCATTTGCTCCGCCAGAGATCGTCGTTCGAGACGCTACTGTTTGCCTGCGCATCCGTCGCGATCGCGCTCGGCATCGGGTTCCGTTTCGTACAGTTGAACGCGCCGCTGTTCTGGCAAGACGAAGCCTATACGGCTTTGCGGGTCACCGGGCATTTCGAAAGCGACTACCTGCGAATGTTTGACGGACGCATCCGCCCCGTCGGTGACGTCCGCGCTTTGGAGGCACTGGACCGGACGCGCGGTGTACCCGCAGTCGTACGCGTGCTCGCGGCCGAAGATCCGCATCACTCGCCGCTCTTCTACGCCCTCGACCGCGTATGGATCGGCGCGTTCGGAACGTCGCCCGCCGGCTTTCGCGGTTTATCCGCTGCGCTCGGCACGTTCGGCATCGGCCTCACGTTCGTGCTGGCAGCGACCCTGCTGCGCTCGCGGCTCGGTGGCGCGGTCACGGCGGCGCTCTTCGCCGTCTCGCCGATCTTCGTACTCTACTCACGCCAAGCGCGAGAATATGCGCTTTTCATGAATGCACTCGCCCTCGGCACCCTGGCACTCGTACGGGCAGTGCGCTCGCCATCGCGTGGCGCATGGCTCGTGTATGCGGCGACCGTGGCGCTTGGTTTGTATGTCGACCCGATCTTTTCACTCGTCGTCGTCGCCCACGGTATCGCGGTTCTGCTGCTCGCTCGGCCGCGCGCGGCCGGCATCGTCTCCTGGCTCGCGGCGAGCGCTCTGGGCGGCGCGTGCTTCGTCCCCTGGGCGCTCAACGCGTACCGCTCGAGTGCCAATATCGAGGGACAGCTGGATTGGGGCCGGACGGCCTACCCCTTCAAATATCTCGCGATGAAGTGGGCGTTCAACATCGGCGCCCTCGCCTTCGACGCGGAGTTTCGAGCGCTGTCGCTCGTACCGATCGCCATTTTCGTGGTGCTCGCCGTAGCGCTCGGCGTGTGGCTTTTCGTCGCGCGCTCGGAGCGTGACGTCGTGGCCTACGTCGTGCCGCTGGCGGCGACGACGCTCATCGTCTTCGTCGGTCGCGACCTGTTCTTCGACTCGCACTTTTCGACGATCGTGCGATACCTTACGCCGCTGTGGTTCGGATTGATCCTCGCCTGTGGCGCGGTTATCACACGGGGCCTGCGCGCCCCGCGCCTGCGCGCGCTCGCGCTCGCGATCTGGCTCGCGGCGCTCGGGGCGGGGACGTATTCCGCGCTCGCGCGAGGCGGCGCCGAGAATTGGTGGGATAACAACGACCAGATTGCATTCCAGGATATGGCACGCACGATCAATCGTCTGCCGCACCCGCTCGTGATCACGCAATTTCGTCCGCACGTGCCGCTGGTCATGGCGCGCTACCTTCGCGCCGACGCCGAGTTCTTAACGTTCGATTCGACGGTGCCCCCGATACCGCCGGGCCGTCACGCCTTTCTCATTACGCCGTCGCGCGACGTTCGCGAAGCGTTAGCGGCGCGCACGCGAGGGCATTATCGCGTCGAAAACGTCTCGCCTAAGAAAACGACGATCATCGAAGGCTTTCACCGAAATCTCGATCGCGCCGCCCCGGAACTGATTCGCGGGAATAACCCCATCTTCGTCCCGGAAAACGCGCTCTGGGCCCTGCTGCCCGTCGCTCAAGCGAAGTGAGGTTTCAGCCGTCGCAACCCGCCGGCGCGCTCGAGCGATCCGGCATGTTCGCCGACCGCGACGACTTCGAAAAGATCGCGGTACACGCGTAACGCCCGGACGAGCATGGCGAGCTTCCGTTCCTTCGGCAGCGCCATCGCCGGGAAAAACGCGAGGGTCGAGACGTCGGTGCCGTCGAGAAAGTCCAGGGGGTGCAAGAGGAGCGAAGGTGAGATACGCAGCGCCCGGCACGCGAGCAGGGCGCTGCGGAAATACGGGATCGCGAGGGCGGGCGCGATCGTCGCGAGATACAGAACGTAGCTGAAGTGAATCGGGATCTTCACGATGGGATACGTCGTCACGGGAATTTCGATGAGATCGCGGTCGCCTTTGCCCATATCCCAGCGATATTGCGTCAGCGGCCGGCGGCCTTCGGCCATGCTGCCGAAGAGCGCTTTACGCTGCACGCGTTCTTCGGGGCTGAGCTTCGAGGTCATGAAGTAGTACGCGCGAGCCAGCGGCCCGATGTAGGTGGGAAACGTCGTGCAATCGTACCGGTAATCGCGACGCGCGAGCGCTTCGAGGGTGGGATGCGAGAGCGAAAATCCCGGTCCGCGGAAGCCGACCGGACGCATGCCGGTCGCCTCTTCGATCGCGTCGGTCGCCGAACCGATCTCGTCTTCGATCGCCTCGGCCGTGTAATGTTGTAACCACGGCTCGTGGTGAAACGAATGATTGCCGATCTCGTGCCCGGCACCGGCGATCGAACGCAGAGCGGGTCGATTTTTGGCAAGCGCCGCATCCTGGCCCACGATGAAGACGGTGATGCGTTGATCGAGGTCGTCGAGGACGCGCAAAAATCGTGGGACGACGACGTCGAGATACGAAGGGAACGCGTTCCACCCGGGGTCGCCGTGCGTTTTGAGATACGCCCATTCGTTGTCGAGATCGAGCGACAGGCTCGCGAGCGGCTTCACGACGCGTGCGGGCTTGGCGCGATAGCGAGCGCGGCGAGACCGCGCTCGACGAGCGAAATCGTTTCGTTCACGTTAAGTGTCCCATTGACGATGTGTGTGGAATTGAGGGCGTAGACGCCGGCGACGCTCGTCGCGATCGGCGGGATGCGATCGGAATATCCGAGCGTCGCGATCGGAAAGACTTCGCGCACGCGCGACACTCGAAACGCTTTCACGCGCCCGCGGGAGAACCCGGGATACATGCGCTCGAGCGCTGCAATGAACGAGGCTTCGATCGTCGCGTCGCTCGCCTCGAAAAGTGGGTCGTCGGGCCGGACGTATTTCGGCAGGTAGACGAGCGCCTGGCCGTTCCAAGCGGCGCGGTCGACTACGGACGACATGTCGATGACCGCCGAAAACGGGACCCAGTCGTCGGTGAGATTCGTGACGTAATAGGGCCCGAGCGGTTCGTCCAGCACGACCGACGCGCAGACGATTCCGCCGTAGACTTTCGATGCCAGCCGGTCGCGCTCGTCGGCACTGAGTTGCGGGACGAGCGCCGCCGCTAGGGGTGCGGCCACCGTTATCACGGCGCGGTCGAACTGCCGTACGGCCCCCTCGCCGAGCGTAATGTCGACGCCGCCCCCGGCCGCGGTCCCGACCCGGCTGACGCGGGCGCCGGAGACGAGCTCGACGCCGAGCTCGCGCAAGCGTCCCTCCAGCACCGCGAGCACGCGGGCGTAGCCGCCGCGAACGTAGCCGAAGCGTTCGGCCCCGAGGCCCGCGCGGCGGGCCGCATAGAGCCGGACGATGATCGCCCAGATGAAGGCCGCGGAGGCATCCCGGTACCGCTCGCCCAGTTTTGCCCGCAACAGTGGACGCCAAATTTTTTCGAAGGTCGTGCGCCCCGACCACTTTGTCAGCCACGCTTCGACCGAGATGCGCTCGAGCGGCATCGGATCTTTGATGCGTGAGCCGCCGACGATCGTAAGGCCCAGCCGCAATTTATCGATCAGTCCCAGCGGCGGAAAGCGCAGGAAATCGAGCGCGCCGTTCATCGGATGGAAACGTCCGCCGGAATAAAAGCCGGTTCCGACGCTCGTCCACTGCAGTTCCTCGCCGAGACCAAGATCGTCGAGCAGCGTGCGCAGACGGGTATCGGAGAAGAGCGTGACGTGATAGTGACGATCCCACGTAACGTCGCCGACCGTCCACGCCGACGCCAACCCGCCGAAATCGGCCGCCGCTTCGAAGAGCGTCACGGCCGTGCCCGTTTCGGCAAGGCGCAGTGCGAGCGTGAGGCCGAGCATTCCGCCGCCGACGATCGCAACGCGATAGCCCGAGAGGGACGGCGGGGACACTTGCGAATCGTAGGGCGCGGTCACTCAGCGGCTGCCGTGGGGGCATAGCTCAGTTGGTAGAGCATCACGCTGGCAGCGTGAGGGTCAGGAGTTCGAGTCTCCTTGCCTCCACCACATGCCTGGTTACCATCGCGTTCACGCACGGGCGAGGCACCGGCGCCGGTAGCCTTCGGCCCAGACCGCGAGCGCAACGAGGTTGAGGAGTGCGAATGCGTGCGCGGCCACCAGCGTCTGCGGATGGTGGGCGCCCGTGGTGAAGCCCTTTAAAATGAACGCGCAATTGACCGCGAAGGAAAACGTGAGCGTGCCGACGGCAAGCGCGGGAAGCGCGCCATCGAAGGCGAGCAGCGTTCCGAACGCCAGCGACGGCAGCAGATACCGTTCGTGCATCCGCGATCCGAACACGAAAAACGCCGCGAACGTCAGCGAGACCGCGTAAACCAGAAGTCGCTCTGCCGGGGCGCCGGCGACGCCGCTGCGCAGCGCGAGGCCGAAGGCGATCGCGATGGCCGCGAGTGCCGCACCGACGAACAGCAGCGACCACGTGTGGAGCGGGATACCGAAGGCGAGGCTAGCGTCGCTCTGGTAGATGCCGCGGGTGATCGTGTAAACGTTGAACGCGCCCTCGGATGTAAACGGAATTTTTTCGACCCCGACGGTGTAGCGGTCGAAGAGGAAACGTAAGACGGCGAAGGGGGCTCTGGCGGTCGTAAAGGGCAGCGTGATGAGGTACGCGACCGTCGTTCCGGCAAGTGCGGCCCCGGCCAAACTCCCCAATCGGCCGCCGCGTGCCGCGTGCCATAGGAGGAGCAGGGGGACGATCAGGATGCCCTGCGGTTTGATCAGCAGCGCGAGCGCGAGCAAAAACCACGACCAGAAGAAGCGTCGCTCGAGCGCGAGCAGCACGGTGCCGAACACCAGCGCGGCGGGAATCACGTCCGACTGGCCCCAGAAAGCCGAATCGAGCCACGCGACGGGTGCCAAGAGCATTATTGCGGTCACGGCGAGCGCGCGCGAACGGTCGAGCCAGCGCCTGGCGAGAACGAACGTGAGCGCGCCGAGCACGAGATCGGCTACGACGTCGGGAATCTTCAGCAGGATGCGAAAGGCCACGAGACTTGTCGCTCCGAGCGCTTCGCGAAGCGAGCCGACGGCCCAAAGGACGTAGAGATACCCGGGCGGATAGTCAACCGCCGGGAAGACGCTTCGATCGTAGATGTGAGCCGGACCATGCGCCGCGAGGGCCTTCGTCCAGATCTCATACGCATTGAGATCGTCTTTAAAGCCGAAGAACGGGACGAGTACGATCCGCAAGAGCACCGACGCCGCGACGAGGGCGACCGTCAACTGCGAGAGGCGCTTAGACGATTCCGGCACGGATCGCGTGAACGGCGGCTTGCGTTCTCGCCGAGATGTTGAGCTTGGAGAAAATACGCGAGACATGATTCTTGACCGTTTTCTCCGAGAGATGCAATCGGGCGCTAATCTGCTTGTTCGCCAATCCTTCGGCAATCAGTTTGAGCACTTCAGCTTCGCGGGCCGACAGTTCCATGATATCGGGTTTCCCGCCGTTCTGGCTCCGGCGCCGGAGCAGGCCGCCAGCGACCCGTGGATCGACGTAGGACTGACCTTCCGCCACGGTCTTCATCGCGCGGACGAGTTCGGCTGGAGAAATGTCCTTTACGATATAGGCTTCGGCACCGTGGGCCAAGCAACGTTGCATCATGTCCGGCGATAGCTGCATCGATAAGACGCAGACCCGGGCCGTCGGCACGGCGGCCGTACACGCCGTGATGGTTTGCGCGACGTCGATGGGCTGCCCGTCGAGATCGATGACGATGAGGTCCGGCCGAGCGCCCGAAAGCGCTTCCGCGACCGGCGTCCGGTAATCGCCGACGACCACGAAGGCCCCGTCGTCCGCAAAAATGGCGCATAGCGCTTTTGCGAAGAGGACCTGTGTCTCGACGACCGCGACCCGCAGTCCAACGGAAGCCACTATTGCATTCTCTCTCGCCTAAGGGATCCGCCCGGGAAACAGCACGATTCGGGCTACCGTACTTCGGTGCTCGTCGCTTGGTCGACGTTCCGGGCGCTGCGGGCTTTTCCCCGCTCCAAGGGCGCCTACGCGGCCAGGGCCGCGATGAGATCGCGTTCTTCGCTCCGTGGACCGATGACGATATCCGCTCCGAGCGAGCATGCGAGAGTCGGCCATACCGCATCGGCCGGGCCCGCATAGACGACGATGTGCGCGAGCGGTGCGGCGCGCCGCAGCGCTCGGATCGCACGGAGCGGTGCCGCCGGAAGGTGGGCTGCATCGACGACGACGATGTCGGGGGCGAGCGCTCGCACGTCGCGTAGATTCGCCCCGGTACGCACGGCGACGACGTCGAGGCCGGATGACTCGAGCGTCGCGACGAAATACGGCGCGAAGAGCGCGTGCGGCTCGATGAGGAGCGCGCGCTTACCGGCGCGCAAGCCCGGCGGCGTTTGCATACGCATACGACTGTACAGCGCGACGCGCGATACGCAAAGTGCGCCGGGACACAGCTGGATCGCGCGTTTTCCTTAAGCCGGGGGTGAGGTTCGGCCGACGCTTTACGTATCTACTTACTGAGAACCGCACTACTTCCCGCACACGTCGGAATCGTCAAGCATGACCTTTGGCCCAAGACCGTGGGTAGCATTGGGACTTATCTGAAGCACGATTTCGCCTTAACTTACAAAGCGAGTGTCCATGCGAACCATCTTCCGCCACATCACCACATTGAGCGCAGCGATTGCGGTCGTCATGTCGCTCTGCGCGCCTTCGACAGCGGCCAAGTCCGTAGCAGCCGATTACCGCATTCGGCCGGGCGACCTGCTCGAGCTGACCGTCTTCGGCGAGCCGACCCTCAGCCAGCCGACCTTGAAAGTCTTGCCGAGCGGGACGATCGTCGAGCCGCTGGCAGGCCAGGTGAAAGTCGCGGGGCTCACGCCGCCGCAGGCTTCTTCGGCCGTGGAGCGTGCGTTATCGCGGTACCTGCGCCATCCGAAAGTAGCTGTCGCGGTGTCGCTCGTCGGCCCGCTCGATGTCTACGTCCTCGGGAACGTCAAAACGCCCGGTAAGTACCAACTGCAGCCCGATAGTCGTTTAATGGACGCACTCGCCGCGGCGGGCGGCCTAGGGCCCGTCGACGGCGATCTTCCGGCGGCACGCATTTCGGAAGGCGACAAGGTCAATGAGGTTTCTCTCCAGCGTCTGCTTCACCAAGGCGATTTAACGCTCAACATGCCGGTCGAAAATCAGATGACGGTTTACGTCCCCTCGCCGATTACGTTCAACATCCAAGTCTTCGGCGCCGTCGATAAACCAGGCGACGTGGTGATGCACGAGGGCGACCGCCTTGTGATGGCCATCGCGCGGGCCGGTAATAGCCCCAACGTCAGTTCCGACCTCAACCACATCGTACTGCGTCGCCCGCAGGCAGATGGGTCGATGGCATCCCAGACGATCAATCTATACCAAGTGTATAAGAGCGGCGACGCGAAACAAGACCCGGTGTTGGCAAAAGGCGACAGCGTATACGTGCCGGAGGGCCGCGGGAAGCGCGATAACGTTTCGCCGCTGGCAGGAATGCTGTTCAGCCTGCGCCGTTTAGTCGGTTTGCCATGATTAACCGCGTTAACGGATCGGCTCAAATCGTCACCCCGTCGTCGCCGGCGTTGCTGACCGGTGATTTTCATCCCGAGGTAAATCGCGAGCTCGATTTCGCCGCCTTGTGGCGGGCGGTCGTGCGCAGACGCAATCTCGCGCTCGCGATATTCGCAATCTTCGTCGGCTTCGTGCTCGTCTTCACGCTGCTGCAGCCACGGACGTATACGACGCAAACCAAGATGATCGTCGGCAGCGCGAATTACGACGGCACGAATGCCGCCCCCGGAGCGAACTCCTCGTTGCCCGTCTTGAACTTCTTGCTCAATACTTCGAGCGCGCAGACGTCGGAGACGTACGCCGAGCTGATTCAACAGCTGCCGGTGGCTAACAAAGTTTCCCACGATCTCAAGCTCAACGTCGGCGGCGAAATGCTGCTTTCTAAAGTGAAAGTAAAGCCCGTTCCCGATACGGCGATTCTCGGTATCGCCGCGTCGTGGAGCGACCCGCGAACGTCGGCACGCATTGCAAATGCTTTCGCGGCGACCTTCGTGCAACAAGAACGTCAACTCGTCACGCGTCAGGCCGACGGCGCCATCCATTTCCTGCAACAGCAGTTGCCCGAAGCCGAAGCGCACATGTCTGCCGCGCAAAGCGCTCTCGCCGCGTATCAGGGTCGGACGAAGATCGTCGATCTTCCCGCGCAGACGACGAGTTTGATCACGAGTCAGGCAACGCTGGACGCGAAGGCGCAGACTTCCGAACTCGAGGGCCGGCAAGCCGCCGCGAGTCTCGAAACGGTGATGGCCGAACTGGCCGCGACGCCGAGAACGATCGAAGGGCAGAGGAGCATCGGGGCTAATCCCGTCTCGGCGACGCTCGCCACGCAGATCGCTACGTTACAATCGCAACTCACCGCGGCGCGCGCTCAGTACACGGACGATTATCCGATCGTGATACAACTGCGCTCGCAGCTCGCCCAAGCACAGCGCTCGTTTAAAAGTGAACCGTCGCAAGTGCTCGCCGGAACCCAAACGGTTCCAAATCCCCTCTATCAGCAGCTCGCGCAGCAAGCCGCCCAATTACAGGCGACGGTAAACGCGTCACAAGCCCAGCTTCAGACGCTTTCGCGGCAACAGGCCGACGGACTTCCCGCGCTCGCGCGTCTGCCCGAGCAGGCACGGCGCATCACCGAACTCCAGCGCAACGCCAAGTCCGCGCAGGATGTCTTCGATGCGCTACAGCGCAAATACCAGGATGCGACGATCTCGAAGACGACCGCGATCAGCGACGTCTCCATTACGCAGGTCGCAGATCCGCTCAGCGCTTCCAAAACGCCGAATTTGGTGTTAAACCTCCTCCTGGGAATCGTGGTCGGTCTTGCGCTGGCGCTAGGCGCCGTGTTCATCGCTGAATTCTTCGACGATCGTTTTCGCACCGAAGACGATGTTAAGAATCGGCTCGGCATGCCGGTGCTGGCGAACATTCCGCAGCTCACGACCGCGAACACGAAGGATAACGCATGGGTCAAGCCGCTTTCCGTCGAGGCGTTCTATCAACTCGTGGCAGCGCTGCGCTATTCGTCGAATTCGCCGCCGCACACGATCGCATTTACCAGTCCCGATCAAGGCGATGGGAAATCGACGGTTGCGGTCAACACGGCACTGTCGATGGGCCTGATGAAAGCTCGCGTACTCGTGATTGATGCCGACCTTCGGCGTCCGAGCGTTCATCACAAACTCGAGATCAATAACGACGAGGGCCTTTCCGATATCCTCGTCGGCGTCGCGCGCTTCGCCGACGTCATTCGTTCGACCAATCATCCCGGCGTGTCCGTCATCACGAGCGGCCGTCCGGCGCCCAACCCTGTCGCGCTGCTGCAGGGCGACGGTTTCGACCGTCTGCTCAAAAGTGCCGCAGAACGCTTCGACTACGTGATCGTCGACGGCCCCGCGCTACGTTCGATCGTCGACGGCATCGTACTGGGCAACAAGGTGGACGGAACGGTTCTCGTCGTTTCGGCGCAACGTTCGGAAGCGCGGTCCGTGAAGACTGCGCTCGCCCGCCTACGCAGCGTCGGCACGATCAATCTGCTCGGGGTCGTTCTCAATGGAACGCGCCCCGACGCGCGAGCACACAACGACTACTATCTAGGAGCTGGGCAATCGATTACTCTTCCGGCGACACCGGCCGAATAACTGCGCCGCGTTGGTCGCTGGGACCGCGCCGGACCGTACGTGTCGTACTCATCGAACGTCTCCCGCTCGTCGTCAAGGCGTTGCGGCACGTGTTCGCGCAAGACGCAACGATCGATGTCATCGGCGACTGCGCCGCGGTCGTCGATCCGCGTCTCGGCGAGCTGCGGCCCGATATCATCCTCATGGACATCGACGAATTGACCTTGCCGATGGAAGAAGCTATAGCGGTCTGCGAGCGTTCGTCTCCGCAAAGCCGCATTTGCGCCCTCTCGGCCCAGCATAGGCCGCGCGTCATGCAGCGCGCGCTCGCTGCGAAGGCCGACGCGTATATTGCGAAAGATACCGCGCCTGCTGCCTTAATCGAAATCATGCACTCGATCGCCGCCGGCGACTCGTACGCGGATCCGCGCATTGCCGGTGCGATCCTGCGGCGTCGCTCGGGCCGCACGCAAGATGTTGGAGAACTTTCCAGCCGAGAGTTTGAGATCGTGCGCCTGATCGCGGAGGGCCTTTCCAATCGCGACATCGGGAAACGGCTGACGCTCTCCGAGAAGACGGTGAAAAATCACGTCAGTCATATTCTAGCAAAATTAAAAGTGAACGCCCGGTCCGGAGTCGCCGTCTACGCGGTGCGCAACGGACTCGTCAGCTAGGAGCGGCTCTATGCGAACCTACCTCATCGAGCCGCAACTACTGTTCGTGCCATACCTTTCGCGATTGCTCGCCAACGCCGGCCTCGACGTGGTCGCGACGAGCGAGGACGTCGACGGTAAAGATATCGCTTCCCACGATCCGGCGGCCATATTCGTCGACGTCGACTTCTTCGACCGCGGCGCACCCAATGCGATCTGCCGGATCCGCCAAGTCGCGAAGGACGCCGCGGTCATCGCTTTTTCAAACGCCGACGACCCAACGTTCGAAGCCGCCTGCTATATCTCGGGTGCCAGCACGTTTCTTTCGAAGAAAACGAGCGTCGACGTGATCGTTCGGGCCGTACGGTCGACCGTCCCGGCCCACGTGGCGCTCAATTCGAAGGGCGCTGCATAGCGCTCATTCCGGCGCTCCCGACGAGTCTTCGCGGCCGATAAACGTTCGCCACCAGTACGGCGAACGAAAGCGCGAGCCAGAGATATTTATACCAAAGGATGTCGATGGTCAGCGCCATCCAAAAAATGCCGACGAGCATCCCTTCGCTCTCCAAACGGTATGAGAAGAGCGGATGCTCGCGAGGAATTGAGGCGTTCTGACGCAGCGACGACCAGAGCGCGAAGACCATTAAGATCGATCCCAGGATTCCAAATTCGACGGCCGATTCCAGGATCAAGCTATGGCTCGGGCGATGCCAACCGACGAATTCACGCTGAACCGTCTTCAAAAGAAAATTGTCGTACGCATCGGCGTACGTTGCGAAACCGGACCCGGCGAACCAGTATTCGCGGAAGGCATGCAGACCCGTAGCCCAAATCTCGTTGCGGCCGCTCCCGTCGCCTTGCGTCTTGTCTGCGAAACGCGCCCACACGTTAGGAACGAAGGCGCTCAACGCGAGGCCCGCCGCCACGATCGCGCCCATCGAGACGTACTTCCGCGTCCGCCATCCTAAAAAGAAGATCACCAGCGCGACGCCGACGAGTCCCCCGCGCGACCCCGTCAACAGCACGTTGATACTGAGCAATGCAAATATCGAGGCGTAGAGTAACTTGAAAAGAGGCCGCGAATCGCGCAGAAATCCGACGACGACGATCGAAATCGGAATCAAAAAGAACGCCGCGTAATGATTGGGATCGAACTGAAGCTTGCCGCTCGATATCGCGAGGCGGACCGTGCCGTGATTGATAGCCGCTTGGTGCGCCGTGGCGCCGAGATGCTGCCCGGAGCGGAATGCGTAGATGCCGTAACAGGCGGTCACGATGCCGGTGAAGATCAAGATCCGCCGAACCCACGCGAGTTCGAAAGATTGGATCGGATAGAGGGCGAGGACCGTGAAGAGCGCCAAGAGCGCCGCCATCTGATTGAGCTGCAGGCTCGTCTGGTAGAAGTTGACCGACCAGGCGAGAGAAAACGTCGCATACAGGATGACGGCGAACCAAGCGAACCAGCTGCGCGGGGGGACCACCAGCCGGCGCACGATCAACGCGCGGAGCAGTAGCGCGACGACCGAGGCGATGCCGACGAATTTTGTCAGCGTACCCGCGCCGCCGCTCACTTGCAGCAACGGATCGAAGGGGACGAATGCAAGATACAAGCCGAAGGGAAACAGCAGCGGGTAACGGACCGCGCACCAGACCAGAAAAGGTGACAGCGCGAGGCCGACGCCGATAGCGGCGTTTCGCGGGTTGCCGCCGGCAAGCGTCGTTGCGAGCAGGGACAAGAAGCCGACCAAGGCGAGCGCGAGAACTGCTTGAACGACGGACGAACGCATGGGCGATCGAGCGTTAATGATCACGTCCGTTAGTATAGCATGCCCGACGGGATGCACCAGGCGAGCAGCGAAGGCGCGCCAAAATGCCGGATCCGCTGCCCGTCACCGTCGTCATCCCGGCTTATAACGCCGCGGCGTACCTTGCGGCGACCTTGCAGAGCGTGCTGTGCCAAACCAAGGTGCCGCACGAGGTCATCGTTGTCGACGACGGCTCGACCGACGACACTGCAGCCATAGCCGGGAGCTTGGGCGCGCGCGTCATCTCGATCCGCAATGGTGGTGTCGCCAACGCCCGTAATGTCGGCATACGCGCGGCCTCGACGGCCTGGATCGCATTTCTCGATGCCGACGATATCTGGCGCCCCGAAAGGCTCGAAGCACAATGGCGCGCCCTCGCAGCCGCGCCGGGTCCGCTCGTCGTCACGACGGATTACGCGTATCTCGTGGAGCGGCGCATCGTCTTGGACGCGGTATTGCAGAGCTTCCCGCACTATCGCGGGATGGCGCGCCGCACCGTTGCGCCGGGCGTCACACGAGTCGATGCCCGCGCTCACTGCCGCGCGATCGTGGACGGGTATTTCGTCATCACCTCGACGCTGCTCGTGGACCGCCGGATATTCAGCGAGTTCGACGAGTATTTCCCCGTACGCGAGTCGCTGCCCGACGGCGGCGCGGAATACTTCGTCGGTGAAGATTACGAGTGGTATTTGCGTGTTTTACGTCACACCGACGTGCTCTTCGTCGAAACGCCCCTGGTCGATTACCGTCGGTCGCCGACGAGCCTATCGGCAAGCGGCGGTCGTCTCAAGCACGGTGACGTCGTTCTGGGAAATATCGTCGCTGCGGCGCCGCAACGCTATGTCGCCGGCGCCGCAGAAGCTTTTGGCCGGGCGCGGCCTTTCCAACTCTTCGAAGCGGGCATGCGGTATTTACGCGAAGGCGACGTCGTGCGCGCTCATTCCATGTTCGTTCCGGCGATGCGCGCCGGCCATCGTCGCGCTATGGTTTTCTCCGCCGCGACGTTCGCGTTCGCGACGGCATCCTGGGGCCGGCGGCTATTTGCGGCGATTTTTCATCTCTGGCAGAGCCGCATACGTCCGCGGTTACGACCGCCTGCGTATTAGGCGGTCCGATGGAAGAGCGCGCGAACCTTCCGGCGCGCGGCGGTCGGGAAATCGGAATAGCGAAGCACGAGAACGTCGCGCCACGACGCGCCGGAAACGTGCACGAAATAGATCAGTTTTGCAAAAAACGCGATCACGAAGCTCGTCGTCGCCGCGACTGCCGCACCTTCCAGACCGTACGGTTTGATCGCAACGTACGTCAAGGTCGCACAGACCGCGAGCGTTCCCGCTTCGAAAGCGAGTTGCACGCCCGGGCGCCCTTCCCGTACCGAAATGAAGTACGAGATGACGCCGTCGGCACTGTAGACGATGATGCGGGGAAGAAGGATCTGCAGCAAGACACCCGACCCCGCGAATCGGCCGCCATACAGGAGCGTGATCGCGAACGGTCCCAGAACGAAGATGGCGGCTGCGGCGAGGGTTTGTACGCCAAGTAGGAGCCGTACCACGCGGGCCGTCAAGGCGATCGCTTCGCGGCGCGGTTCGGTCGCGATACGGCCGGTCGTCGCCCACGTGACGGACCGGCTCATCGTCAACAGCAGTTCGCCAAGCGCGAGCGCCGTCGTATAGACGCCGAGGGACGTTTTCGGAAGCGTCGCCGCGATAATGAGGATGTCGACGCGAAGCGCCAATAGTGTCAGGAGGGCCGACGAACCGCCTTTGAAAGCGAAGGCGAGATGCTGGCGTGGGGTGAGGGCGTCGGGAACGGCGCTCGTCGGCACCTCGGCTGTGGCGAGAAGTTGCCGGACGCCCGAGGCCGCCCAGATGCTCGCGACGACGAAGCCTGCAGCCCAAATCCCAAGCACCGTCGGGACGTTGACGTGAAAAAAGACGACGGCGACCAGCGTGACGAGCGCGCTTCCCGCTCCGACGGTGTACGCGTTCTGAACGTTGATTCGCTCGATCGCGTGGCGCACGAGATAGAGCATGTTGACGGTCTGAAGAAAGGCCGCGAACGGGAAGGCGATGGCGACGAATGCGAACGCGATCTGCGTCGGATCGGCTATCCACAATCCGGCGAAGAGCAACGTCCCGGCGGGCGCAAGCAACGCGAGAAACCGGAGCGCCGAGTACCATGCGGCGCGCACGGGAACGTCGTGCCCGACCCGGTAGGCCAGAGCGTTGCGCAGTCCTTCGGTGGCCGCGGAAGCGAAATAGACGAACACGCCCGCATAGCTGATGATACCTTTGCCGGCAGGCCCAAAGGCGCGAGCGGTCGCGATACCGGCTAAAATCTGCGCGCCCTGCCCGATCACGATCGTCGCGAGGGTGTGCATGACCGCGCGCGCCAAGCCGCGCTGCGGGCGCCTTATCTCAGACGGCGGAATGGAACAAGAATTCCGCGCCGGTCTTGCAGATGATCATGATGTCCATGAAGACCGACCAATGCTCCAGATAGAACAGATCGTAGCTCAACCGCTCGCCGATTTGCGTCGTATCGACGTTACGCCGCATGTAGATGTGCGACCAGCCGGTAATGCCGGGGCGAACTAAATGCCGCTCGTCGTAGCGCGGCAGCATCTTGCGGAACTGTTCGACGTAGTACGGCCGTTCGGGCCGGGGTCCGACGATCGACATATCGCCGCGAACCACGTTGAAGAGCTGCGGTAATTCGTCGAGGCTCGTTCGACGCAAGACGCGTCCCACGCGGGTCGTGCGATCCTCTCCCGAGCGAGCCCACACCGGACCCGACGCTTTTTCTGCATTGAGGTGCATGGTACGAAACTTTATGATCTCGAACGGCTTGTTGAGCTTCCCGACGCGGACCTGTTTGTAAAAGATCGGCTTGCCCGAATCGTTCGCGATCACGAGCGCGATGGCCGCGAGAATCGGTGCGAGCACAATGAGCGCCGGAATCGCTATCGCGAGATCGATGACGCGCCGCATCGCTTCGGCCCCCGGCGTGCAGATTGCCAGGCTCTGCGGGTAGAGCAGTGCGAGGCCGCCGTCGCGTCGAACGGTGAAATCGCAGGCATGCGGGCGGATGCGCATCGGTGCGAATGCGACGCTGATGCCGCGCGCTTCGGTGAAGCGGAGCAACGCCGGCATAATTTCGGCCGGCAGAGCTTCGGTTATGATGAGTTCGTTACAACCGCGTTTGACGGCGACGTGCAGCCAATCGAGTCGCAGCAGATCGCCCGCCTCGAGCACGCCTGCGAGGTCGTCGTCGAAGCCTTCGATCGGAAGGCGAACGATCGAATCTTCCGTCGTTAGCGAAAGATCGCCCGGAATGGCGTTGACGCGGTCCGGCGTACCGACGACGGCGATCCGGCGCGGTACCGCTGGGAACATGCGCGTCCGGAGGGTATGCGCCACGTAGCGGCTCACGCTCACGCCGACGGCGGCGAGGAGCGTCGCGACCACGAGCAAGTGCCGAGACGGAAGCAGCGAAGGCAGCGCTAAGAAAAGGATCAGGCTCGGAAGCATCGCCATCGCGGAAGCGGCCAGGGACGCGTAGACCTCGTCGCGGGCGTTCGCGGAAAAGGTCCGCCGGTACATCCCGATACGTTCGAAAAGCATCAGCCACAGCGCGACCGAGAAGAGCAAACCTTGGGCGGCGTTCTCCCGGGCCAAAAGATCGGCAATCGTATGGTGCGTAAGGACTTGCGCCAAAACGAGCGCGATGATAACTACGACGATGTCGCCGACGAAGAGGAGCACCCCCCACTGCCGGCCATACCGCGCCGGCAAAGGTCGTGGCTTGAGCCGGGGGGCAGCCGACGCCATCATCGTCTCCAAGCTGCTCTGTTGCGCCGTACTCATATCTCCGACACTATAAAGGTGGGTAGGACCTTAGGCACGGTCTAAATCGCCGCTTACGGGAATGTGCACTGCGCCTTTGGTCCTGAGCATGCTTCAATCTCAGCCTTCGGAACCACTTCCAATAGAACGCAGACAGGGGTGAACTCGTTTTGGTACGGCACGAAATCAGCATCGTTATGCCTGCATACAACGAGGGCCTTGCCTTGGGACCGGTGCTGGAACGGCTGCAAAGGACGCTTTCCGAATTAGAGTCGAGATATCGGACGGAGCTCATCGTCGTGGACGACGGGAGCCGCGACGAGACCTCGGCGGTTATCGACGCATTCGTCCTGCGCTTTCCCCAGACGCGGGTTTCGACTCACGCCAAAAATCGAGGACTCGTGGAAGCCCTTAAGACAGGTGTCCAAGCGGCGTCCGGAGAGGCGGTCGTCATGCTGGACGCGGATCTCAGCTATGCCCCGGAGATCGTCGAACCGTTGGTCCGGACGCTCTTCGAGCGCCGCGCCCAAGTGGTCATCGCATCGCCGTACATGCCGGGCGGGCACGTTGGAAACGTGCCGTTCGACCGGTTACTGGCGAGTCGCTGCGCGAATTGGCTCTTGTCGACGCTCGTCGGGGGGCGTATCAAGACGCTTACCGGGATGGTTCGGGCCTACGACGCCGCAACGATCCGGACGATCGTCGGGCGCCGGATTCCCGGCGAATTCAACGCCGGCGTGCTCGCGGAGATCTTGCGGACGCGGGGATCGATCGTCGAAATCCCCGCGGCGCTCCTGTGGCCTCCGAGCCGAACCGACGCGCCGTCGCGAATGACGGCGGCAATGCTTTGGCAACGTCTCCAGCTCGTGATGGTGACTGCTCGCGGACTTTTGGCGTCGGTCTGGGCTACCCGTTAAATCGGGGCCGGCCCCGCAGGGCGCGGTGCCATTGGGACTTTATACCTACTGTCACGACCGCAACGGCCCTATGCGCCGTCTTTCGCATGGTGAATACTCTAAGAAATTCACAAGCTCGTCCAGACCACATTTCAGAGAGGCCCCGATGATCGTTAACATGTATGTCGACCACCTGATGGCGACGCCCCCGGCCTCCGCCGAAGAAGTGTGGAACGCGTCCCGCGTTCATGCGAAGCTCTTCAGCGATGCCGCTCACCGGATCGGCCTGAGTTCTGCGGAGTACGACGAGTTCCGCGGGGCGCTGCTCGATGGTAAAGCGGTCTACGTACGGCTCCCGCGCCGCGTCGATGCGATGTCGGGCTCCCGCCGCGGCTCCGTCTACGCCGTTCGTAATGCGGTTATGACGTCATCGACCATGGGTTGGCGCGTGACGCTCGCCGATGGAGCTATGGTCTACGTGCCGCAAGTCTGCGGCAATATATCGCTGTTGCGGTCGCTCCACGTGGCCAAAGCGCCCGTGCGCTATCGGCCCGTAGCGAGAACCAAGTACGCGCCGTTCCATCCCGCGGTCGCCGTGGTGCCGAAGGAACAGCCGGTCGCGATGGTCGCACCCGTGCAGGACGTTCCGGTCGAAGTTCCGCAGGCTCCGGCGACGGTCGCCCAAGTCGTTCCGGTCGCCGCTGCCGCCGGCAACGGTTTTCTCTTCTTTATCCCAGCTGTGCTCGGCGGTGCGATTGCGGCCATTTCGCATGGCAACAATAGCAGCAGCAGTACGCCGCCGCCGCTCTGCTCGAACGGCTCGAACTCAATCGGGGTTTGCACCGCCCGCTAGCCGGCGCGAAGGAGCGTCGATACCTACGGCGATAAGCGACGCCCGGTGAATCGCATCGATGGACCCCACTCGGTCACTCACGTTCTCGAAGCGTATGCGTCGGCGGGAACGGGCTTGTGGGGGAAAGAGCGCCTCGTCCAAGGCTTGATGCTTGCCCAGCGCGAGAGCGGCGAGCTCGAGCCGAATTTGATCGTCTTCGTACCGTGCCGGCTCGCGGACGAGATGCGAGAGCTGGGATTCGACGTAACCACGCTGGAAGATCGCCATCGCCGGATCCCGGTCCGCTCGTACCCGGCGTTACGGCGAGCTTTGCGAGCCGGTCCGCCGACGGTCGTTCACACGCACGGCTACAAGGCCAATCTTCTGGGACGTGCCGCCCGACTCGGCGGCACGCGAATGCGTGCTCTGGTGTCGACGTGTCACGCATGGTTCGACGAGAGCAAAGCGACGCGTCTTTATAACGAACTCGACCGCCAATCGGCGTTCGTCAGCGACGTCACGACGGTCGCCGATCAACGCATGCTGCGCAGTTTTCCGAGCCGTGGGCGTAAGGCGTATGTCGCGAACGGTCTGCCGGATCGCGAGCTCGCATCTGCACCCGAGCGCGCGCTTGCGCGGGACCGGTTCGGCTTCCCGAGCGACCGTCTCGTCTTCGGATACCTGGCGCGCACCAACGCGGCGAAAGGTCTCCCGGAATTTCTCGAAAGCGCGCGCCGCTGCCAGGGCGACCCGTATATCTGGGCGATTGCCGGAACAGGCGATCTCGAAGCCACGATCGCGGGCGCAGCTCTTCCCAACGTGCGTTTCTTCGGCTACGTCGCCGATAGCGATGCGTACCGCGGCGCAATCGACGTGTTCGTGCAGGCCTCGCACATCGAGGGCTTGAGCCTCTCGTTACTCGAGGCGATGCGCGCCGGTCTACCGATCATTGCAACCGACGCCGGATCGACCTCGCTCGCGATCCGCGCTGGCATCGACGGCGTCGTCGTTGCGCCGGGCGACGTTGGCGCAATGGTCGCCGCAGCGCACGCCCTCGGCAGCGATCCCGGACTGGCGCAACGTTTGGGCGTCGCCGCGCGCGAACGTTTCGTCGATGCGTTTCGAAGCGATCGGCAACATCGGGATTTTCTCAACATCTATCGTTCTTGCATCCGGGCATCATAAAAAGAACCCCGCGTGCACGGGGTCCTTAGTTTGGTGGAGACGAGGAGGCTCGAACTCCTGACATCCAACATGCAAAGCTGGCGCTCTACCAACTGAGCTACGTCCCCGTCGACGTGGTGGGCCATCCTGGGTTCGAACCAGGGACCTCATGCTTATCAAGCATGCGCTCTAACCAACTGAGCTAATGGCCCGAACGCGTGCGCAGGGGCAGCGCGGTTTGTTCCGTGCGCATGAGAACGGACCCTTTCATGGCGATAGAGGGGAGTCGTCACGCGCGAGGACATACCGACCAACGTGAGCTCCGCCAACCGTCCGCTTATCGAAGCGCGGCGCACCCCTTCGATCGATCCGACGTTCTCGCCGACCCTCTCGCTCGTCGTCGTCTCCATCAGTATGTTGGGGTTTGCCGGGTTGACGGTGTGGCTCGCCGCCAGTCTCAACATCTGGCAAGACGAATGGTATAGCCTGCGCACGACGTCGCGCGATCTTGGCTTTGCGTGGACGACCGCGCTGCGATTCGAAGGCATCCCGCCGCTTTACCCCGTCATTCTCGATCTCTGGCGCCATGGGAATTCGTCAGTCCTGTTCGCGCGTTTGCTTTCGATACTTTGTGTCGCTGCAACCGCGTTTGTCGGATGGCGGTTCGCCCGCCGCAATCTACCGCGCGTGCCGCCCGCAGCCGTCGCTGCCGCAATCGCATTCAATCCTTTTTCAATTTTCGCGGCCGTTGAGATACGCCTTTACGCGATGGCGCTATTGCTTGCTGCGGCTATGATAGCCGCCTTTTTCACAGCTTTCGTCGAGCCCGCGCCCAAAAGGCGCGACCGTGTGTTTTTCGCAATCGTTGCGACCGTCGCAGTGTACGTTCAGTATTTCAACGCTGCGCTCTTATTGGGCGGTTTCGTCGCGCTCGCGCTTATCGGAAGGTGGCGTTCGCTACGCGCCTACGCGGTAACGTTGGTCCTTGTCGTCGGCGCGTGCAGCCCGATCGCGTTCTTCATCACGGAACAACTCGGCGTTCCGCGCTCGCTCGATACGCAGCGTCTCGACCTGGCGCCATTGTTCGAGACGGCGTTCTCCTTTGCGTTCCCCCACGAAGCGCTCGTTAATTGGTTTTCGGATCGGCGCAATGTGCTCTACGACGCAGGCGTGGCGCTCGTCGTCGCGTCGATCGCTGTCGGTCAAGTTCGTCTCACGACCGTCGCCCGTGCAACGCTCGGCTTCATTGCAGCGGCGATCGCGTTCTTTCCCGTTGCGACGATCGTGCTGCATCAGACCTTCGTGTATCCGCGCCATGCCGTCATTTTGCTCGTGCCGATGCTCTTGTTCGTCTTTGCGATCCTCGATGGGCTCACGCGGCGCCGAACGTTCGCACTTTGCCTATATGTGGGCGTGTATGCCGCGTGTACGACGACGGCCCTCGTCGTAACGTACAGCGGTCTCGCGAAACCCGGGGATTTCGGGCGCGCCGCGTCCTTTATCAGCGAGCATGTGCGGCATCACGAACGCGTGTACGCGTTCGACCAAGAGATGGTGGGCCCGCTCGCGTTCTATTACACGGGGCCGAGTGTACTGGTTCCGCTTCCAGAGCCGCAGCGATTCGATCGTTTCGATGCCGAACGTTTCCGCTTCCATAGCGCGAGCGACGTACGTGCGCGCCTCGGATCGATCGCGCAGGGAACGCATGTTTTGCTGTATCGCGGCGACGTCTGCTTCGATCCGGCAGATCAGTACGGATGCCGTTTTCTTGAAGACGTCGTGCGCCAGGATTACCGAACGATCGCTTCGCTCGAGCTCGTGTCGGCGAATATTCGCGAATTGGTTCGCTTATGAAGTCTGGTGTCGTCGCGTCTCTTAGATCATCGCGATATACTTTTTGAGTATTTCGTCGTCTTTTTTTCCCTGTTCGACTGCCATGTCGCGTAGGGCATTCATTTCGCGGAGCTGCTCGGAGCGCATCTCCTGTGCCTCATTGAAGTCCGCCCGCATCCGATCGAGCCGGAGTTGAAGATCGGCTTGCACCGATTGCTGCCGTAACAACATCAGTTGCGCGCGCCGCGAAACTTGTTCAGCGAACGACGTAACGCTATCGGGTGCGCTTTCTGCGGTGTCGTCGGGCGGCTGCGACGCGAGCGCGTCGTCCGGCGGCGGCGCGACCGGCGCCGGGTGCGCCGGCAGGCCGCCCGGAGACGCCGGCGTGGCGGCGACGTTCATCACTCGCCGCCGGCGGTTTTGATAAATTCCTTAACGATCTTGTCGTCGGACTCACGCTGCTTCATCGCGACCGTACGCAACGTGTTCATCTCGCGCATCTGTTCGGACTTTTCGTCTTGAACTTCGTTAAATTGCTGCGACTGTTCTTGCATCACGAATTGATGGCGGAGCTGCTCTGCCTGTAGGCCCAGGTTGAGTCCTTCGTACGCTTGGTTCATGCCTTGGGCGATCGGGAGCGTCAGGTCCTTACCCGGAGCGATATTGCCCAGCCCGCTCGGGCCGGCGCCGGTCATGGCTCCGATGCCGGAGGTCATGCCGCCGGCGACGGCCCCCGCCGGGCCGCCCGTGATGAGACCGATGCCGGCGCCGGCGGCGGCATTGCCGAGCACGCTAAAGATATTGGCCACGTCCTTGCTCCTTCTGGTACGAACGATCGTAGGTGTCGAAAGGGTTATCGCGACGAAGCTGCGTGACGGCTAGGCATCCGTCACCGAATCGTCGTCCGACGCGAAGACATCGCCCGAGTCGATAAGATCGGCCACGGCTCTATCGGCAGCGGCGGTATCGGTCGTGCTCGACGCCGTCATCTGCGTCCAGGTCTGCAGCGGCGGGGCCGGCGGTATCCCACCGGCCGTCATCCCGAGGCCAGCAGGTGTCCCGACCACCGAAGTAGCCGCGAGCGCGAGAGGCGGTCCCGGCAGCGTGCTCGTGCCGCGCGTCAGCGTGGATGGACGGGCGGCGGCCGGCTGGGCGTGCGCCGCAGCGTGAAGCGCTCCGGCCCCGTGCATCGTCGCGCGAACGTCGGCGGCGAGTTGCTCGAACGAACCGCCCAGCAAATCGTAGTGCCGCAGGACGGAATCCGCGTAGCCCAGGACCTTTCCGTCGCCCCACCGCGTCAGCGAGCCCGTCGCCGTCGGCGAGCCGGCATTGTAGCTCGAAAGCGCTGCACGGACGTCGCCCTTGGAGCGTCGCAATTCGTCGCCCAAGATTCCGGCTGCGACGTCGGCGTTGGCGCCGGGATTCATGGCAGCCGGCGTCCGGGCGAATGCCCAATAGCGGTCGTCTATCTGGAAGACGCCGTGCCCGTGGCCGCCGTCGCCGACGATATTATTTCCAGAATCGCTGCCGGGACCGCCCGTCTCCTGAGCGGCGACGGCTGCGAGCAGTCGCGGATCGAGATGATGGGCCGCAGCCGCCGCCTCGATCTGCGGGCCGAATCGAATGGTCACACGTTTCACCCTCCTTACCTTGGCGCTCGAGTCGCGACGCAGGGTCGCGTTGACAAGGGGAGAGGCGGCCCGTATTATTGGGGGGTTGTCCTCGAGTGTCTCGGTTCGCGAGCCCGCTTAGGACGGCAGACATCGCGGGATGGGAACGCGCACGCTCATGAAGGTCACTCGCACGAACGTCGCTGTCGGCGCCGTCCTTCACACCGGTCGCGAACTCCACATCCGCGAGTCGGTCGTCCTTCCCGATTTCGCGGCCTATTCGTTTCGGGCTCCGATCGACGTCGTACTCCGTATACGGCGCGTCGGTCGCGGTCTCGAACTCGCGGGCAGTTTCGACGGCGTGGCCGAGGGCGTGTGTGCCCGCTGCCTCGACGATGTCCGGCTTCCGCTGCACCTTATCGTCGACGAACGATTCGACCCGAGCAGCGATCGCGAAAATCCCCTCGGCGAGAGCAACGTCCTCGTGGGCGACGAACTCGACCTCCCGGACCTCGTGCGACAGTTGACCGACTCAGCGCTCCCGATCGTGCTCCTCTGCGACGAGCATTGTCCCGGGCTCTGCGGTACGTGCGGTCAAAAACACGACGACGGTTCTCGCTGTACGCCTCCGGAGTAATAGGAACACATGGCAAATCCGAAATGGAAGACCCCGCGATCCAAGACCCGCAGCCGCCGGGCTGCTAATTGGAAGCTCGAACCCGTGACCGTCGTCGATTGCTCGCAATGCCATCAGGCAAAGCGCCCGCACTTCGTCTGCATGAAGTGCGGCTTCTACGATGGCCGTCAGGTCGTCGCGATCAAGGACGAGCACGCCGGCCATAACCACCAGTAGGATGCCCGCGGCGGGTCCGTACGGCGCCCGTATATCGGGGGTCGGGCATTACGTGCCCGACCACGTGATGCGCAACGAAGATTTCGAGAAACTCTTCGAGACCTCCGACGAGTGGATCGTGTCGCGGACCGGGATGCGCGAGCGTCGTTACGCGACCGGCCAGCAAGCTGCAAGCGATCTTGCGACTAACGCCGCCCGCCACGCGCTCGAACGCGCCGGGCTGGCGGCCCATGACATCGATTGCTACATCGTGGCGACGGTGACGCCGGACTTCCAGTTTCCCGCGACGGCGTGCGTCGTGGCCGCGAACTTGGGCGCGGTCGGCAAGCCCGCCTTCGACATCGAGATCGCCTGTAGCGGATTCATCTACGCCTTGCCAATGGCCGCGAGTTTCATCCGCTCAGGCATCTTCGCGCGCGTCATGATCATCGGCGCCGAAAAACTTTCCGGCATCACCAATATGCGGGATCGCAATACGGCGATTCTCTTCGGAGACGGGGCCGGCGCGACGATCGTCGAGCGGACCGATTTCGACGCCGATTGCTTTCTCGCATGCGAGCTCGGGGCCGACGGCACCAACCCCGACCTGCTGCGCGTCGAGGCCGGCGGCTCGCGCTTTCCGCTGACGGTCGATCTCATGGAGGCCAACCGGCACAAGATGTTCATGAGCGGTCGTGAGATCTATAAGTACGCCGTCAATAAAATGGTCGAAACGTCGAAAACCGTGCTCGCCCGCGCGAATCTCACGACGGACGACGTAGCCTGGGTCATCCCGCATCAGGCCAATCGCCGTATCATCGAAGCGGCCGCGAAACGGCTCGACGTCGACCGCTCGAAAGTGATCATCAACATCGAACGTTTCGGCAACACGTCCTCGGCGACGATTCCGATCGCCCTCTCCGAAACGATCGAGCGCGACGTGATGACCGACGGCGATATCATTCTCTTCACCGGCTTCGGCGGCGGTCTTTCCTGGGGCTCGATCGCGTGGCGGTGGAGCGCCTGATGCGCGTCGGGGTCGTCTTTCCGGGGCAAGGGTCCCAGAACGTCGGGATGGGCGGCGCGATCGCGGAGCGCTATCCGGTCGTCGCGGATCTGTTCGCGCGGGCCGAACGCGTACTCGGGTACGATTTGCTGCAGATCGTCCGCGCCGGACCCGATGAGAAGCTCCGCGAGACGCAATTCAGTCAACCCGCGATCTACGTCGTCAACTACACCCTGGCCGTTGCGGCGGGCGACGAACTTGGCGCCGTCGCGACCGCCGGCCATTCGTTCGGCGAATTCTGCAGTCTGACGCTCGCGGGAGCGCTCGACTTCGAGGAGGCGCTCGGGCTCGTCCGCGAACGAGGTCTCGCGATGCAGGCAGCCGCGGAGCGCGCTCACGGAGCGATGGCCGCAGTCCTGGGCCTCGGCGCCGACGACGTTCGAGCGGCAGTCGCCGAGGCGCGGCCGGCCGGCCGCGTGCAGCTCGCAAATTTTAACGCTCCCGGTCAGATCGTCATCAGCGGGGATCGCGAAGCCGTTGCGGTGGCAAGCGAACTCGCCCTTGCGGCCGGCGCGAAGCGCGTCGTACCGCTTAACGTCTCCGGCGCATGGCACAGCGAATTGATGGCGTCCGCGAGCGTCCGCTTCGCCCCATTTATCGAACGCGCCCGCATCGCGGAGCCGCGTTTCGACGTCATTTCCAACGTCGATGCCCAGCCGTACCGTAGCGTTGCGGCGATCCGGGAAAATCTGGTACGTTCGGTGACCGAAGAAGTGCTTTGGCATGCGACCTCGGAGCGGCTCGTTGCCGCGGGCCTGGACCACATCGTCGAGTTCGGCGGATCTGCGGTCTTGGCGCCGCTCTTGCGGCGGCTGCCGGGCGCGCCCAAGGCCGTACACGTCGGTGACGAAAAGGGCGTGGAGAAGTTACGGGCGCAGCTCGGAAGCCCGACGACGGTATGACGTCGCTTGAGGGTAAACTCGCGCTCGTGACCGGCGCGAGCCGCGGTATCGGCCGGGCGATCGCGGTCGACCTCGCGCGCCACGGCGCCGATCTCGCGATCGTCGGCCGCGACGACGCAGCGCTGGAAGCGACGGCTTACGAGGCGCGCGGCGCGCGACCGGACGCGCGCGTGCTGGTCCTCACGTGCGACGTCGCCGATCCCGCCGCCGTCGATCGATTCGTCGCGGCGGCGCATAAAGAATTCGGCCGCGTCGACATCGCAATCGCCAACGCCGGCCAAGCCAGCGACGGCCTCATCATTCGCTCCAAGCCGGCCGACATCGACCGGATGCTCGACGTGAACCTCAAGTCGGCATTTTATCTCTGCTCCGCCGTCTCGAAGATCATGCTCAAGCAGCGGGCCGGCTCGATCGTGCTCGTCTCGAGCATCGTCGGCGTCGCTGGCAACGCCGGTCAAGCGGCCTATAGCGCGAGTAAGGCAGGGTTGCTCGGCCTTGCAAAGTCGGTAGCGAAGGAATTAGGCTCGCGGAACGTAAGAGTCAACGCCGTTGCGCCGGGGCTCATCGAGACCGCAATGACGGCCGCGATGCCGGAGCAGGCGCGAGCTCACTACCTCGCAACCATTCCGCTCGGACGAGCGGGCACCCCCGATGACGTGAGCGGAGTCGTCACGTTTTTATGCTCGGATGCCGCCCGATACGTAACCGGTCAAACGATCGTGGTCGACGGCGGCTTTTTGATGTAACGGCGCGCAGCAACGCGCGCGAGGAGATCCATGGCGGAAGTAACCGGTCCGACCTTCGATAAGGTCAAGAAAATTATCGTCGAGCAGCTCGGCGTCGACGAAGCGGAGGTCACGATGGAAGCCTCCATCACCGACGACCTCGGTGCCGATTCGCTCGACCAGGTCGAACTCGTCATGGCGTTCGAGACGGAATTCAACATCGATATTCCCGATGAAGAAGCCGAGAAGATCAAGACCGTCGGCGATGCCGTCGGGAAGATCGAAGCGACGGCCCCGAAGGCTTAGCGGGCACCAATCGCAGTGCTCGAGGCTCTGGGCGAACGGCTGGGCGCGATCTTCCAACGCTTAGGAAGTCGCGGCACGTTAACGGATTCCGACGTCAACGACGTCGCACGCGAGGTTCGCGTCGCGCTGCTCGAAGCCGACGTGAACCTTTCCGTTGCCAAAGAGTTCGTGGCGGCGATCAAAGAAAAAGCCGTCGGTGCGGACGTGCTGGCGTCGCTGACGCCCACGCAATCGGTCATCAAAATCGTCCACGACGAACTCGTGACGCTCATGGGCGGGGCCGAAGCGCGGCTGCAATTCGCCGATGCGCCGCCGACGGTCTACATGATGGTCGGCCTGCAGGGCTCCGGTAAGACGACCCACGCGGGCAAGATCGCGCTGCGGCTCAAAGAACAGGGCCGCCGCAGCCTGCTGGTCGCCGCCGACGTGTATCGTCCGGCGGCGATCGCGCAGCTGCAGACCCTTGGGAAGCAGATCGATCTGCCCGTCTATGCCGAGACGTCGAACGACCCGGTCGCCATCGCCAAACACGGCGTCGAGGAAGCGAAGCGGCTGGGCATCCCCATCGTCATCATCGATACGGCGGGCCGCCTGCAGATCGATGCGGCGCTGATGACCGAACTCGAGCAGATCAAAGCGGCGACGAAGCCCAAAGAAGTACTCTTCGTCGCGGACGCCATGACGGGCCAAGAGGCGACCAACGTCGCGAAGGGCTTTAACGAGCGCCTCGGGATCTCGGGCATCATTCTCACGAAGATGGACGGCGATGCGCGCGGCGGCGCGGCGCTGTCGATCTACAAGATCACGGGTGCGCCGATCAAATTCGTCGGGGTCGGCGAGAAGCTCTCGGCGCTCGAACCGTTCTATCCCGATCGGCTTGCGTCGCGAATCCTGGGCATGGGCGACGTCCTGACGTTGATCGAGAAGACGCAGAGCGTCTACTCGCTCGAGCAGGCCAAAGAGCTCGAGCAGAAATTCCGGAAAAACGAATTTACGCTCGACGACTTCCTCAACCAGTTGCGGACCGTTCGCAAGATGGGTTCGATGACGGACATTTTGAAAATGATCCCGGGAATGTCCAAGGCCTTGCCTAAAGAGTTCGAGATCGACGAAAAGGACGTCAGCCGGATCGAAGCGATCATCTGTTCGATGACGCGGACCGAGCGCCGTCGCCCCGACGTCCTCAACGCCTCCCGGCGTCGCCGCATTGCCGTCGGCAGTGGCACGCATGTCGCCGACGTGAACCGGCTCGTCAAACAATTCGAACAAACTCGCGCTATGATGAAGCAGATGGGCGGCGGCGGAAAACGGCCGCGCCTGCCGATGCCCGGCTTTGGCGGCCGCTAAAACACCCGACGACTTCCTTGCGGCGTGCACGCCCCGGGGCACCAGAACGAACACGAAAGAGCACGAATCCATATGGTAAAGATCCGCTTGCGCCGCATGGGCGCGAAAAAACAACCGACCTATCGTTTTGTCATTACGGACGCGCGCTCGCCGCGCGACGGCCGTTTCATCGAGATCGTGGGCCACTACAACCCGCGCTCGGAACCCAAGACGATCGTCGTCGACGAAGACAAAGTAAAGGCGTGGCTCGCCAAGGGCGCGCAGCCCTCGGACCCGGTCCGGCGCCTCCTCGCGGCCAAGGGCCTTGTCGAGCGCGGCTTCGTGCCCGAGACCAAACGCAAGCCGAAGTCCGATAAGAGCGCGAGTTAAGTCATGAGCGCGTTCGACGACGAATTCGGTCTCTTCGGCGACGAAGCGGCCGAAGACGAAGAGCGCAAGTCGACGCTCGGCGCGCGGACGATTTCGCCCGGCGAGACGATCATCGACGAGATCGAGCCCGAAGACGAGCGGCCCGCCCGCCGGCGCCCGCGCTCCGGCGCGCCGTTCGAAGGCGGCCCGGCGACGGCATCCCTGCCGGGCGGGGAACGCCGCCCCTTCCGTCGTCGCGAACCCGTGAAGCGCGATCCGTTGCCCGACGATATCGCGCACCCGCGCGCCGTCGAATTACTCACGTTTCTCGCCAAACGCCTCGTTAGCAAACCAGACGACGTCTATGTCGAGTTGCACCCCGATCAACGCGGTGCCGTGCTCGAGCTCGAAGTCGATCCCGACGATCTCGGGAAAGTGATCGGCCGGGGCGGACGCGTCGCTCAGGCGTTACGCACGATCGTTCGGGCGGGGGCCGAAGGGCGCGTAACCGTCGATATCGTCGATGCGGAAGACGATGACGACGAAGACGACGTTGCGGGCGAACCCGGTCTACCGCCCGCAGCACCGGCCGCCGAATCGCTGACGCACGAGGACGCCGAAAGCGCCGAATAGCGTGAACTCGGTACGGCGCGTCGGCGTCGGGCGATTGACGAGCCCTTTCGGCATCCGTGGCGAAATGAAATTCGTGCCTGCGCCATTCGCGGCAATACGGATCAGGGCCGGGCACACGTACGTGATCGATCCTCCCGGTAATCGCCTGGTCCGCTGCATCGGAGCGCGCGAGCACCACGACAAGCTCCTGGTGTCCTTCGAGGGATTCGCGACGCCGGAAGCCGTGCGCGAGCTCGCCAATTGCGATGTTTTCGCCGAGGCAAGCGAGATCGAACTCGGTCCCGGCGAGTATCTCGACGCGGATCTCGTCGGTTTACGACTCCTGGACGACCGCGGTAACGACCTCGGCACCGTCGTGGGGGTGCAGCATTTTCCGGCCCAAGACTGTTTGGTCGTCGGGCCGCAACGCGCGCTCGTGCCGCTGATCCGAGCGTTCGTCGGTACGATCGACCTCGAAGGGCGCACGATCGCGACGACGCTGCCGGACGGTTTGCTCGATTGACGACGTAGCGCTAGCGAACGCTAAGCGCGCTGGTCGCGTCGGCCGCCGCCTTTGCGATCGCGTCACGAAGGCCGCCACGCCTCGTCGCGGTCGCGGTCGCCCGTTTGGAGCGCAGCAGCGTACCCGCGCAATCGTAGGCCGCTAGATCGAGTTGCACGCGCGCAGCGCCGGTTTCGCTGCGGCCCACGACCATGGTCGCCGCATCGAGTTCGCGCGCTCCGGGGTTCGCGCTACAAATGGCCGCCGCTCGCCCGAGATTCGCGCCGAGCGGCACTCCGAGAACGGCCGTCGGGCGATTGAGCCGAGAGAACCCGTCCGCTATCGCCTTCGTTGCTTGCGTCGCGACAACGGGCTCGAGGGCCCCGTCGACGGCGAAAAGTAAGGCCGTCGTACCGGCTGAGACGCTCGTCGCCGTCGGGGCGGGTGCCGGTGAGCTTACCACCGCCGCTCCAACGGCCGTTCGCGCCGAGCTGCCGCTCGGCGACGCTACCGGTAACGGCGACGGTGAAGCTCCGGCGGCGCGTGCGACGGAGCTCGCGAGCGGACTTGGCGTGGGCGCCGGGCGTCTGCGTTTGTGCAGCGCTCGCCCGATATTGAGCGAGCCGTCGTTCGCGGCGGGCGGCGGACTGCTGCTCGGCGCGGGCGGCGGTGCGTCCAGCGCCGCAAGTCCCCGTCCGGCGTGACGTAATATCGCATCGTGTAAGACGTCGACTTGCGCGAGTGCGTCGGCATACGTGCGTACGACGCCCGTCGTGCTGAACACGACGCTGCCGCTATGCGTGGAGACGACCTGCGTGATGAACGACGTATCCGCGCCGATCGGCGTAAGAAACCCCGTGATGTAGTAATCCGCCCCGGCCGCATTCGCCGCTTCGAGAAACTTGGCGCGTTCGGTTCCCGGCGTCGACGGTTTGATGGTGATGCCGCCGAGCTGCGTGAGTTTGGTTGCGATGATGAGGGCGAGATTGCCGCCGGCCGAAACGTCGATCGCGCCGGCGCTCGTAATCGGATAGACGACGACCACCGGCGGTGCGAAACCCGAGGCGGCGCCCAGGAGCGGAACGACGATGCCGATGGCGACGAGCGCCGACCACGCGCGCAGACGACCGATCACGCGCGCGTTTCCGCCCATTGCGCGCTGAGCTGCGCGCCGAAGAGAAAAATCGTAGCCATGTAATACAACCAAACCAAGAGCAACGCGAGTGCGGCGAGCGCCCCGTAGACGTGCCGGAAATCGACATGCGTCGAATAGAAGGCGAAGGCGAGCTGTGCGATTTCCCAGGCGATCGTCACGAAGATCGCACCGGGAATCGCAAAGCGTAAGCCGACTTTGCGATTCGGCAAGTACGTGTACAGAACCATCGCGATCACGAAAATTAAGAGTACGCCCGTCCCGTATCCGGCGACTTGCGTCCAGAGGGCCGCGTGGCGGAACCCGCCGTACGTAACGACGAACGTGATGACGAGCGGCACGATCGTCGCGAGAATGAAGAGGACCCCGATGATCGGCAGCATGATGAGGGCGACGAGTATGTCGGCGACGAGCGGCCGCCCGTCGGGGACGCCGAGCGCGCGATTGAGCGCATAGGCCAGCGCTTGAAAGAGATTCTTTCCCGACCAGATCAGTGCGCCGAGCGCGATCGCGCCAGAGAGTCCGCGAAAGGCGACGACGTTACGGACGTTATCGACGAGGACGTCTTGAATGCCGGGAGCGACGGTCGCGATGAGCGCGAGCGTATCGTGCTCGCCCGCGGTGCCGCCGAAGACGAACGCGAGCACCGAGACCAGTAAGATGACGAGCGGAAACAGCGCGAACACCGCGTTGAATGCGATGGCTTGGGCGAGAAACGCGCAACCGTCGCGGGAGAAGCGGAGGCCCGCGTGTTTGAAGGCCTCGACGACGTGGTTCATGCGAGCCCGTACGTGAGCGCGCTGCTGCTCGCTTTGCTCGTGACCGTCATCGTCAACGGCACGCCGATCGACGCTTCCACGGAGGCCCGCATCAACGCCGGAGTCGTCGTCGCGCCGCTCGACCCCTTCGTGCGCGATCTCGCCGAACGCATCGAAGCGTCGGCCGACGGCGATGGCTTCGTCGTCACGCGGGGAGATCGGACGATCGTATTGCACGTTGGATCGAACGTTGCACGCAACGGATTCATCACCGAAGCGTTACCCATCGCGCCGTACGTCCGTGCCGGTGAGACGATAATCCCGCTTGCCGTCGTCGCACGCGCGCTCGGTGCGACGGTGGCCTACGATGGTCCGGCCCACGTCTTACGCATCGATACGGAAGCGGCTCCGCTCGCGACGTGGACGCCGGTTCCCTACGTGGCGCCGCCGCCGGGCTCCGTGCCCACGTTCGCGCCGACATCGTCGCCCGCGCCCCGGCCCACCGTCACCGGCATTCCGAAACCGCGGCGCACGCCGATTCTGGTCGAACCAATGGTGCCGCGCTGACGTGCGGGACGCTCGCGTCGGCGCGCGAAGTTGGCGCGCATGAATACGATTGCATGGTTCGGCACGGGGTTGATGGGTTCGGGTTTCGTCGAAGCGCTCTGTGGGCGCGGCGCAGATGTGGCCGTCTACAATCGGACGGCTTCCAAAGCCAAAGCGCTCGAAACGTTCGGCGCGCGAGCGTTTGCCGATGCGCGCGAAGCCGCCCGCAGCCGCAAGCGCATCCATCTCATGCTTAGCGACGACGCAGCGGTCGATGCGCTGCTCGACGAAATCGCGGATGCGATCGACGCCGATGCGATCGTTATCGATCATACGACCGTCGCGCCGCATCCGACGGCGGCGCGTTTTGCGAGAATGGCCGAACGCAAGATCGCCTTCGTGCACGCGCCCGTCTTTATGTCGCCGCAGGCGACGCGCGCGGCGAGTGGCGTGATGATGGTCGCGGCACCGCAAGCGACGTTCGACCGCGTCCGCGCGGAACTCGAAAAGATGACGGCGCACCTCTGGTATGTCGGAGAGCGCCTCGATAAGGCCGCGACGCTCAAACTCGTCGGCAACGAGATGCTGTTCTTCATTACGGCGGCGCTCGCCGACGGCTACGCGATCGGCGCGGGCGCCGGCTTGACACCCACGGAGACGTTCGAACTTTTTGAACATTTCAAGCCTGCTGCAGCGATCGAGTCCCGCGGAAAATCGATGGCCGAAGGGACCTTCGAACCCGCGGCGTTCGAGCTTACGATGGCGCGCAAGGACGCGCGGTTGATGCTCGAGACGGCGGCAGAAGGGAGCGAGAAGGTGCGGGTGCTGCCCGCAATCGCCGCGCGTATGGACGAGCTGATCGCAGCGGGCCACGGCGCGCGCGACCTCGCGGTGCTCGGGCTCGATACCGCGCCCGCGGTCGCAGGATGAACGCAGCGCTGCAGTATTTCGACGACTTCCCAGTCGGCGAACGCCGCGAACTGGGCACGCACCCGGTTACGGAAGAAGAGATCCTGCGCTTCGCGCGCGAGTACGATCCGCAGCCTTTCCATGTGGACCCCGCCGCCGCGGCAGCGTCGATGTTCGGCGGTTTGATCGCGAGCGGCTGGCACACGTGTGCCATGACGATGCGCGTGCTTTGCGACGGATTTCTGTTATCGGCAGCGAGCATCGGTTCGCCCGGCGTGGACGTGCTACGGTGGAAACGACCGGTGCGCCCGGGCGATACGCTACGCGTGTTCGCGACCGTCGTCGAAGCGCGCCCGTCAGCGAGTAAGCCCGATCGCGGCGTACTCCTCAACGACATCGAAGTGCGCAACCAGCACGACGAAATCGTCCTGACGATGCAGGCGATGACGATGATGTATCGCCGTTTGGGAGGTGCACCGTAGCGGCCCCACGTTCACGAGCACTTTCCGACGTAGCCGCATTGCTGCAAACATTGAATGCAGCCGCCTTGCGAGATGAGATTGCCGGCGCACTTCGGGCACATCCCGACGCCCGTTGCCATCGCCTTGCGGATGCTCGGTGACGGCAGTTCCTGCATCGACTTGAGCGCGTGCATCGCCGAGCCGCCGTTGGTATGACCGTTCGTGGTTGCCGGTCGATTGACGATGAGATCGATCGAGAGTTGGTTCGCGTCGATTTCGGCGCGCTCGGCCGGCGAGTACGTTACCTGCGGTTCCGCGACGGCAACGACATCGGCTTCACCGCGTGGGTTAAGATCTGCGATCGGTAACGCGAGCGCGAGCGCTTTCGCGAGGCCTTGTGAGATGCCGTCCGCGCACGACAGCGTCGTCGGTCCGTCGGCGTTGCGCATCTTGGGGTTCGGGCAACGCATGCCCTCGAATTTTTCGGTGAACTTTTGCGGATCGGCACCGTAGCGTAAACCGACCGACATCGCGACCCCGAGCGCTTCGAGGTACGACTGCTGACACGAACCGCTTTTCCCCAGCTTAAAAAAGACTTCGAACGGCCGCCCTGTCTCGTCTTCGTTGAGTGTGATATACAGCGGGCCGCACCCGACGTTGGACTGCACGGTGCGTCCGCGCATGACGGGCGGCCGCTTGCGATAATCGACAGGCTTCGCCGCGATCCGCATCTCCGCGGTCTGCGCTTGCAGGTTCTCGACTTTAACCAGCAACTTCGCGACGGTCTGCGCGCACGTCGCATTGATCGCGCGCAGATCCGCGTTTCGCGCCTGCAAGCTTTCGACTTTCGCGATCAATCCCGCGATCGTCGCCTTGACCGTGCCTTCGTCCATTTACCGTACCTCGAGGAGGGCGTTTGCTTTCGCGAGCAGCGCCGCGATATCGATATCGTCGCTCTTACCCGTTGCGGCGGGAGCCGCAAGCGCCGCGGGCGCGGCCGCCGCGACGTCGCGGTTGCCGCCGGCGAGATCGCCGTCTTTGGAGAACGTGACGACTTGCTCGGTGCGCGAGCCGTCGCGGTAATAGGTGAAGCCCTTACAGCCCGCTTCGTACGCCCGGAAGATCGCTCGCGACACGTTCTCTTTCGTGTCGTCGTTCGGCGCGTTGATGGTTTTCGAAACTGCGTTGCATGTGTTCTTCTGGAACGCGGCGAGCATATCGATATGCTGGTCGACCGTCACGTCGGCCGATGTCGTGAAGACGTTTTGCCACTTGCGCGGCACGTCGTCGATGCCTTTGACCGAGCCGCGATTCTCTTCGATCTTGCCGAGCAGCGCATCGGAGTAGAAGCCTTCCGCTTTCGCAATTTCTTCGAAGAGCGGGATCACGTAGTAAAGATGTTGCGGGCGGCCTTCGGCGTCTTTCATGACGTGCTTCGTGTACGCCATGCCGAAATACGGTTCGCAGCCGAACGCGCAGCCGGCGATCATCGAGATCGTGCCCGTCGGCGCGATCGACAGCAACGCGGCGTTGCGGCGCGGGCGAGCGTCGTTCGCCCAGATCGAGAGATGTTTGTTCGGAAAGTCGCCGCGTTCGCGAGCGAGCGTCTCGCTGGTTTCTTCGGCGCGCGCTTGGATGAACGCCATCAGTTTTTCGGCGAACGCGATCGATTCGGCGGAGCCGTACGCGAGTTCGAGTTGAATGAGAAGTTCTGCGAAACCCATGATGCCCAGGCCCACGCGCCGGTTGTTCGTGACCATGTCGCGAATCTCGTCGAGCGGATAGCGATTCGCATCGATCACATTATCCAGGAAGCGCAACGCGAGCGCCGCCGTCTGCGCGAGCCGCTCCCAGTCCACGTCTTTAGTACGGTCGTTATAGAAGTTTCCAACGTTGATCGAACCTAGATTGCACGAGTCGTATCCGTGAAGGAATTGCTCGCCACAGTTTTTGCTTATGACCGATGTAATGTTCCGCTTCCCGGACTTAGTCGTCGACTCGAACGCGCCTACGGCGAAATTGTGATAGTCATCGACCGTGCCGTTGTAAACGTCCGCGCATGAATCGACCTCGACCGACACGACGCGATGGTTAAACATCGATGCGGCTTCTTGCATATCCGCGTACGACCCGAACGGACTGCTCTTCCGCGAGATTTCGGGCGATACGCCGCTCGCGCGACACGCCTCGACCCAGTCGCGCTTGAGTACGAAACTCGATGTACGGAAACGTAGATCTTTATAGATCTCCAACTGGCGCTCGCGCAGAGCACGTCGCTTGCTTTCCAAGGTCGGACGACCGGCCAAATGACGACGATCGAGAATGGTCCCGTCGCCGTTGAAGTGCCGCGCGTTACAAGCGTGAGAGCAGTACGCCGATTCGCGGGACACGTACGGAATCGCAAATTCGCCCGCGCACTGCTCGCAGGCCTTGAGGACAAAAAGTACGCCGCCGATGATTTGTGCCTCATAGCCCTGCGACAACGCATCCTCGAAATGACCCATGACGCGCGGATCGACGGAAGCTAGCAGACCCATGCCGCACCGTGCGGCAGCCCATTTTGCCAAGCCGAGGACGCCGCCTTCGAGATCGTCGCCGCGCCACGTACTGAACTGCTGTGGCAACTTGCGTCCGGCGGCAAAAACCGTCCACTCGGCCTGCGAGAAACGGTGGCCGATTTCGCGCGTAAGCTCGATCGCCGCCGCCCGAATTGCTTTGCCGGTGACGCCGCTATAGCGAGCGTTATTTTCGGCGAAGTTATTCGCGGAATGCCGCATCGGATTTCGATCGCCGAGCATTTCTTGTGCGTGGTGCCGATCACGCTCGTCTGTCGACATGACCTCGAGATTGGCTGGCGCGTTATTCTGCGCGTCGTGGTCGCGATGGTGAACGACGTGGCCGCGAGGGATCGCGACGCCGGTGTGATGTTCGGCAACCAGACGGTGCTCGGCACGTACGGTTGCCAGCCCGATCGTAAGCCACCAATAATCTTGTTTCGACGTCCCATGCACGGGACGGAGGACGTCGACGACGGGCGCTTCGAACTTCGTCATGACCGTGAGACTGTCGCCGCTTTTCAAAGCCGAAACTTCACGGTAGCTGCCGTCGCGCAAACGAAACTTATGGTTGGCCGTGGCGCGAATCGTAGAGCCGTCGTCGAGTGTAATTCGATACACTTGGCGCATGCTACCGGTCTTGCGCGGGTTGCGCATGGTGCGGACAGCGATGCGCCCGCGGTCATCGACGCAAAAAACCGGAACGTCTTTCCCAGCAGCTGCAAGTTCGTCGATCCGCACGTGCCCGCGGCCATCGGCAACCGCAACGAGCGTATCCCCCGTCAGACACGGATTGGTCGCTTCGATCGGGCCGAGACCCGGCAGCGGATTGACGTCCGGATGATCTAGAAATAGCACGCCCGGTTCACCGTTCTGCCAGGCGCCGTCGACGATCGCATCCCAAATCTCGCGCGCTTTGAGCGTGCGCACGACGGCCTTCGTGCGCGGATCGCGGAGATCGAAATCTCCGTCGCATTGCACGGCTTTCATGAACTCGTCCGTCACGCCGATCGAGATGTTGAAGTTGTTCATCTGCGTTTGCAACAGCTCTTGTTTCATGTGCGCGAGCTGCGCGTCGCTGTAACGGCCGGTATCGCTCATCCGATTCCAGAGCGCGCGATTCTCCGAATCGAGCTCTTTCTTGGAAAGTATGAAATGGAAAATATCGGGGTGGTCGACTTTGAGCACGCCCATGTTCGCGCCGCGCCGGACGCCGCCTTGTTTGATCGAGTCCGTCGCCGCGTTGAAGACCTTCATGAACGAGACCGGGCCCGAGGCATCTTTGCCGGTCGACGTGACTTCGGCGCCTTGGTGACGCAGCTCCGAAAACGCGTACCCGGTCCCCCCCCCGGCCTTTTGGATGAGAGCCATGGCCTTGAGATTATAGAAGATGCCTTCGATCGAATCGGGCACGGGCAAGACGAAACAGGCCGAAAGCATCGACATCGGGCGTCCCGCGTTCACCAAACACGGCGTGTTCGGCAAGAAATCGCGTCGCGCCATCATGTCGTAAAATGCGTGGCTCACGCCGTCGACGACGGCCTGCGCGTCGCGTCCGGCGGCCGCCGCGTAGGGCCGCTCCGGCTGGGCAATCGCGGAGGCGACGCGCCAGACGAATTCGACCGGCGTCTCCGGCGTCCCATCGACTTTCTTCGCAAAATAACGCTCCTCGAGGACGCGCATGGCGTTCGCATCGAAAGCGGGCTCGGCGAGTCCTATGGGGACGGAGGTGCCTGCGGGGACGGAGAGATCGGACATGGTAGGGACCTCCAAGACGATGGTCGTTCGAGAAACCGCGCTCGAACGCCTGTTCGATACAACAGGTCTCACGACGACGCTCAGTGCCTCATATAGTACACCCGACGACGGCGACATACAACATATGGTGGCCCACTCCTTGTGGAGGCACGGTGGAGCCGCCGGGGATAAGCGTAGAAACCTGTGCGGAAGCTGCCCGTAACCGCGCCCTCCGGTGCAATCGCTGTGGACGGTACCGAGGATAGCGGGGATAGCGGGCGCAACGGCGCTCTGGTGTTTCGGCCCGACGGTTTTGCGCGGCGTCTCGATGCGGTTTCCCTCGACGAGCTTGCCGCCCGGGGCTTTCGCGGCATCATCGTCGATTTGGATAATACGCTCGTTGCCTACGGGGAGGACCGTCTGGCCCACGACGCCGCTCCGTGGATCGCCGACGCGCTCGCGCGCGGCTTTGGCGTCTGCCTCGTCTCGAACAACTTCACGGGCCGGGTCGCGCGTATCTGCGCCGAACTCGGCGTGCCGGGCATCCCGCGCGCACTCAAACCGCTCCCGCGCGGATTTCTCGCGGCGCTTCGCGTCCTTGGTACGCCGCGTGCCCACACCGTCGTCGTCGGCGATCAACTTTTTACCGACGTCCTGGGTGCCAAACTCTTAGGGCTTCACGCTATCCTGACCGAACCGATCGTCGCGCGGGATTGGCACGGAACGCGCGTCCTGCGCTTCCTCGAACGCATGGTACTCGGCCGGAGGATCGACTCGTGACTGCAGCGCCGCTCGCCTACATCTTCGACCTCTATGGAACGCTGGTCGATTTCACGACACTGCGCGACCCGTTCGCGGGCCACGTCGCCGATCCCGAAACATTCGTCTTGCATTGGCGTCAGAAGCAGCTCGCGTACGCGTTCGCAGCGACGCTGATGGATCGCTACGTGGATTTCGACACGTTGACGGGCTACGCGTACGACTATACGGCGAGCGCCCATGGCATGGCGAACGCGGCCGCGCTGCGCGCCGATGCCATCGCCGCGTGGTCGCGCCTTCCGCCGTTTCCCGACGTGCCCGAGGTGCTCGCGGGTTTGCGCGCGCGCGGTGCGCAAACGGCCGTCCTCTCGAACGGCACGCCCGCGGCGCTGGCCTGCACGCTCGCAGCGGCAAACCTGACGGCGCACTTCGATGCGGTGCTTTCGGTCGATGCGGTGCGCGTCTACAAACCGCACCCCGACGTCTATCGCTTGGCGACCGACTACTTCGCGACGTCGCCGCAACGGATCGTCTTCGTCTCGTCCAACGGCTGGGACGCGACGGGCGCCGCCGAATTCGGCTTTCGCGTGCACTGGTGCAATCGCAGCGGCGTACCGGCCGAAACCTTCGGCGCGCCGCCCGAACGCACGATGGCTTCGCTCGTCGAACTCCTGGGGTGACGGCTCCCATGCGACCGGCAGCCTTGAAGCTGGCCGTCATCGGGGATCCCGTCGCGCACAGCGCGAGCCCGGCGTTGCATCGGAGGTTTCTGGCCGAAAGCGGCATCACCGGCACGTACGAAGCGCTGCGCATCGTCGCGGGCGACGGTCGCCGGGCGATCGCGGCACTTCGCGCCGCCGGCTACACGGGACTCAACGTCACCACGCCGCTTAAAGAAGAAGCGTACGCCTGCGCGGATTCGCGCGATGCGGCGTCGCTCGCAGCGGGCGCGGTCAATACGCTCGTCATCGACGAACTTTGCGTCGCGGGCTACAACACCGACGGCCTCGGCGCTGTCGGCGCGCTACGCGCTGCGGGACTGGCAGATCTGCGCGGCGCGCGCGTCCTGGTTCTCGGTGCCGGTCCGACGGCACGCGCGACGATCGTGGCCCTCGTCGCGAACGGATGCGTTGCGAGCATTTGGAATCGTACGCGAGCGAAGGCCGACGCCATCGTCACGAATTTCGGCGCACGGGCGTGGCAGCCCCAGGAGCGCGTCGATGCCGTCTTTGCAACGCTCCCGCCCGGAATCGCGTCGCTCGATTCCCACCTCCGTGAGACGGTTCTGGGCGCACCGATCGTGGTCGATGCGAACTATGCCGCACGGGCGACGCTGGGCGCGCTGCTCGGCCGCGACGTTCGCGACGGATCGCAGATGCTGGCGGCGAGTGCACGGGCGTCGTTTGAATTATTCCGCTCGAACGGTGCGTCACCCGTTGGCGGTACGGGTTGCCTCGGCACGACGACGATCGGATCCCGCGATGGCCGCGGGGTCAGCGGATGACGTAGACGTCTTGCGTCTGACCGCCGCCGGCCGGGGCGGTGGGACACGCTTCGCGCGCCGGCATCCCGCGCACGCTCGGCGCTAGCCGAAACGTCAAGCGTGTTTCGCCGCCGGGCGAGAGCCGATACCGGCAAACGGCCGGCGCGTAACCGCGCACCTGCACTTCGACGACGACGTCGCTTTCGCGAATCCCGACGATCGAAAACGATCCGTCGCGACGCGATGAAGCGACCGGTAGCGCGTATCGCGCCGCGTCGCCCGGATCCGCGACACCGATCGCCGCGCCGAGGATCGCCGCACCAGAGCGAGCGTCCACGATCTTGCCGCTCAAACTCCCGTAAAGGTCGGCCTGCGCGCCCGAACCGGTGAGCGCGAGCGACGCGCTCGCGATTGCGCCGGTCAACGCGGCCTGTCGCAGCGACTTCGCGACTCGGCTGGAGGAGAGAGGGAGATTCGAACTCCCGAGACCTTTGACAGTCTGTTCGCTTTCCAAGCGAATGCATTCGACCACTCTGCCATCTCTCCACGTCGCGCTTGCGAGCCGCCGACGGTCGTTCGTTCTCACCAAGTCAGAGCCCCGTCGCGTTGAGTTCCGCGACGAATGCCTGCACGCGCGGGTCGAGCCACCAGCGCTCGAAGGGCGCCGCGAGGCCGCCGAAGCCGCGAACGCGCTCGGCGTGGCCGGCGAGCCGATCGCGATCGGGGCTCGGGCTACCGTATTCGCCGTGAAAATCGGTAAGTGCCGCGCGATACTCGGCGTGCTCGGGTCCGGCGGCATGCAGATCAGCGAGCGGAAAGGGGACGCGGTCGTCGTTCATACGACACCTGGTTCGACGTGGGCGAGCGCCGTCGCTGCGCCGGAAACGCCGGCCCACTCCAGGAGACGAGCCGCGCATTCGATGCGGGCGGTCTGTTCTGCCAGATCGGTGCGGACGAACGCGGTCTCCAGATTGGCCGCCAGCACCGACAGGCCGTGGCGCTCCATGACGAGCGTGTCGCACGGCGCCGCGAAGGCGCTCGAACAGATCGCGGCGAGTTCGGGCGTGCCTGACGGCGCGTACGGCGTCCAGAGGATCGACCCGAGCGATTCGATCGCGCCGACGGTGTCGAGCGCGAAGAGCGTCCCGGTTTTCGACCAGGCGACGCAGTACGCCGGATGGGTGTGAATGACGCAGCGCGCGTCGGGGCGGACGCGATACGCCGCGACGTGCAGCGGGACTTCGCTCGTCGGACGGCCCGCGCCGGGGAGCGCTACGCCCTGGGCGTCGGTCGCGACGATCTCGTGCGGTCGCAGGGCCCGCAACGAGACTCCGGACGGCGTGACCAGCAGCGTCCCATCGTCGAGCCGGACGCTGACGTTGCCGCTATTGCCCGCCACGAGTCCGCGCGACCACAGCAAGCCGGAATATTCGACGATCGCGCGACGCGCTTCGCTCTGGGCCGGCGACACTAAATTCCCGTCGGATGCCAGATCGTTTTGGTCTCGACGAAATGCGAAACGTGGGCGAGATCCTGCGCTTCGGGCCCGAACCAATCTGCCGGCGACCGCGCGGCGACCTGGCGCGTGCGCTTGAGGTTTTCGGCGCCGAGCCGTTCGAGTTCGGCTGCGAACGGCACGTCGAGCGCGTAGGTTTCCAGCGCGTTGACGTCCATGTGCCGCGCGAGATGCGGCGCGATTTCGATCCGCCGTCCGGTCAGCACGTTGGCCGCTCCGGGCGGCAGATCGCAGCTCGCCAAACATTCGGCGAAGACGACGGCCGTACGCGGGTCGAGTTCGCTTGCGACCGCGACGACGGCATTGCCCGATACCAGCGGCGGCACGAGCGCCGAGACTAAGCCCAAAAGCGACGGCAGATCGGGCGCGACGACGCCGACGACGCCCATCGGTTCGGGCCACGACAGCGACAGGTACGGGCCCGCGACGGGATTGCGCGCGGAGAGCACGGCGGCATATTTATCGCACCAGCCCGCGTACCACAGCGCGCGGTCGACGGCGACCGTCGTTTCGCGAAGCGCTTCGGATTCCTCAAGCCGCGCCCCCGCGCGCAGACGCTCGACGAACTCGGTACGGCGTGCGTCCATCATCTCCGCGAGGCGGTACAGAACGAGCCCGCGGTCGAGCGGCGTGAACGCCGACCAGCGCTCGTGGGCGGCTCGCGCCGCGACGACGGCATCGCGCAAATCCTTACGTGAGGCGCGCGCGACGCTCGCCGGTTCGTCGCTGCCGACGCCCACGGCAGCGACGGCGCCGGACTCCGACCGCACGAAGGCGCCGGCGATAAAGAGCTGATAACTTTTGCGAACGTCCAGACGGAGCGCTTCGCGACTCTTCGGCACGCTGCGAGCCTACGGCGACTCGCGCGGAGCGACCTCTGCCGGCGAGCGTGATTGCCTTTGCGACTAGCCGGGAACGAGCGCGGTATGACGACCACCGCACAACCATTTCTCACCGACGTAACGGAGTTGCGCCGCCGCGCCAAAGAGCATCTGTCCGAGGGCGCGATCACGCCGGCTTACGGCGGCGCAGTCGAGCAGACGATCGACATTCTGCAAAGCGTGCTCGCGACGGAGATCGTCTGCGTCCTGCGTTACACGATGCATGCCATCGCGGCGACCGGAATCAGTAGCGAAGGCGTCAAGGACGAGTTCGCAGAGCACGCCGACGAAGAACGCGAACATATGATGCTGGTCGCCGAGCGCATCAATCAGCTCGGCGGCACCCCCGATTTCGATCCGAAGAACCTGGCGTCGCGCTCGGCCTCCGAGTATGGCAGCGCCGGAAATCTCATCGAGATGATCAAAGAAAATCTGATCGCGGAGCGCATCGCCGTCGAGCACTATCGCGAACTGATCGCTTTCTTCAAGGAGAAGGATCCGACCACGCGCGTCATGCTGGAGGGTATTCTCGCGACCGAAGAAGAGCACGCAAGCGACATGCTCGACCTGCTGATCGCCCACGAAGGCCGCCCCTTCATCGAAAAATAACGTTATCGCATCTGCCGCAGGACCGCTCGGCGACCCGTCGCAAGCCTCGCCTCTCACGAAGGGGTGAGGTTTGTTATTTGAGCACGACGTCGCGCTGGCGGTCGTCCGCCACGGACGGACGGCATGGAATGCCGACGGACGATTCCAAGGCCGGACGGATGTTCCGCTCGACGATACCGGTCGCGCGCAGGCCGCCGAGCTCCGGCACTTTCTCGCCCGAGACGTCTTCGATCTCGCGATAACGAGCGATCTCGTTCGCGCGTACGAAACCGCGACGATCGTGCTCGGCCCGCGCGAGATGACGCTCGAGGTCGATCCGGCGTGGAGCGAAATGCGCTTCGGCACCTGGGAGGGTCTTGCTTGGCCCGAAATTGTGGCGCGCTATCCCCACCTCGCCGACGACGCGGCCGTCAAGCCGAAATTTTATACGCCCGAAGGCGGTGAAGCGTTCGACGACGTCTGCGAGCGCGTGCGAGCAGCGTTACGTGCTATCGACCAACGCGTCGAGAATGGGTCGCGCGTGCTCGTCGTCACGCACGCGGGCGTCCTGCACGCATTGTTGCGCGTCGCGCTCGGGGAGGACGAAGCCGCGGCGCTCGGGGTGCGTTTCTCGCCCGCGACCGTGACGCGCTTCGCGCTCGGTCCGGCGGGCAATCGGCTCGTGGCGCTCAATGCGTCGCCGGCGGACGACGTGCCCGCGTGACGAGCGATGCGGCCCGCCGGGCCATCGTTCCCGGCGACGCCGCGGCGGGGCGTGCGGCGCGCGCGCGAATCGACGCCTTGACGAAACCGGCGGGGTCGCTCGGGCGCATCGAGGAACTCGCCGTCACGCTCTCCACGATCGCGGGCCGCGTCGTCGACCGGCCGTACACGCGCAAGGCGATCCTGATCGGCGCCGGCGATCACGGCGTGACCGCGGAGGCCGTGAGCGCGTATCCCGCCGCGGTGACGCCGCAGATGATCGGCGGGTTTCTCCGCGGTCATGCGGCGATCAATGCGTTCGCCCGCGCCGTCCGCGCCGACGTCTACGTCGCGAATTTTGGCGTCCGCGAGACGCTCGCGCCACATCCGGCGCTCATCGACGTCCTCGTCGGGCGGGGCACCGCGAATTTCGCGCGCGGCGATGCGATGCTCGCCGCCGACGTCGACCTAGCGCTGGCCGCCGGAATCGCGGCCCTCGATGACGTTCTCGCGCGCGATGCCTACGATGTCGTGGCGCTCGGGGAGATGGGGATCGGCAATACGACGAGCGCCGCGGCCATCGTGGCGGCCTGCACGGGCGCGAGTGCGGCGGAAACGACCGGGCGGGGGACGGGAGTCGACGACGCGCGCTTGGCGCACAAACGCCGCATCGTCGCGGCGGCCGTCGCACCGCTGCGCGACGCCTCGTGGGAAACGATCGCCCGCGCGGTCGGGGGCTACGAAATCGTCGGCCTGGCGGGCGCCATCCTCGGGGCCGCGTCGCGTCGCATACCGGTCGTCCTCGACGGCTTCATCGTCGCCGCCGCCGCGCTTTTGGCCGTGCGAATCGCTCCGGCCGCGGCCGACTATTGCATCGCGGCGCATCGCTCGCAAGAACCGGGACATCGGATCGCCCTCAGAGCCCTGGGCCTCCGGCCGCTCTTCGATTTCGATTTGCGTTTGGGGGAAGGCAGCGGCGCGGCGCTGGCCTTACCCCTCATCGAGGCCGCAACGCGCATGATCGCAGAAATGCAGACGTTCGCCGAAGCGGGCGTCTCCGAGGCCGCCCCATCTTAAAGAACGTCGGCGCGACGCTCGGCGCCGCATTCGGTTATTTTTCGATTCTACCGGTCGGCCGCAGCGCCACCGGGCCCGCACCGGACGCGCAAACACTGGTCGCGCTGCCGCTGGTGGGCGCCGTCGTGGGCGCACTCGCTGGTACGCTCGGACTCGCGGCGGCGCAGTTCGTGCCGCACCCGGTCGCCGCGGGTTTGACGCTCGGGGCGGGGATCGCGCTCACCGGAGCGCTGCATCTCGATGGGTTCCTCGACGGCTGCGATGCGTTCTTCGCAAGCGCGTCGCCCGAGCGGCGCCGGGAGATCCTCAAAGACCCGCGCCACGGGACGTTCGCGGTGGCGGGGATGTTCGTCGCGGGAGGTTTGTGGTTCGCATCGCTACTGGCACTGCCTCCGCGGGCCTATCCGGCCTTTGCGGCCTATGCCGGGGCGCTCGCGCGGCTCGCGGCCCTCGCCAATGCGTATGCGTATCCGTATGCCGGCGACGGCGCGGCCGCGCGAGCGTTCGAAGCGCGGCCGGCAATCGGACCGCTGCTCGTGCAGGGCGCGTTGCTCTGTATCGCGGGCTTCGCCATCGCACCGCCGTTCGTCGCGGCAGTCCCGCTCGCGAGCGCGATCGCGCTCGTTCTCGGACGCTCGATTTGCGAGCGGCTCGGGGGCGGACTGGTCGGCGACGCCTACGGGTTCATCATCGTCGTCATCGAGGTCGGTACGCTCGTCACGCTTTCAGCGGCAGGCACGTCCTTCGGCTAACGAGTAACTCGAGCGGCGTGTCCGATACGAACGCCACCAACTACCTCCATCTCCCGATCGGCGACCAAGCTCCCGAAGAAATCAACGTCGTCGTCGAAATTCCCGAAGGTTCGCGAAATAAATACGAGTACGATAAGACGCTCAACGTCTTCCGGCTCGATCGCGCGCTGCACTCGCCGGTCTATTATCCCGGAGACTACGGTTTCGTACCGCAGACGCTCGCCGAGGACGGCGATCCCCTCGACGTGCTGATCCTCGTCGTCCAGCCGACGTTTACCGGCTGCCTCGTCGTCGCGCGGCCGATCGGCATTCTCAAGATGGTCGATAACGGCGAGCCCGACGATAAGGTCCTCTGCGTACCGGTCGGAGAGCCCGCCTACAACGGCGTGCACACGTCGTCACAGATCTTTCCGCATACGCTGCGCACGATCCAGCACTTCTTCGAGACCTATAAAGCGCTCGAAGGGAAATCGACCAGCACGCACGGCTGGCAAGATGCCGCCGCCGCGCGCCGGTCGGTCGTCGAATCGATCGAACGCTTCAAAACCGGAAAAGCCGAGCCGGCGAGCGTCGAACCTCAGAGCGAGAGGCGCCGCAACGCGCCGGGATCGGCGAGCGCGGCACCGTAACGTTCGTCGAACATGGCGCTCGCGAACAGCTCGGCGGTATCGACCAGGCGCGGACCTGGGCGGTTTACGTAGGCGTTACCGTCGACGGCATAGGCGCGCTGCGTCGCGACCGCGCGCAGCGTCGCCCAAGCGGGCACGTTTGCGGCGAGTGCCGCGATGGCCGCGAGCGTTGCGGGCGGGCCGAAGCCGCACGGCGCGACGACGATCACGTCGGGGTCTGCGGCGACGATCGCATCCCAGGGAAGCGCGACGGAATTCGCACCGGGATTGGCCAGAATCGCTTCGCCGCCGGCGAATTCGACGAGCCCGGGCGTCCAGTGCCCCCCGCTCATGGGGGGCTCGGTCCACTCGAGCACGAGCGTGCGCGGTCGCGGGCGTCCGGAGACGTGGTCGGCGAGCGAGGCCGCGCGCGTTCGTAGAGCCGTAACGAGCGTGCGGGCCGCTTCGTCGCGCCCCGTCAGGTTGCCGACGGTCGCGATGTTCGCATAGACGTCCTCGAGGGACGACGGCTCGAGCGAGACGATGCGCGGGTCGCCGTGCAGGCGCTTGGCCGCGCGGGCGACTATGCCGTAGGAAACGGCGCACACCTCGCAGAGCTCCTGCGTAATGATAAGGTCTGGTGCTAAACGTTCGAGCAGCGTACTATCGAGCGCGTAGAGACTGGAACCGGCGTGCAGGTTCACCTTGACGTGCCGATCGATTTCCGCCGCGTTCGCCGTCTGCGGCAGGGCACTCGCAGTAACGTGCGGCTTGTCGCGAGCTTCGGCCGGAAAATCGCACTCGTGCGTTACGCCGACGAGCTGCGCGCCGAGCCCGAGCGCGTACACGATTTCCGTCGCACTCGGCAGCAAACTCACGATCTTCGGCTCCTGTGGCACCACCCATAAATCGGTCACGACCCGTCCAATCTGCGCGCGTACCCAACGGGCGTGCGCGCCTTCAATGGTTTAGACTTCCGGCGGCGTAACGCTAGCGTCACCGATGGAAAGAATCAAGGTCGCGCAGCCGATCGTCGAACTCGATGGCGACGAGATGACGCGAGTCATTTGGTCGCTGATTCGCGAGAAACTCGTCCGGCCGTATCTGGATGTGGACCTCAAATACTACGATCTCGGCGTCGAGAATCGCGACGCGACGAACGATACCGTGACCGTCGAGGCGGCGCGCGCGATCAAGCGCTACGGAGTCGGGGTCAAGTGCGCGACGATCACGCCCGACGAAGCGCGCGTCCAAGAGTTCGGGCTCAAGTCGATGTGGCGCTCGCCCAACGGGACGATTCGCAACGAACTCGACGGCACAGTCTTTCGCGAACCGATCATTTGCCGCAACGTTCCGCGCTTGGTCCCCGGGTGGACCGATCCGATCGTGATCGGCCGTCACGCGTTTGGCGATCAATACCGCGCGACCGAGCTCGCGATTCCCGGCGCCGGAAAATTGACGCTGACGTTCACGCCGGCCGACGGCGGTCCGCCGCTGGAACGCGACGTCTTCGCATTCGAAAAGCCGGGCGTCGCACTTTCGATGTACAACCTCGATGAGTCGATCGCGGGATTCGCGCGCGCCTGTTTCAATTATGGGTTACAGCGAAAGTGGCCCGTCTATCTGTCCACAAAGAACACGATTCTCAAAACGTACGACGGTCGTTTCATGCAGATCTTCCAGCACGTGTTCGACGAAGAATTTCGGACACGTTTCGAAGCGCTCGGTCTCACGTACGAACATCGCCTGATCGACGATATGGTCGCGAGTTGCTTGAAGTGGTCCGGCAAATACGTCTGGGCGTGTAAGAATTACGATGGCGACGTGCAGTCCGATACGGTCGCGCAAGGGTACGGCTCGCTCGGCCTCATGACGTCGGTCCTCATGACGCCCGACGGCGATACGATCGAAGCCGAAGCCGCGCACGGAACGGTTACGCGCCACTACCGCTTACATCAGCAAGGCAAACCGACATCGACCAATCCGATCGCGTCGATCTTCGCGTGGACGCGCGGACTCGCGCATCGCGGAAAGCTCGACGGCACGCCCGACGTCGCCCGTTTCGCGCAAACGCTCGAACGCGTCTGCATCGACACGGTCGAAGGGGGTAAGATGACCAAAGATCTCGCGATCCTGATCGGTCCCGAACAACCGTGGTTAACGACTGAACAATTCTTGGCCGCGCTCGACGACGAGCTGCAGCATCGCATGGCGTGGACGTTCGCGTCGACGATCGGCTAGCCGAGCCGGCCCAACTGCGAGCGACCGAGCGGTGCGAGCGAGCGAGCTCTGCTCGCTCGCGCGGGTACGGCTCGCGGCATGAGTAAGGACACATCGTTCGAACCCGGCGACAGCGTCACTTGGACCTCGAGTCAAGGCGCGATCGAAGGCACGGTTGAGAAGAAGCTCACGACGCCGACGGATATCAAAAGCCACCACGTCGCTGCGTCGCCGGAGCATCCCGAATATCTGGTCAAGAGCGATCGGACGGGTGCGCAGGCCGCGCACAAGCCTGGCTCGCTTAAAAAGAAGTAACGGGAGCCGCTACGAACGCACCGTCCGGAACGTCGCGTATACGTACGGATATTCCGAGCGGTACCAATTGCGCAGACTCCGGCGGACGTGGTTACGCGACGTCACGGGCGAAGCGCCTTTGACGATGTAGTGATCGTTATCGAAAAACTCTTTTGAGTATTGCGGATACGACGCCATCGGTGCGAAACCGTCGAACGGCGCGAACGGCGTCGCCGTCCACTCCCAGCCGTTGCCGATGAGATCGTACACGCCGAAGGCGCTCGCGCCGGCCGCGTACTGGCCGACGGGTTCGGGATCGAAACGCTGAAAATCGAAATTGCCGTGCGCGGCTGAGGGAGCAGCGTCGCCCCACGGAAAGGCCCGCTCGCTGCCGCCCGGCGTTCCGAACGCCGCACGGTGATACTCGGATTCCGTCGGCAGCCGCGCTCCGCACCAGGCCGCATACGCCGCGGCCTGCTTTTGCGTGACGTAGACCGGCCACGTGCGCGGTAACGGCATTTCTTCGAACTGACCGAGCAGCACGAAGCCGCCGTCGCGTTCGCGCCAGAACGAGGGCACGGGGCCGCCGGCCCCCACGAAGGCGAGCCACTCGCCGTTGGTCACGTCGTTCACATCGATATCGAACGCATCGACTACGACGGTGTGTCGGTCGAACTCGTTATCCCAGCCGAACTCGATCTCGTCGCGGCGCGCGCCGAGCGTCGCGCTACCGGCGGGGATCGCGACCCTGCCCGTCGCGAGCGGCGGACGTTCGACGAGCGAGCCGCTGCGGCCGCGCGCGCGCTTGTTGGCGAGCGGCAAACGATGCAGCAAGTACAGCAGCGTCTCGTGATGCATCTCTTCGTGCTCGAGAATCATGTGCGCGGCTTGCCCGCGCTCCAGCAACGGCGATGC